>Ga0316218_1004201_pt1 | contig 11174 bp, 18 predicted proteins | sample TBH18003metaG_FD_203634 | JGI IMG/M metagenome (GOLD analysis project Ga0316218, IMG submission 203634) | Freshwater microbial communities from Trout Bog Lake, Wisconsin, USA - TBH18003 | ecosystem: Environmental > Aquatic > Freshwater > Lake > Hypolimnion/Profundal zone | place: USA: Wisconsin... | reverse complement strand
CCGCCGCTCGCACTGTTGCTGTTGATGCGGCGGGGACTGTTTACCTGCAATGGCCTACGGCTGAAATTTATGATAGCCTTGATTACTGCTTGGATGCTTCAGCAGCAATCACCAACGACCACATCACATTTGTAGCGGTTAGCGCGTCGCCATCCGGCACCGGGGAATTGGTTCCTTCCTCTGTGTCGGTAATTGGCATGCTAATCAAAATGACGCTTTCTGGTGGTGTTGCAGGGCGCACATATCAAGTGCGGATTGATGCGACTACGCAGACTGGTGCTGAATATTCTTGGATTGTGGTTCTTCCAATCAATGCAGAAAATGCCACTTATCCTTTGCCAATCGCGCCTGATCCTTTTTTTGGCATTTCATCAACGTGGACTTATGGTGGAGCGCCGCGCCCGATAAATCCAATTGTGATTCCAACTATTTCTATTTTGGAAATAGTTGGACAATCTCGATCAATCACTCTTTCGCCATCTGGCAATGATTATCTTCAGTGGCCTATAGCAGAACCAGCGGATGATCTTGATTATTATTTGAACATTGGCGCACCTCTTGCGCAGTATAATGATTCTATATCTTTAATATCAGTCAGCGTTTCTCCTTCTGGATCTGGAGAATTACAGCCGACTTATTTGAACACATCTGATTCTATTCAGCAAACCATAGAGCTATGGCTTGCGGGTGGTGTTCCTGGTCGGATATATACGGTGCGTGTGGATGTTGTAACTGTTGAAAACCGCACATTTTCTTGGCTGGTAAATTTACCAATTGATATTCAATACGCTATCCCGCCAATTCCTTTGGCGCCAAATCCTGGTTTTGGCCCTCCGCTCGTTTGGATAAATTCCCCAATCGAATTGGAAAGCGGAATTGGTTTTTGGGAATTGGAAAACGGCACTGGCGCGTGGTTTTGGGGATAAAACATGGCTAACACATCAATCAGCCAAGCTACGCTTTCCACACCACAATCAACAGATTTGTTGCCGATTGCGCGGCATGCCGACACAACTCCGCGCTCCGTCACCATTGGATCTATTGTTGGTTTGGCTGGAACTGTTGCCAGCGTTACTGCGGGGACTGGATTAACGGGCGGCACCATCACGACAACTGGCACCATCGGTCTTTCTAATACGACCGTCACCGCCGCTGCGTATGGGTCGGCTTCCTCGGTTGGCACTTTTACTGTCAATGCTCAAGGCCAGCTTACTCAAGCGGCTTCAGTTGCAATCAGCATTCCGCCCAGCGCCATCAATTCGGCAATTCCGAATAGTTCACTTCTTTATAGCTCTGTGACGCTGAATGGCGTGGCTGTTTCGTTAGGTGGTTCTGGCACGATTACGGCTGCCAACCCGTACGCGCTTACCATTGGAACTGGTCTTTCAGGAACCAGCTACAATGGTTCTTCAGCGGTTACTATCGCTATAAGCAACACGGGCGTTTTAGCAGCCAATTACGGCTCGTCGGCATCAGTCGGGACATTCACGGTTAATTCACAAGGCCAGATCACTGCGGCCAGCAGTCAAGCCATAGCAGTCACTGCCAGCGCGGTTTCGGGTTTGGCTGCGTCTGCAACAATCGACACAACAAACGCCAGCAACATTAGCAGTGGCACGTTAACGACCGGACGTTTGACTGGTTCTTATACGGGTATTACGGGCGTTGGGGTGCTTACGTCTGGCACTTGGAACGCGACGACAATCGGCACAGGCTACGGCGGGACAGGCGGAACAGCGGCACCAACTGCGGGCGGCATCGGCTACGGCACAGGCTCTGCGCTCGCTTACACAGCCGCAGGGACGGCCAATTATGTTTTGCTATCGGGAGGTGCGGGCGCGCCTACTTGGGGCGCGCAAAATGGCCTGTCAGTTGGCACAGCCACTAATATCGCGGGCGGTGCGGCAAACCAGATTCATTACCAGACTGGTGCGGGCGCGACTTCGTTTATCACCGCGCCGACTACCGCTAGCACTTATCTTGAGTGGACCGGATCAGCGTTCACTTGGGGGACTATCGCAGCGGGCAGCGGAACCGTTACCAGTGTGGCCGTTAGTGGCGGCACAACAGGTTTGACGACTTCTGGCGGGCCGATTACGGGCGCTGGAACTATCACTTTTGCTGGCACTCTCGCTGTTGGTTCTGGCGGAACGGGCGCTTCTACGCTGGCAGCAAATTATTTGCTTCGTGGCAATGGGTCTTCGCCAGTAACGCAATCTGTAATTTATAACAGCGGAACAAATGTTGGCATCAACAATGTTTCGCCCAACTTCTTTTTGGATATCCCGCTTGGAAGCGGAAATCCAACTGTTAATATTGGCAACCGCACAAACAACGTCACCAACACCGTTTTGCAAGTCCAAGGTTCTTTGGCTTCATATGCGGTCAGTGATTCTGCTCAAGCTTCGGTTGTTGCTGCTGATACCAATTTCTACAACAGCGGAACATCGTCCACTTTTTCTGGGACGATTTTGAATTATTACGGCACGTCTTCCGCGTCAACAGTTCTTGGTTTTTCGGCGGCTCAGGTTGGTCAAGTCCTTTTTCAAAATACCGTTTCTGGTGTAATTTCCACCAACGGATCAGCGCCAATAATTTTTGGAACGACCAATACTGAACGAATGCGGATTGCGGCCACAGGCAACGTCGGCATTGGCATCAGCGCGCCAATTTACACGCTCGATATCAATGGCACCGCCCGGTTGAGCGGAAATTCTGGAAATCTTCAGTTTGTAATCAACAACACATCATCCTATTACAAAAGCCAAATTGGCTTTCAAAACAATGGGACGCCAAAATGGTCGGTTGGCGTTGATATTGCGGACGCGGGCAATCAGAATTTTTACGTTTATGATGATGTTGCGGGTCAAACTCGTTTTTATATTGATCCCACTGGTAATGTTGGCATCGGAACAACCACACCCGGTCAAAAATTATCCGTGGTTGGAACTGGAAGTTTCAGCGGTGTTTTGACCGCCAATGGTGGAACAGTTATCAGCACCGTCACCAACATGGCGGCTAATCCGGTAACAGGCACCCCGTCAAGCAGCACGTTCCTGCGCGGTGATGGCACCTGGGCGACTCCATCGGGCGGCGGCAACGTGTCGAACGTCGGCACCCCGACGAGCGGCCAGATTGCGCAGTGGACGAGCGCGACGACGATCCAGGGCATTGCTACGTCTGGCACAAACAGCGTGGCGCTGCGGGACTCAAGCGCCAACATCAGTGCCAACAATTTTTTCCTGAATTATACCAACGTCGCAGCCGCAGGAACGACAACGGTTCTGACCGCCAGTTCATCCCCGTCATACGTGGTGACGGGATCGGGCGGTCAAACATACCAGTTGCCCGATGCCACCACACTGCCTATCGGCGCTGAGTTTGAGTTTAACAACAACCAATCTAGCGGCTCCGTGGTCGTCAAGAACAACTCCGGCACGACGGTCTTAACGGTCGGTTCGGGCGGATACGGCATTGTGATCTTGCTCACCAATTCGGTTGCGGCAGGAACATGGGACACGCATTTTTTCGTCCCGTCCAACGCCTCATGGACCGCCAACACTCTAGATTACGCCGGCTCGATCACCAGCGCGACGTGGAACGGAACGGTTATCGCCCCCAATCGCGGCGGCACGGGCGTGGCAAACAGCACCGCCAGCACCCTGACGATCAGCGGCGCGTATCCGATGACACTCACTGTGTCGGCGTCCACTAGCCTCACGCTACCCACGAGCGGCACCCTGGCGACCACCGCAAACACCGTTGCATCGCTGGGCGGCACGACCGGAACCATTGCACTCGGAACTGGTTTGTCCATCACTACCGGCACCTTAAATGTTGCGAACGGTGCGACTGGCACTGTGACCAGCGTGGCTGTCAGTGGCGGCACGACCGGCCTGACGACCATTGGTGGACCGATTACGGGCGCTGGGACGATCACTTTCGCCGGAACGCTTGGCGGTGCTTCTGGTGGCACTGGCGTAAACAATGGCACAAACACGATCACCATCGCCGGCAACGTCACGACCGTAGGCGCATTCCCGCTGACCGTGACCACAACCGGGACGACATCGGTAACTATGCCGACCACTGGCACCCTGACGGCGCTGGGGAACGCCACAACCGGTTCTGGTTCTATTGTCCTGGCGACCAGCCCGGTGCTGGTCACGCCAACGCTTGGCGCTGCCACGGCAACTAGCGTCAACGGCCTGACGATCAGCAGCACGACGGGCGTTCTTTCAATCACGAATTTAAAAACGCTCGCGGCCAGTAACAGCTTAACTTTTGCTGGCACTGATGGATCGATACTTAATGTTGGCGCTGGTGGCACTCTTGGTTCGTTGGCGTTCTTGTCAGCGGCACCAGCCAGCACCCTTACTGGAAGCACTCTGGCGTCTGGCGTAACAGTTTCATCACTCACAAGCGTTGGCACTATCGGCACTGGGAGTTGGCAAGGTTCTTTGATCGCGCCAACATATGGCGGAACGGGCGTTAACAACGGGTCCAACACGTTGACGCTTGGCGGGTCGGTGACATACGTCGGCGCTTTTGCAACAACACTTACCGTAAGTGGCGCAACTTCCCTCACGCTACCCACCAGCGGCACCCTAGCGACCACCGCAAACACCGTTGCATCGCTGGGCGGCACAACCGGGACCATTGCCCTTGGGACGGGTCTGTCGATAAGCACAGGCACCCTAAACGTGGCGAACGGTGCGACCGGAACCGTGACGAGCGTGGCTGTCAGCGGCGGCACGACCGGCCTGACGACTTCTGGCGGGCCAGTGACGGGCGCTGGAACGATCACCTTCGCTGGCACTCTGGCTGTCGCCTCGGGTGGCACGGGCGTCACGACTAGCACAGGGTCTGGTGCTAACGTGCTTGGGACAGGCCCAACGTTGTCCGCGCCGATCTTCAGCACCATCGTCAACACTGGCACCCTGACGCTGCCGACCAGCACTGACACGCTCGTGGGGCGCGCTACGACCGACACGCTGACCAATAAGCGCGTCACTCCGCGCGTCAACACTGTCACCACGACCGGCACAGTCACGCCGACAGGCGATAGTTCCGACCAGTATGAGGTTATCGCCACCGGAACCCTGACTATCGCCGCGCCCTCGGGGACGCCAACTGATGGCCAAAAGCTGATGCTGCGGGTGAAGAACAACGGCACGGTGACGGCGCAAACGATCACTTGGACGACCACTTCCGGCGCGTATCGCGTTATCGGCGTGACGTTGCCAACTGCTACGCCCAGCAACGCCACAACCGGCGTTGCTTATATCGGTTGCGTTTATAACTCGGCGGATACGTATTGGGATGTTCTGGCTGTGGGGACGCTGTAATGACTGCCGCTGTCGTTGACCTTCAGACGTTGATCGTCATCAATCTGATTGTTGCTGACGCCGCGACCGATCCGCCACCCGATGGCTGTGAATTGATCGACGTAACCAATGGCCCGCCTTGCAACATCGGCTGGACGTATGATCCTGCGACCGGGACGTTCAGCCCATGACCACAAAAACCGTCTTCGTAACCTCCGGCACGTCATACACCACGCCCAGCGATTGGGGTACGCCGTGGAGTATTGAGGTTATCGGTGGCGGTGCTGGCGGCACTGGTAGCGGGTTTGGTGGCGGCGGCGGCGGTGCATATTCAAAAACATCGTCAGCAGATGGTTTTTTTTCTATTGCGGCCAATCAAACTATTTTTTCTAGCGTAGGTAGCGGCGGCAGCATTTCTACATCTGGGGGCAGCACCTGGGTAAACCCGACGACAAATGCTACGCCTACATCAACGGCGACAGGCGTTTTAGCCCAAGGTGGTGCCGCTGCTTCGGCGCTGAATAACGGTGGCATTGGTGGTGCTGCTGCTTCTGGGTTTGGTTCCACTAAATACAGTGGCGGCAATGGCGGGACAACTCCAGCAACCGCGACTACAGCTAGTCGAGGTGGTGGCGGTGGTGCGGCTGGGCCAACTGGAATTGGTAAATCTGGCGGTAATGGTTACTTGTCCACCTCAGGAACACCGCCTGCTGGTGGTGGTGGTGGTTCTAATGGCGGATCGTCAACTGCTGGCTCAAACGGAACAATAAGCGTAGGTGGCTCTGGCGGGAACGGGACAAGCGGAAGTGGAAGTGGTGGCGGTGCTAGCAGTGGGAGTGGCTCTAGCGCAGGGGCTAATGGCGGCGGTGGCGGCGGCGGATATGGCGCAACTTTTGGCGGTGGCGCTGACGGTGGTACTAGCGTCATTTGGACTCAAACATCCAATAGCGCGACTGCCGGGTCTGGTGGTGGCGGTGGTGGTGCCGCCGGCATTACAGCTAGCACCAAATCTGGGAACGGCGGCTTGTATGGCGCTGGTGGCGGCGGAACAGTATTAACAACTCCAACAGGTGGCGTTGGGGCGCAAGGGATTATTGTTCTTACCTACACCGTCGCTGCGGTCGCAACCAACACCACCAATTTCTTCTTCATGTTCCGGTAGACCGCCGCCGCAATCCGCGATAAAACGGGCTTGCTTCTGCTTTCAAACCAAGAGGTCATAATGTCAATCCTTGTTACCATCGAACACACGGTCGAAGAACTGAACTCCATCTTGATCGCGCTGGCCGAACGCCCGTTCAAGGAAGTTGCCGGCCTGATCGCCAAACTTCAAAGTCACGGGCAGCAGGCGTTGAACAACACCGCAGCCGAAACGCCCGCGCCGGCAGCCGAAACCCCGCCAGCGGCTTAACGGGAGCGATACAGATGGACGCGCAAACCGCTATTAACCTCGTTGGTGGATCCATACTGGCGATTGTTGGGTGGGTTGCGCGTCAACTCTATCAGTCCATCCGGGACTTGCAGCAAGACATCAAGGGCATTGAAGTTTCATTGCCCACAAACTACGTCCAAAAAACTGAGTTTAACAGCAGCCTTAAAGAAATTAAGGAAATGCTGAACAAGATATTCGACAAGTTGGACGACAAGGCGGACAAGTGAAAAAGTTTTTCACCCACCTGTTTACCTCTGCCGACAACACCACCTTCGATTTGGGGCGGATTTTGTGGGCGCAGATAAGTGTTTCGTTTGTAGCAATAAGCGGCTGGGCTTATGGTTCTGGCCATGCAAATTTTGATCCCGTCACTTGGGCTGCTGGTGCGGCCGCAATTCTTACGGGCGGTGCGGCCAATCTAAAAATCAAACAATCCACCGAGCCAGGAGGGTCCAATGCTGGCAATGCTGGCTGAACCTTTTGCTAAATACATTGCGGCTGCTGTTGTGGTCTTGGCGCTGGTTGTTGGCGCGGCTTTCTATGTCCATTCCATTCGCGTGGAAGGAATCGCACAGGGCCAAGCGGAAGATGCCAGCGTGTCAGCAAAACGCGCGGCGACCGTGATGCAAAATAGTTCGCGGATTGACCAAGCAATCTGGCAAGATGCCAATCCGCAAGCCGAGTTACGCAAAGACTGGGAGCGGCCCAAATGAAATTAGTTATCGCGTTGCCCATCGTGATTTTGCTGACAGGATGCGCACCGAAGCCGGGCATTGCCACCGATACCGGCTGCCTGTGGGTGCGACCGATTTACGTTGGCGCGCAAGACGTGCTGACCACGGAAACGGCTGACGAAATTCTCGCCCACAACGAAAAATGGAAGGCGAATTGCAAATGACGTGGGTTTATGAACAAACCAGTGGCAAGTTATCGCAAAATGGCGAAATTGTCGGTGTTGGCTATTCTGGCATTGCTGATGGCCTGGACAATACCGCTGAACAAAACATTGCGGACGTTGGCCCCATTCCGGTTGGAACCTATGATATTGGTCCGGCTTTTACGCATCCGCAATGCGGGCCGGTGGCTATGCGTCTGACCCCGCAAGTGGGCACAAATACTTTTGGGCGCGATGGCTTTTTGATTCATGGCGACAACAACGACATGAATCACACAGCCAGCCACGGTTGCGTGATCCTGCCTCGTATCGTCCGCGCTGCTATTGATGCTTCGGATGACCGCGTGTTTGAGGTTGTTGCTGGCTGATGCTGAAAAACCGAAAGCGGTAAAATCAAATCGGAATGTGAAGTGTTGCCTTTTCCAATTCAATCCATTTATGAAACCAGCTAACGATAATCCAAATCGGTTTTTCCTGCTCCCGGTTGATGTAAATTAAATTCCCAATCATTGAATTGACGTGATAAGCCTTGCGAGAAGTGTCAGCAGGATACCACCATTGACCAACTTCTAACGCAGGCTGAACAACTGCAACATTTTTCATCGCAACACCGTCACCGTAACATGCGCAACGCCTTTTTTACCAATGCCCAATTTCTTGCCTGCTTCTTCTGTTAAATCAATAATGCGGCCACGACGAAACGGGCCACGGTCATTGATGCGAACAACAATTTGTTTGTGATTGTCTTTGCGGGTCACAAGCACAATCGTGCCAAACGGCAAATGTTTTGAAGCAGCCGTCATGGCATGGTTATTAAACCGCTCTCCATTGGCGGTAATGTGGCCTCTGTTATACCAGGACGCAATTCCAGTATCCGCATGCGCGGGCACAGAAGCTCCTAGAATAACAGCGGCCATTAAAAATGCTTTCATCTCATTTGTCCCTCGCTGTTAAATTATCGCCCATTCGCACCATATCATTGCGCCAAGTCCAGCACTCCCCACTGTCGCATTGAAAACAAACCCACATCAGATCATGTTCGTATCCATAATCAATAACAAAATGCGCCATTGCTTTTCCTTTTGGGGTTAGCAGCGGCAAAGGCGGATCAATTCGCTTCATTCAATGTTGCCTTTTTGCTCGCAATCCATTCACAAAATTTTATGATGCTTGACCGTCGTGATTTGTTCATCCTGTCTCTATAAAACACAGCGCCATTTCGTATCACTTCAATTTTTCTCAAACTGTGTTTTTCTTGGTCTCCTGGTATCCACAGTTGTTTCTCTTTTATATCCATTACTTCCCCATAGGTGCAAGTTGACGCAAATCACAGCTTTCGCTGATGATCTCAGCGCCTTTTGTTTTGAGCTGATCAATGGTGTAAATTTCAGCCGCAACACACATGTCTTTTGTGGCAAAAATTCGTTCTGGTGGCGCTATAACAATTCCGTGAAAAATAGCGACAAACGCAAAAGAGAAAACACCCATTGCTTTATCCTTCATGCCCATGAAGCATTTTTTCAATGATATTTTCCAGGGAAGGCGCAACCAAACAAATCTGATGTGCAATGTCTAAAGCGATCTGTCGATGTTCTTCTTGTGTCCCTTTTTTGGCTCTCAAATCGACATAATGTAACCAGGATCGAACAGATCCAGTCATATACATTCTTGTCATCATTAAACCTTCGGGCAGGATAGAGCGCGACTGTTCTTTGGCAATGCCTTTTTTCAATGCTTCTTCATAATCTCTTTGAGCGACAAGAATATGATATTTCTGAGTTTCCATCCACCATTTTGATAATTCATCATGTTCTTTTGATGAAGAATCTAATTTGATGCTATTCTGCCTGTTTTTATTGTCCTGTAAACGCGCTTCTTGAATTTCAAAGCCCAAATGATCAGACGGGTTTGCATATCGTTGACTAAATTCTTGAAAAGAAAAAGAACGATGGCGAAGAAGTTGGCGCCCAATAGCGCGGGTTGTTTCGATGCAAAATGTGATTGATGCGACTTCAAAAATTGAAAAGTGACCATGGTTGAAGCAATAATTCAAAAGATTCCCACCAGTTGAAAAATTCTTCTGATTATCTGGATTGCTAACCCTTGCGGTATAAACAATGAAATCGTCCATCGTTTCGATACCATCAACAATAGGCTTTGTGTAAGAGACAATGTAAGACTGGCTCATTAAATCAATCCCTACCAAAAATTATAGATATAACAGCAACGACCAATAGCCAACCCCACTCATCATATCCACTGCAAGCCATGATTGTTGCGCAAAGGATGCAGATAAAAGCAATCATAAACGTCCTTTCATCTGTTTGCGCCATTCTGCTTTTGTTTGTTTTGGCGCCTGTGGGCCGGAGAAGATCGGCTCATCGCGTTCTACAGACCAGATCATAAATTTCCAAACTTTACCACCTGCGCCTCGGTCAATGATTGATATCACTCGATCAATGTTGTTCCGTTGTGCGGGGGTTAGTCTGGTTAGTCTGGTTAATCGGGTCATTTGCGTCCCTTTTCACCATCGCAAATATCACGAACAAAACGCACCGCCATCGCGGCAACCTGTATGGCTTCAGCCCTCATTGATGGAAGATCGCGCCTTTTTTGGTTTGTTTTCACATGATCCCAAAGTTCATCGACTTCTTCCAACAACACCGCGTAAGCTTCGTGCGCGCTGTTCAGTGGCGGCCATTTGGCCTCTGCGATGGCTACTTCGTTTTGAATAGCGTCAAAGATTTCTTGCATCGCGGTCATTCCCCACCTCCCAGCAGATCGGATCGTATTTCATGGAACGACCGCGCCATCTCGTAGAAGAACGTCCGCAGATCTTGAATTGAGACCTTATCTGTAATGTTCGGATGGTAACCAGATGTGCAGGATACCAAAACAGCATCCCACTGTTCTTTTGTCGCCTCCACCGGCACCACCTTCAGGCCCAGGGCCGGCAAGGCTGCCAGGAGGGCGTTTAGGGCGGTTGTTGCGTCCTGTTGGTTGATAGCCCACCACTCAGGGTTTGCCTTCTTCATGAGGTCAAAAAAATCGCTGTCGATTTTCCCTTCTGGGATCGGCCATGCATTCCACAAAATCGTCCGCGCCATCGCCTCGATCATTGTCTCGCGTGGTGTCATTTCGGTTGTTCCGGTATCGGTGCATACAGCGACGGCGCTTCCTTCATCCCCATGGCGATATATTCGTCATGCTCGTAGCACATTTCATACCAGCCTTCGGGGGTATAATACTCGTCATTTTCTTCACAACGTTCCGCGAAATCCTCATCGTTTTGTTCGGTGTATCGCGGGATGTAGCGCGCAATCTGGCGTCTCCATTTGCCGGACGGCTCCTTTTTGGTTGCGACAAGCCACGGCTCACCGTTCCGCGCTTCGTCATCAATCTCTCGCCAGGGCGAGACGGCCATGTCGGCGAGGGCCTTTTCTAGCCTTTGCTTATGCGTATTTTCGTCATCCTCCCTCCAAGGTGGGCGAATTGCTGCATCTAGCAGCCCTAACAGCGT
>Ga0316218_1004200_pt1 | contig 11175 bp, 7 predicted proteins | sample TBH18003metaG_FD_203634 | JGI IMG/M metagenome (GOLD analysis project Ga0316218, IMG submission 203634) | Freshwater microbial communities from Trout Bog Lake, Wisconsin, USA - TBH18003 | ecosystem: Environmental > Aquatic > Freshwater > Lake > Hypolimnion/Profundal zone | place: USA: Wisconsin... | reverse complement strand
CCCGGGCTGCAGGCCGGAGGGATCGGCCGGGTCGTGGTCCGGGGCGGCGGCGGGCTCGGCGGCGCGGGCAATCCCGAGCGCCTCGGCCCCGGTCATTTCCGTCCGGTCCCCATGGCCCAGGGCCCGCATCCGCGCGCTCCAGTCCAGCACCCGGGGCAGGCCCGCCAGCAGCTTCGCCGTGGTCTCCGGCACGTTGCGGCCGGCGAACCAGATGTTCATCCAGGCCGCCGCATCGGCCACGCCAGGACGGTTTCCCGACAGCCACGGCCGGTCGGCCAGCCCCGCCTCGATGAAGGCGGCGTGCCCGCGGAACTGGGTGGCCATGTAGGGCACCGCCGCGGCCATGGCGGCGGGATCGAAGGGGCGGCCGGACAGCTGTTCCCGGTCCTTGATGAAGGCTTCGGGCACATGGGCCCCCAGTTCGCCGAAGATCAGGGGCACGGCCGCCTGGAACATCAGCCGGTCGGCCCACAGGTTCACCGCCCAGTCAGGGCCCGACACGGTGCGGGGGGAGGGCCAGCGCCGCTCGATCTCCGCCAGCATGATCTGGGTGTCGAGATAGATGTCCGCGCCGACCTGCATCACCGGGGTGCGGCGATAGCCGCCGGTGAGGGGCGTCAGCTCCGGCTTGGGCATGATGTTGGGGATCAGCACCGAGCGCCAGGACGCGCCCTTTATGCCCAGATGGACCCGGACCTTCTCCGAGAAGGGCGAGGTTTCGTAGTGGTGCAGGATGAGGTCGGTGGGGGCGGGTGCGGTCATGGGCGTCAGTCTGGCCGCTGGCCGCCGTCCTGACAAGCCGACACCTCGGGCCCTTCTTCCCCCTGAAGCGCGGGGAACCGCTGCGCCATTGTCTCCGCCCGCCGAGGCGCTAAGCTGCCGCCGTGTTCTGGGAGATGTGGTGCATGACGAAGATCCGGGTGGGCAGCCTTCTTGGCGCAGGGGTGTGGCTGGCGCTGGCAGGCGGGGCGCTGGCAACCCCGGTGCACGGCCGGGGCGACGCGGCCCGCTGGCAGGCGGAAGCGGCCCGCGTCACCATCACCCGGGACGACCACGGGATTGCCCATGTGCATGGCCGCTCCGACGCCGATGCCGTGTTCGGCATGATCTATGCCCAGGCGGAGGATGACTTTCCCCGGGTGGAGACCAACTACCTCGACAATCTGGGCCTGCGCGCCCTGGCCCGGGGGGAGGGCGAGATCTGGAGCGACCTGCGTGCCCGCATCTACAACGATCCGGCGGTGCTGAAGGCCCGCTATCGCCAGTGCCCGCCCTGGCTGAAAAAGCTGATGGTCGCCTGGGCGGACGGGCTGAACTACTACCTCGCCACCCATCCCGACACCCATCCGGAGGCCATCCGCCGGTTCGAGCCCTGGATGACGCTGGCCTTTTCCGAGGGCAGCATCGGCGGCGACATCGAGAGCATCTCCCTGGGCAAGCTCGAGGCCTTCTATGGCAAGCCTGCGGACGTGAAGGTGGCGGAGATTCCGAAGCTGCCGATGGAACAGCGGGGCTCCAACGGCATCGCCATCGCCCCGCAGAACACCACCACGGGCCACGCCCTTCTGCTGATCAATCCGCACACCAGCTTCTATTTCCGCTCAGAGGCGCAGGTGACCAGCGATGCGGGCCTGAACGTTTATGGGGCCAGCACCTGGGGGCAGTTCTTCGTCTATCAGGGCTTCAACGAACATGCGGGCTGGATGCACACCTCCACCGGATCGGTGCGCACGGCGGAGTTCAAGGAGACCATCGTCCACAAGGGGGCGAAGCTGTTCTACCGCTACGGCGGGGCCCTGCGCCCGGTGAAGGTCGTGCACCTGGCCATTCCCTATCGCGCCAAGGACGGAACGACCGCCACCCGGCGCTTCACCGTCTACCGCACCCATCACGGCCCGGTGGTGGCCGCCGATGGCGACCGCTGGATCAGCTATGCCATGATGGACCGGCCGGTGGCGGCCCTCCAGCAGTCCTGGCTGCGCACCCGGGCCACGGACTATGCCGGCTTTCGCAAGGTGGCCATGCTGAAGGCCAACTCCTCCAACAACACCCTGTTTGCCGACAGCAAGGGGGAGATCGCCTATCTGCACCCGCAGTTCGTGCCCCGGCGCGGGCCGGACGTGGACTATCTGAAGCCCGTGGACGGGTCGGATCCGGCCACGGACTGGAAGGGCGTCCACGACCTCGACGAGACGCCGACCATCGTCAACCCGTCCACCGGCTTCGTCTACAATTCCAACAACTGGCCCTATACGGCGGCGGGCGCGGCCAGCCCGAAGCCGGAACAGTTCCCGAAATACATGGACAGCGTGGGGGAGAACCCCCGGGGTCTGCACGCCCTGCGGCTGCTGGAAGGCCGCAAGGACTTCACCCTCGAGGGGCTGCTGGCCGCGGCCTATGACAGCTACCAGCCGGCCTTCGCCCACATGATCCCCAAGCTGGTGGCCGCCTGGGACGCCGAACCGGCGGACAGCCCCCTGAAGGCGAAGCTGGCGGAGCCGGTGGCGACCTTGCGGGCCTGGGACTACCGCTGGGGCAAGGACAGCGTGGCCATGAGCCTGGCGGAATACTGGGCCGACAGCTTCTGGCCGGAGATGATCCGGCGCTTCGGCGACGACCGGAACCGCATCTTCGAGCATGTGGGCGAGGTGATGTCCCCGCATGAGCAGCTGGAGCGCCTGTCCGGCGCGGTGGACCACCTGACCGCCGACTTCGGCAGCTGGAACACACCCTGGGGGCAGATCAACCGCTTCCAGCGCCTCACCAGCCACATCCGCCAGACCTACAAGGACGACCAGCCCAGCATCGCCGTGGGCTTTGCCAGTTCCCGGTTCGGCTCGCTGGCCGCCTTCGAGGCCAAGCCGCGGGACGGGACGAAGAAGTACTATGGCGACACCGGCAACAGCTTCGTGGCGGTGGTGGAGTTCGGGCCGAAGGTGCGGGCCGTGGCCGTCAGTGCCGGGGGCGAGAGCGGCCATGTGGGCGACGCCCACTTCACCGACCAGGCCCAGCGCTATGCCGACGGGGCCCTGCGGCCGGTCTATTTCTATCCGGAGGACCTGAAGGGCCACGTGGAGCGGACCTACCGGCCGGGACAATGAGCCCCGGCGGGCGGCGGTCCCCGTCCGGACGGGCTGCGGGAATTGCCCGGATGGTGATGAGCCTGTTCTACCTGCTGGCGGGAATCGCACATCTGCAGGCGGTGGACGGGTTCGTCGCCATCACCCCCAACTGGGTGCCCTTCCCCGCGGCGGTGATCGTGGTCACCGGCCTGTGCGAGATCCTGGGGGCGATCGGGCTCTGGATCCCCTGGCTGCGGTGGCTCAGCGGGCTGATGCTGGCCCTCTATGCCGTCTGCGTGTTCCCGGCCAACCTCCACCACGCCTTCGACCATGTGGTGGTGGCGGGGCTGCCGTCCAGCTGGTGGTACCACGGGCCGCGGCTGCTCCTGCAGCCGGTGCTGGTATGGGCGGCCCTTCTCGCCGGAGGTGTCACCCGCTGGCCCTGGCGGCGTTAGGGTCTATTTCGACGGCTTGAGGGTGATCACCCGCTCTGCCGCCCCCAGCACTGCGCCGCGGGAATAGAGCAGGGGCACATAGCTGCCACCGGCCCACAGGGGGAACAGGTCGCGATAGTGCGGGCTCGTCGGGTCGCCGGACTGTCCGGGGGTGTTGATCACCACCGAATTGTCCCAGGCCCCCACGTCCAGCACCATGCGGACGCTGGCCCCGGCCACCACGTCGAAGTCGCTGTTGCGGTAGCTGGTGGCCATGGGCGTTTCGCCCGATCCCCCGACCTGCAGCGGCCCGACGGACATCTGCGCCGCCATCGGCCCCTTGGCCAGCACAGCCGCGGCCGGGGACCAGCGGGCCCGGTGCAGGTCCCCCCAGCGCCAGCGGTTCGCGTCCGGACCGAGGAGGGCAGCGGTGTCCCGCCACGCCTCGGCGAGCGAGGTCTTCAGCACCTGGTCGCGCAGCGCCACCGGCGTCTTGCCGAACATGGGGCCGGGGTGGGCGAGACTGTCCAGCACGGCCGCCATCTGCGGATCGGCGAAGGCGGGCCGGGCCTTTTCCGGCACCACCGCCGCGACCGTGGCCTGGCGCAGGTGGCGGCCGACCCAGACCTCGAACAGGGCGGCCTGCGGACTGTCGGCGGTCTCGTGCCCGTCCCAGCCTTGCAGCAGGGCCAGCGCCGCGGCCTGGTCCGGCGTGTCGCCGGCAAGCCCGGTCAGGAGCGCGCAGGTCTGCCGGGCCAGCGTGCTGGTGGTGTCGGTCTGGATCGCCATCATGTCGCTGAGGCCGAGCTTCGGCTTTTCCGCCAGCCGGGCCTGGATCTCGTCGATGCGGGAGCGGTCCACCCACTCATAGCCCACATTGCCGAAGCCCTTGGGCGCATCTGTGGGGATGTTCATCTCGTTGGCCGTGGCGAACCAGCCCTGCTTGGGGTTCTTCACCGTCGGGAAGAGCTCCGGCCGGATCAGGCCCTTCCACTCGTACCGCCCGTCGCCGGGGACCGGGGTCAGGCCGTCCCAGTTGGGCCGCAGGGGCGTGAAGGCCGAGGGCCGCCAGCCGATGTCGCCTGCGGTGTCGGCATAGACCAGGTTCAGGGGCGGGGAGCCCCAGTGGGCGTGGGTGGCCTCGAAATCCGCCCAGCCCCTGGCCCGGAACATCCAGGCGGCGTTGAAATAGCCCGCCCCGCCCGGCTCGCTCCAGGTGGAGCGGACGGCGAAGGCGTGGCCGCCCCTGGCGTCCTGGCTGATCACGGGGCCGTGGCGGGTGAAGCGCAGGACGATGTCCCGGTCCGCCTCGCCCTTCACCGGCAGCTTTTCGTGGACCACCTCCATCGGGGCCCAGCCGCCCTTGTAGCGATAGGCGTCCGGATGGTCCGCGGCGGTGTCGTAGACGTACAGGTCCTGCTGATCCACGTAGAAGATGGTCAGGCCCCAGGCGGCGGTGTCGTTGTGGCCGAAGCTGACCCCGGGCAAAGCGGGCTCCCCCGCCCCGATCACGTGCAGGTCCGGGGCGTTCACATCCACCACATAGCGCAGGGACGGCACGCTGTGGGCCCGGTGCGGGTCATTGGCCAGGATCGGCCGGCCGGTGGTGGAGTGGGCGGCGTCCACGATCCAGTTGTTGGAACCCTCCCGCGTCACCTCGGTATTGTGCTCGGCCAGGCGCTTCACGTCGGGCACCTCCGCCACCACGGTCTTGCCGTCGAAGCTGACATTGCCCGTGGCCAGCAGGTAGTCCTTCAGCACCTCCGGCCCGATGGCGCAGGGGTCGAGGCCCTTGGGGACCTGCACCTCGTGGGCGGGTTCCAGCTTGCGGCGCAGGGGCTCGAAGGGCAGGCCGCCCAGACAGAGGGACCGGGCGCGGATCACCTCGGACGTCAGATTGCCCACCAGGGCGTGGCTGCGGATGCGCACCACCTCGTCGGCCGTCCAGGTCTCGGGCGCGGAGCCGGTCAGGGCGAATTCCGGCGGGGCAGGGCGGCGGCCTGCGCGGATCTCGCCGATATAGGCATTGATCCCGGCGACGAAGGCCTCCGTCCAGCTCTTCGCCTCGGCGGGATAGGCGGCCCATTCGGCGCCCATGTCCCCCCGATAGAGAAACAGGCGCGATGCCCGGTCCTGCTCCACGAAGGCGGGGCCGAAGCTGGCGGACAGGCGTCCCAGCCCGCGCTTGCGCCACAGGTCGATCTGCCACAGCCGGTCCCGGGCGGCGTTGTAGCCCTGCAGGAAGAAGGCGTCGTGGGCATTGGCCCCATAGACGTGGGCAATGCCCCAGTGGTCCACCACGATCTCGCCTGGCGCGGTGAGGCCGGGGACCTCCCTGGTCTCCGTGACCGCCGCGGGCGGGGCGGTCTGGCCAAGCGCCGGCGCGGCCGCGGACAGGAGCAGGGCCCCCGCAATCCAGATGTGTGACGTCATGGCGCGGCCCCCGGCTCGTGTGCGATGGTGTGAGCTTAGAGCCGCCCTTCCCGGGTGCAAGTCCGCAGGCGTCCCTTGCCGGGGGCCTCGGACGATCCGGGGTGGCGCTCCCGCCCGCCGGTCCCCATCTGACGACAAGACGCCCCGCACGATCCTGGAGGTCCTCAGCATGAACCGATCCGCCCCGATCCTGTCCCTGACCCTTGCCCTGGGCCTGCTGGCCGGCGGGGCCCGCGCGGCTGCACCCGCCACCGCCACGGCGCAGCTGGTCAACGGCACCGGGGCCTCCATCGGCTCCGTCCTGCTGACCGAGGGCCCGGGCGGTGTGCTGATCGAGCTGGAAGCCACTGGCCTGACCCCCGGCTGGCACGGGGTTCACCTGCACGAGACCGGGGTCTGCGCCGCCGACGGCTTCAAGAGCGCCGGGGGCCACATGGGGCACCACGAAGGCGTCGGCCACGGCCTGCTCAGCCCCAACGGCCCGGAGGCCGGGGACCTGCCCAACCTCTATTCCACCGACGGCACCGCCCATGTGCAGCTGTTCAGCGACAAGGTGACGCTGGACCCCGCCAAGGCCGGGCCGGGACGGCTGCTGATCAGGGACGGTGCGGTGATCATCCACGCCGCGAAGGACGACCAGCTCACCGCGCCCATCGGCGGGGCCGGGGCCCGGGTGGCCTGCGGCGTGCTGAAGCTCAACTAGTCCGGTCCCGCTCAAGCTCGGACATGATTCGGCCCACGGCCCGGGCCTCGGCGTCGGGTTCCGCGGCATAGCCCGCGATCAGCCCGGCCCGGTCGGCATCGGAGCGGTGCTGCTGCAGCTTCCACACCCCTTCCAGCCTGGCCACGGTCAGGCGGACGCCGACAATGCCCCGCAGCATGCCGTCCAGATAGTCCCGGGGCGCGTCGTCCACCGACCAGGGGGCTGCGCGCCCCGTCTCGTTGCGCGTCGTCAGGCGCCGCGCCTGATCCTCCAGCCAGGCGGTGTCGTCGATGGCCTCGAGGGCACCGTGGGCGTGGACGACCACATAGTTCCAGGTGGGCACCACCTTGCCGTGCTCTGCCTTGGAGGCATACCAGCCGGGGGACACATAGGCCTGCGGGCCGTGGAAGATGGCCACCGACGGCGGGCGCGCCGCCAGGGCCTGGTGATGGGGATTGCCCCGGGCCAGATGCGCCTCCAGCGTCAGGCCCCCGGCCCCGTCCGCCACCGGGATCATCGGCACATGGGTGATGTGCAGCTCTCCGTCCGCCGGGGTGACCAGGGTCGCCAGCTGCGCGTCCCGGATGGCCGCGAGCAGCACCTCGGTGCGGGTCTCCCGGAAGGCGGCAGGGGTGTACATGGGATGGTCCTCGGGTCCGGTGCGGGGTTGCGGGGGGCGGTCTTCGCGCAGAGATTGCGATCCGGTCGAGGTTTAGCTTGACATTCTGCATGTTGCGGCGCAACAAGACCCTGTCCGGCGCATTCTGCACCGGCTGATCGGCGCTCCAGTGGCGTGTGGGACCGGCTTTCCGGTCCGGCTGTCGAGCGCTGGGAACAACCTTCCCGAACCAAGTTCGCCCATACACGCGGGGCGGGTGACCCTTCCCCCCGCGCCATCCGGATGAGCCGCGTGCTGTCCGGAGCTGCGCACACATTCGAAAGACACACTCACTTGACCACCTTCAAGGACCTCGGCCTCGCCGAGCCCCTGCTCAAGGCGCTGACCGCCAAGGGCTACGAGACCCCCACGCCGATCCAGACCCAGGCGATTCCCGCGGCCATGACCGGCCGCGACATCCTGGGCGTGGCCCAGACCGGTACCGGCAAGACCGCGGCCTTTGCGCTGCCGATCCTGCATCGCCTGGCCGCCGACCGGAAGCCCGCGCCCCGCCGCGGCTGCCGCGTGCTGGTGCTGTCCCCCACCCGGGAACTGGCCAGCCAGATCGCCGAGAACTTCCGCGCCTATGGCAAGCTCCTCAACATCAGCGTCACCGTCGTGTTCGGCGGGGCCAAGATGAGCACCCAGGTCCGGGCCCTCGCGCCCGGCGTGGACGTGCTGGTGGCGACGCCGGGCCGCCTGATCGACCATATCGGCCAGAAGACCTGCTTCCTCGGCGAGACCGAGATCCTGGTGCTGGACGAGGCCGACCAGATGCTGGACCTGGGCTTCTTCCGCCCGATCCGCCAGATCGTCGGCTACATGCCCAAGAAGCGGCACAACCTGTTCTTCTCCGCCACCATGCCGCCGGAGATCGCCAAACTGGCGGCCGAACTGCTGGACAAGCCGGTGGAGGTCTCCGTGACCCCGCAGGCCACCACGGTGGAAAAGGTCGAGCAGCGGGTGATCTTCATCGAGGCGGGCAAGAAGCGTCCCCTGCTGGCGGAGCTGTTCGCCGACCCCGCCTTCAACCGGGTCATCGTCTTCACCCGCACCAAGCATGGCGCGGACCGGGTGGCGGACTATCTGGAAAAGGTCGGCGTCGAAGCCGCCGCGATCCATGGAGACAAGCGCCAGGGCCAGCGGGAACGCGCCCTGGCCGACTTCAAGGCGGGCAAGGTCCGGGCCCTGGTGGCCACGGACATCGCGTCCCGGGGTATCGACGTGGACGCCGTCAGCCATGTGGTGAACTTCGAGCTGCCCATGACGCCGGAGGCCTATGTCCACCGGATCGGCCGGACCGCCCGGGCGGGTGCCGGCGGCTCCGCCGTCAGCCTGTGCGCCGATGACGAGCGCCTGCTGCTGAAGGCCATCCAGAAGACCACCCGCCAGACCCTGCCGGCGGTGGACCGCCGCTCGGACAAGAGCCTGGTGGCCCCGCCCTCGCAGCCGCGCAACTCCGGCGGCGACGTGGAGCAGAAGCTCGCCCAGCCCAAGGCCCGCGAGCACCGCCGCGAGCGTCGTCCCGAGGGCGGCGGCCAGCCCCATCGCCAGCGCAATGGCGGCGGCGGCGGCAAGGGCCCGGCCCAGGCCCAGACGCCGCGCTGGGATCCGATGGCAGGCGAGCGCCGCCCCGACGGCGTGGCCGACACCCGCCCCATCCGCCAGCCCGCGGCCGCCGCCAATCCCGGCCGCAGCTTCAAGCCCAGCCAGGGCCGCCGGCCGTAGGGCTTTGTCCTGAACGAGGTTCCCGGGTCTTCGCCCGGGAATGACGGGTGTAATGGATAAGAATAGTCGTCATTCCCGGCCCTGAGCCGGGAACCTCCATCCGGATGTGGCGCTATATCCGGACCAGGCTTCCCGGGTCTTCGCCCGGGAATGTCGAAAGTATTGTATTTTTAGGATCGTCATTCCCGGCCTTGAGCCGGGAACCTCCTTCCCCCTCAGCGCGTCACCGCGAACAACCTGACCATCGGAACCACCCCCGCGCCGGTGTCCGCCGCGTGGCCGAGATAGGCGGGCAGCCGGAAGGCGTCCGCCAGGGTCCGCAGCAGGGAATAGTGGCTGTAGGGGGTGGCATCGGCGATGCCCCGGGGGCCGTGGTTGGTGATCACCACCATCGGGATATGCCCGCCGCCGAAGTTCGAGATCGCGCCCGGCGTCACGCCGCAGCACCCCTCCCGCGTCCGGCCGGAGCCTTCGTCGAAGCCGATCAGGATCGCCACATTGCCCTTGCCCTTCCAGGCCGGGGTCTGCTGGATGGCGGCCACCAGCCGACCGACCTCGGCGTCGCCGCGGCGGATCAGCCCGGCCTGATCGATGGCCCCGTCGCAGTCCTCAGGGACCCCGTCCCCATGCAGGCCGTGCATCTCGTTGCACTGGTTCGGCACGATCAGGGCGAAGCTGGGCAGGGCGTCGGCGGCCAGATCCCGTTCCAGCTGGTCGAAGCCGACAATGTGCTGCGCCCGGTGGGGGTCGGCCTGCACGCTGGCGAAGTTCATGAAACCGGAGTGCTTGGAGGCATAGAGCGCCGCGGTCCTCAGCCCGGTGGCGGCCGTCGGGTCGCCCGCGGTCACCGTCAGGGAGCCCGGCTCCGGCAGGTTCTCGTAATAGCCCTTCCAGCTGCGCCCCGCGGCCTCGAGCTGCGCGCCCAGATGCGGCTGGTGGATCGTGTGGTCCACATAGCCCGCGCCCATGGAACCGCCGCAATGGGGATCGGCGGAGGGGCCGGGCTTGCAGTAGAAGGCGTCGTCATCGTGGATGCCGAAGGTGTCGCCCCCGAGCAGCGCCACGTAATTGGCCTCGCTGGGATGCACCTCGGCGAAGAACTGGTCCGCCGTGCCGTATTCGGCGGCGAGGCGGGCGATGTTGGGTGCCGCCTGCGGGCTCATGATCTGCTCGTAGTTCTTGTTCTCCTCCATGATCACGATCACGTGGTCATAGGCCGGGACCTGCCGGTCCGCGGCGGTCTGTCCAGCGGGGGATGCGGCGATCAGCGCGGCGAGGAACGGGACAAGCATGGCGGACTCCGTCAGGGCAGGGATCGCCGCCGCCGCTGGGGCGCGACGGCGACAGGTCTAGCAGGCGCGGACGACGACTGTCCCTGCCGATGTGGCGCCCCCGCCTAGAACTTGGCGCGGACGCCGGCCTCGTAGGTCACATCGTAGATCTCCCGCTGGATCGGGAAGCTGGAACTGCCGACGAAGAACCGCAGGGGCTCGTTGGTCAGGTTCTTCACCTTCAGATAGCCCACCCAGTGCGGCGCGAACTGGTAGCTGGTGGTGAAGTCCATGGTCAGGCGGTTGTCCTGGATGGTGTCGCTGGCCTTGGATCCGCCCAGGGAGAACAGCTCCTTCGACACATATTCCGCGGACAGGCGCACCTGCAGGCCATTGGCCTCGTAGAACCCGGAGAGGTTCCAGGTGGCGCGAGACGTACCCGGCAGCAGGCCGTATTCCGCGTGACCGGTGGCGGAAGTCAGCGCGCTGTATTCCTGGATGCGGGAGTCCACCAGGGTCAGGTTACTCTCCACCCCGAAGCCGTCCCAGGGCTTGGGCAGCCACAGGAACTGCTGGTGATAGGCCGCCTCGATCCCGCGGGCATAGGCGCTCGACACATTGCCGAAGCTGGTGAACTGCACCTTGCTGCCGTCGAAGGGCGTGTAGGGGCCCTCATAGGTGTAGTTCGGCGAGTAGTAGGTGACGATGTAGTTGCTGAATTCCTTGTCGAATGCGCCGATCTGCAGGATGCCGCCCCGGGGCAGGTACCACTCGAAGGACAGGTCGAAATTGTCGCCGGTGGTGGGGCGCAGGGTGGGATTGCCGGCGGTCACCGCCGCATCGCCCCCGGCCACGGTACCCGACGCCTGGGCCGCGCCGGTCACTT
>Ga0316218_1004193_pt1 | contig 11187 bp, 9 predicted proteins | sample TBH18003metaG_FD_203634 | JGI IMG/M metagenome (GOLD analysis project Ga0316218, IMG submission 203634) | Freshwater microbial communities from Trout Bog Lake, Wisconsin, USA - TBH18003 | ecosystem: Environmental > Aquatic > Freshwater > Lake > Hypolimnion/Profundal zone | place: USA: Wisconsin... | reverse complement strand
GTGAGAATCTCTAACCGATGCCGCGCCCTTCGTTCTAATTCACGTTCACTGAACATCGCTAATCCCTTCAATTAGGGGCTTAGAATGTCACCAATCTTTGTCAGTTTTACAAAATCCAAGCCAGCGTCAAGAGCTCGACCTTTGCTGGCCGCCGGTGAAAATAATAGATACCTCTGGCAATCTGGAGGAGCTGCTTAATAGAGAATTCGACGGTCTCCACAGTGCCGGAGGTCGCAGCAACATTCAGGGTGGCCAAAGCGCGGCCGACCGCGCGCTCTCCAATCTGGATATCACTGGGTACGCGAAGAAACGTTCACAAGTTCTGCCCATTCCAACTCGAGGCGCCAGTGTTCTCTCGCCGTACATCCGCCACAATCTCTTAACACTCCAGCAGGTCTGGGATCACGTATCAAAGGCACCCTACGACGACAAAGAGAAGTTTCGCGATGAGTTGTTGTGGCAGGAATACGCACGTCACCTTTATGCGCGCGTAGGAATCAAACTTTTCGAAAACTTACGGTTCCAACAAACATGGGACGCGGCTGGCGACGGATGGCACAAAGGAATGGCCTGCGTTGATGGCACCGTTGAAGAACTAGAACGTGATGGTTGGCTGGTCAATCAAACGCGAATGTGGCTGGCATCGCATTGGACCGTGCGCAACAACGCTGGTTGGCTTCATGGGCAAGAACGTATGTATCGAGAACTTATTGACGGCTCGCGCGCTGCAAACCTCTTAGGATGGCAATGGACTGTCGGAAGCGGATCGGGCAAGCCATACGGATTCGCTCGCTGGCAGGTTGAAAAACGTGCGCCGGAATATTGCGGCCGCTGTCCACTTAATAAGAATTGTCCGATTGAGAAATTTCCGAATGAAGTTGAACTACGAGACCTTGATGTTGAGCCACTCCTTAACCGAGATCCAGATCCCGGCGCTACTGCCGGACCGCGAGAAGTTATTCAGTATCGTCCACCCACCGCTGTGCTCTTAACGATTGATTCCATGGGTGATAACGACCCAGCGCTTGCGGCACATCCGAATTTGCCCGTGCACTTTGTTTTCAATGAAGCAGCGCTGCGAAAGTTACAACTCTCTTCCAAGCGAATCTATTTCTATCTCGAGACGCTGCAAGATTTGGCTACCCGCCGCGAAGTCATCGTTTCAATCGGAAACCCATACGCCTTCGCCGCCGAGAAAGACGTCGCTGTTACCTATGCGCCTGTTCCAAGCTTTTCCAAGTTCACAAACATGGCGGAAATCCATCCTTATCCGTGGCTACGAACGCCACACGCCCATTCTGTGCGCTCATTCTCGGCATGGCGCAACAAACTCAATAAGTAATGAGACTCTGAAAGCGATTAAGTCCGCCATTTCAAATATCTGGTTGCCGTTTTAACGACCAAGGAATTTCGATGATTTGCAATCCACCGATATCTAAAACGCGAGATTGGTCCCAACGATTGAACCAGTGCACTAGCTACTCGGTTACCCCGCACCTTAAGCAGGAATGCAATTGCAGATGCCCCCGCATACTTTTGGCCTTCAGCCAGAACGACCACCTCTTTGGCGCATTGCTCTTTCGTGAGCCCATAATCCTCCACCGGCGCGGTATGAAACGAGATGGCTTCTACCTGGGCTCTCTTCTGAACTCAGCGAACCGAAGCAATACAGAAGTCACACTCCCCATCGTAAATAATGAGCGGGACTGCGGTGTTCTCGCTGCTAATACTTGCCCTGATATTCGTCCCAAATGGTTTTGGCAATCGTGGGCTCGGCAGTCATCCAACTGACTCCAAACTCCTTTTGGAACGCCTGATCAAATGTCGAACCTTGGCTCATCAGGTTGGTGAGGTCGAACATAACTGCAGGACCCTTTACTGCAATCAATGTTTGCATAACTCGCGGTCCAAAGGAAAAGCCAATATTGCCCATCTTGTCCATTTGGCGCCAAGTCGTAGACATGTTCTTAATGTCTAGGAAGTTGTTTATCCAAGCAAGGTTGAAAGTTTTCCCGAAGGTTTTGGCAATTCCACCGTCGTTGTGCTTAACCATGTCGACCGCGCCGTCCGCAATATTTTTAATGCTGTTTTCAAGCGCGTTTGCACTTCCGCCGGCCGCCGCGATCGCGTAGGTCAAATATTCATCAGCGTTGTACATCCAGTACGGCGGAAAATTAGAATTCGTTAAATTCTTGCTGGCGTCATCTGGCGTCAATGGGGCAATTGAATTGTTCTTAACGTAACTCGAGAGCCACATGGCGTAATACAAGGAGACTGCCTCGCCTTTATATCCAGGGTTGTCATTCGTTTGCGCATGGCTAGGAACGCCAATGCCAAGATAGGCCGTGCCATCAGCTCCTACCCATGCATCAGATGATTCGCATCCATTTGGATCCCCATCCCAACAAAAAATCAATGGCGATGGTTGCGCAGGCGCGACCACAGGTGCGGCGAGTGAAGCAATCAACGAAGCTGGGAATACCCAAATTGCAGGTCCGGTCGGGGTCACTGTGCACTTTCCAGGAACGCCAGTTATTCGATAAATCGCGGTTTGGGTCGGATCACACGGCGCTTCCCATACATCACTTGTCGAGTTATCTTTTCCACACTGGTAAGTAACACGATCCACGATCGTCCGATCGCCTTCGTTCGAACATGGTTGACCGATTGTTGTATTTCTAGGTTCGGCCTGTTGCCCTCCGTTTTGTGGACCACCCTTAAATGCAATTTCTTTAGTAACTTCGGATGGGCCCATCAAATTTGTGGCTTTGTCGGTTGCCCACTTAACATCTTTTTTGTTGAAGAAAATCACATCCACGTTTTTTATGAAACCGTCATTTGGGAAATAGTTAAAGAGTCCCTGCAAATCCGACTTTGTTGTCTTGTCAGTGGGCTTTGTATTTGGCCCGACGAAGGTCTGAATATTGGGAAGCGGCTGAGCTGCTGAAGAGACTGCGGCGTGAATCTTTGTCCACGAGCCGGCAGCGATTCCATGTCTGTTCTGATACAGATCAGCGAAGCTGGTTGGCGCCTGACTTGTCGCTGCACGTGCTTCAGCAGGCGCAAAAACGGTGGCGGCCGCAGCCAGGATCATTACGATCACAATCGGGGTATTGGGTCGCTTCAACATTTCTGAAGTATAGAAGCCAACGTTCAATTTCCGACAAAGGCCGGCACGCGCTAACTAACCCTTAACTCCCAAATACAGCAGCGCAACAATCACTAGCACTACCCCACACCAGCTAGTAATCGACAGGTGATTGTGAAGAACTGTCACCGAAAGAATCGTGGCCGTGACTGGCTCTGCCAAAACGAGTGTCGATGCCTTGCTTGCTCGGCGTTATCGCTCCTAATACTTGCCCTGATATTCGTCCCAGATAGTTTTGGCAATCGTTGGCTCAGCAGACATCCAACTGACTCCGAACTCCCTTTGGAACGCCTGATCAAATGTTGATCCTTGGCTCATGTAATTCGTTAAGTCGTACATAAATTGGGGCCCTTTGAGCGCAACCAAAATTTGGTAAATATTAGTACCGACTGAAAATGCCAAATTATTAGAGAATGACGAGTTCTGCCAGGACGTGGTCGAGGTGACGTTGAAATTTGAAATATCGAGGAAATTGTTCAACCAGTTCAAATCAAATTTGGCTCCCCAAACCGAATATGGTTTCGGCGCTAAATACTTCATTTTTTGAAGCAAGCTAACCATTGTCTTTTCGTAGTTGGCATAGGTTCCTAAACCAACAGCGTCATAAAAGGTTTGATTCTCGCCAGATACCTGCAACCAAAAAGGGGGAGTATTAATGGGAGAAAACCAATTTTGGCCGTCCGTCGTATTTCCTTGAAGAGTTCCGCGCGCTACGTAATAGCTCTGCCATAGAGCGTGATAAAACTCCACCGCATCCATTTTTGTTCCTGGATTATCGCTTGTGTACGGAGTTTGTGGAACTGACAGACCCAAGTAAGCGACGCCATCAGACCCCGCCCAACCTTCACCCGTTGTGCATTCACCAGACCCAATGCAGTGAATCAGTGGATTCGTCCCCTGCGGAATCGGATCGTTTGGACCAAGCTGCGCCCATGCGCGTTGATTGAAAATCTTGCGCGCTTCTTGATCGCCCATCTCCTTGTTGACCTGGTCCGCGCTTGCCGCCATATCTTGTTTGTTGAAATAAAAGATATCCACTTTGGTAAATGGGTTTGCTGACGGAAAGGCTTTGAGCGCTGCGGTTATATCTGCAGCTTGAGTTTTAGAAGGCAAGGTGGTGGTTGGCCCGAGGAAAATCTGAATTTTTGGAGAGGTCAGATTAGCTTTAAGAACTTTGTTGGTTTTTGTCCAAGCCTCGGCCGCGATTCCATGCCTGTTTTGATACAGATCAGCAAAGCTGGTTGGCGTCTGACTTGACGCTGCACGGGCCTCCGCGGGCGCAAAAACGGCGGCGGCGGCGGCCATGATCATTACGATCAGAATCGGGGTATTGGGTCGCTTCAACATTTCTGAAGTATAGGTTTTCCGTGTGATGTTGCCCAGAAATATTGAATTCCCAAGAATTCAGTGTCGCGTTTTGCCATAAACTCACCCAATGATTAGGCGGGCCGCATTCCTCTTGCTCGCTTCAAGTCTGACTTTGACAGAGCTCTCCGCTTCCACGGTCGCTCGAGCTGCAAGCATATTTGCTACGGGCACTAACCCATCTTCCTGCGATCAAAGCCTGACAGTTGCTGACAGTGTGACTGCGCAACGAGTCGGCCAAGAATGCATCGTCACATTTACCAACACGACGGAAACTTTGTGGACTGTTCCTGCTGGCGTCACGAAAGTCTCCGCAATCATTGTTGGTGGTGGAGGTGGTGGTGGCGATTCGTACTCTGGTGAAACCGGTGGTGGCGGCGGACCTGGTGGATTCTTTCAAAATTCAAATATTTCAATCTCAGGCACAGTACCCATCAACGTCGGAGCAGCTGGTGCAGGTGGTGGTTCAACCACGTCGTCACAAGGCGGACTCGGTGGTACCAGTTACATCGGATCACTAAAAGTCGGTGGTGGCGGTGGTGGTAACAGCGTCGAATACACAGGTGGCACGCGCGCGTTGTCAGGCGTTGGTGGTTCAGATTTCGTTTCCAGCGGTGGCAGCGGCGGCGGTCGCGGAACGAACCCATCTGCTACTTATGAAAACCTAGGTGGCTACGCCGGAGCGTATGCAGCGTCTGGTGTTGTATTCCAAGGTAATACCTACACGGGCATTCAAGGTGTAGCTGGCGGCAATAACTCGGACAGCTTGTCCGGAGGTTGGGGTGGTCTAGTTACTCCCTCGTCGGTGCGCACATCGTCTATCTCTGGCGCATCAGTCGAATACAGCAAAGTCGCCGGCTACGTACCATGGGAAGACGGGCGGAATACTGCCGGAGCAAAAACACCCGGCTCTGGTGGATCGACTAACTATGGCTACGGGGTTGATCCGACACCAACTGGTGGCAGTGGAGCTGCGGGAATCATCATCGTTCGTTACACATTAGCTTCCGCTATTACCGCGCCAACTTTTAGCGGTGTGATAAACAAGGGCTACCTTGAATCAGTGACGGTAAACGTGAACAACCAAGGCAAAGTTCGTTTCTATTTTGATGGAAAACGCATTCCTGCATGTATTTCGGTCAGCACATCAGGAACTTCAGAAAGCTGGCTGGATAACAGATGAAGGGTTGATGTTCCCAAGCACTATCGGGACGAAACTCGATGACAAACGAGACCGTAAATGGTGGTGCGATTTACTGACCGCTGCAAATGTACCGTACTACACGCGCTATCAGATGCGTAAAACTGCGTTTTCTAATTTTGCACATGTTACCGATGCAAGCACCTTGAGAGCATACTCAGGTCATAAAACCGTAAGCACGGTTATGACTTACTACGCTTTTGAATCCACGGTTTCCATGGACATGGCGCTGAACAACGTTGATCAAAATAGGCCAAAACTCGTATCCGTAGAGAGTCCTGAACTCTTAAAACTTGCGTAAATAATTACTCGATCAGCGGCTGTTGTGTAACCGTTGGTCTCATAGAAAGAGGTAACAGCCACTTAGGCAAAACATAAGCAACCAGAAATATGTCTAAAAAGCTCTGGCACCGGCTCGCCCACCGGGAGTAAAAGCGAAAGCGAAATGGGAAATGCACGGAAGTTCCTGTGGGTTCAATACAGACCCGTACCACCGAACACAACGATCTTGGCGATGAGACCAAGGTAGAGACTCCGTAACGACCGGTCCTGACGGCTGACTAATTCCCAGCTGTGGGCTTGATGCATCCGAAGGTTGCAACCAACTTTTCATACTGCAGTCAAGCTGTACTCATTTTGAGTGGGGCAAGGGGTTCACCCTGCCCTTTTTCAAAATGGGCGGGCTCCCCTCAAATCTCCTGCAGACTTCATCATAATTTTCGAAGCTGTACTGACTTGAACTCCGTAATTAATGAAGTTTTTTCCATCCCTTGTTGTGCGACGAAGATGGGATGCCCGATAGGGCATCACAGCGAGCGAGCGCAACCAGGATGAACACGCACGCAGTGCGTGAGAATCCTGTTAATACTTATCTAGAGAAAGTGGCATAAATTTACGTCGACTACCTGTCCAAGGAAACTATCTACACAGAGCATGAAGTCTGTCGAATCCTCGGGATTACCCCAAAATATTTAAAGCAACTGATGATTGCCGAGAAAATCACTGTTGTTGTCAGAGGTGAAACTTGGGGAATTACCAATACATCACTTGTCTCCTACTGGAATAGCTCGCATAGGCGCCCCTTCAATCCTCGAACTCAAAGAAAGCCTCATAAGCGATATAGAAAGAGCCTCCACTTTACTGAGACAGATCTGTCTGCACCTGAGACCCTTGATTTGTAAACGAAAGGATTGGAATGGAAAAACTCTATACACCGAATGAAGTTGCTAACCTTCTCGGATTGTGCACAAAGTCGGTTTACACCCTCATTAAACGTGGCGAACTCTCCGCCTACCAAGTTGGGAGATCAAAGCGAGTAAGTACCGATCAGATCATGAAATGCTTACGAGCCGAAGTAGAAGAAGTTATTGATTACACAAAGACCGGGAAAGTCCTATGAACATGTTAACAAGGAGCGGGTCAGCGAGCGCCAATGGGAATAGTCCGCATTTCAACCTGATAAGAGTCTGTAGATCGAACCAATACCGTCCTCAGAATTCCATAAAATTCGCGTCAGTTCTGGAATCTAAATCTGTGCCGCATGGAGGGCAAGGCATACTGTCTGTGCCTGAATCTCAAATGCCGCAGTGGGTAATTGCTTTCTGAAGATGAATCATTCGAACACGGGAAAGCCTAAACGCAATCAAATTATCGGGAGTGGTTCTGCTCGTCCTCTCGGAACGCCTGCAAGGAACGATGTCCGCAATATTAATAACTCAGGTGGTCCGTTCACATATCTGAACGAATACTTGTCAGCGCAGTTGAAGCAAGCAAAGCTCGACAATGTACAGAATCGGGCTGCACCTAAGAGGAATAGACCCCCCACCCTTAAATAAATACATGCTCGTCGTCCTGCAGCTGATGCAGTCAGTCAGCTGCCTAAACTCGGGCAGTGGCTAATGGAAAATGGGTGACGCTGCATAACGTCACCCATGTAAGCCTTACTTATAGTTCTCTTTATACTCGTTAAGTAAATTGTTAAATTTAATTTCGAACTCGTTTCTTGGATTATCAAAAACCTTCGGAAACGTCTTGCTGATCCAAAAACCGTTGGATCTTGAATTTGAGTCGGGCATGTGGTTTAAGAGTGCTTTTTAACATTTTCCGTCCATTTCTTGTCAGTGGACGCAAAATCCTAGTCTTTGGATTTTGGGATCGCATGTCGAACTAGAGGCCTCTAAATCGTGAAGGTGTTCAATAAAAATAATGCACGATGCATAAGAATATTCTTATAAGGGTATTATTTTTATGAACTGCAAACTCGAGATTCAAATCTAAATCAACTTTTGCTTTTGTGCCTCAAATTCCTCTCGTGAAATCAGGCCTTTGTCCAAAAGCTCCGCAAGTTTTATAAGGCGATCCACATTGTGGGGCTCAGGACTGTCCAAATCTGTCCTCGGCACTGCGTTTAGTGACTTGTTTTGATTTTCCAAATAATGCGAAATTCCGGTGAGATCAATTGTCAACTGGCGCGGAGTCCGATCGAGGACTTGGAGGTAGATCTCAATCTCTGGGTAAACAACCCTAAGCAGGCAATCAAATTTTGTCTTGGAAGTGAGGGCATTTAAGAAGCCTGCCATGGCAATCCCCTCCATAGCTCCCTTAACTCCAAAACCACCGCCGATGAATCCACCGCCGGTTTGGAAAGCTCCCGCGCCTCCTATTTGAATTGCTTTTAATCCTTGTAAGTCTTTTTTCCACTCCTGCTTCTTCGAAAGGAAAGTGAAACCGAAAGATGAAATGATGAGGGTTCCTTTTGAATTTTGATTCAGATGAGTTCCGATACCACCAACATAGAGGGCGGACATACTCACTTCATTTTGCAAAATTCCTTCAGGGGCAAAGCCAGATTCGCGCTTATGAACCCTTGTCTCTTGAATCTCGAGATCGCTTTTTGGACTCAAGACGATGCTCATAGTTTGTGGCGTAATAGCTTTGAAGTCGAAGGCCTTGTCTGAGAGCAATAAGCCACAATTTAGACAGGTTCCATCGTAATTAGCGGCGGGACTAGAGCAGTCACAATTGCGTTTGCCTTTAAATAATCCGGGTCCTTTTTTTTTTAGCGAGTGCTGCTCCTCAGCAAACTTCCTGTCATCGCAGATTCTGCAGATTGAGGCGCTCGCTTGCGTCGGATTGCCGCAATCCGGACATTCCTTCATTTTAGACATGTCGCTTCCCCGTCAACTTATCTCTAGTTGTTCCACGAGTCCGCTACCCATGAAAATGAATTTCCAGAATGAACATTAGTACCAGAAGTCGGGAGTGGGGCGTCATCTATCGAATGAACATTCACGTTCAACAAAAAAAGATGTCCATGAGTTTTCATCGCTTTTGACAATACGATCGCAACTCGATGCGTTTTCCATTTACCGTCAACGCAGTCTGGAACGCAATTGTTGACCGTATACAATCCCTGTCCAATGGCTTTAGATCGGGTCCACGTCGCCCATCGGATCTTTATTACTGCCGCTCCAGCGTCAGCACAGTACGGAGTCAGTTGATCAGGTTTGTAGGCGGTCGCGCCGCAGTCGTTAACAAAGCTAGGTGGTTCCACAGCAAAGGACATAGGGCTTACCCAAAGGCTAAGCGAAAGAGCTATTGGAAACGAAAAAATTAGAGATTTGCCCGTTAAGCCCATGGTTCACTCCCCCACAAAATGATGCGAATTCCGGTTTCAGAACCACAATTCTGGCACATGGATCGGTCCTTCATTTTGCCTCAATATAGGCATGCATAATTGGCATCTCGTCCTCATGGCCTATTTGATCGTCGTAAACTGATAGCGATCCCCGCCAAGCAAATGACAATCGCTCTCTGGCAGCGATTAAGGCCATAGTAGGGTCAGACCCCTCAATGGTGAATTGAGGGCGTTTAATGCTTCCTACTTGCTCATAAACAACATGAAAGTGGCTATTGGCGGGACAGATAGCTGAAGGCATGTCTAGATTCTATTTCTCGGTACTGACAGCTCAAATAGTGCGCAACATGTACGCAACCATCGACAGGCAGGAGCATTGCTAAGCGTGGGTAGCCACAGCTAAACTACGCATAAGACCTCGGTTTGGCAGCCTAGCGACCCTTTGGTTGCTAACTCTTAATCACCGGGTCGGGGGTTCGAGTCCCTCACAACGCACCAATATTCCCGCCTAGCGGATGTACAGATGATCCCTTAGATTTCGCAAAACATAATCATGCGTTGGGGGTTCGAAACCCTCGCTGGCCAGCAATATGAGACCAACTTGGGTTGTCGAGTTGCTCTGACGGAAATGTCGCTCTACCGGTTACGGAGTGTGGGCTAACTCCACAAAATCTCCTGAAGGATCTGAAGCAAGATCTTTTACCTGGTAACCGTTTGAAGCAACCGACTCACCAACAGATATTGTGCCAACAACTCTGGATCCGTTGAATTTTGGGTAAGAAGGATCAATCACGATTTTATCTCCCAAAATTGGCTGAATGGGTCCGTCATTGTTTTTTCGAGTATCAACCAAATAGACAGCGATGCCTTCATAACTAGCAGGAAGATTGTCGAGTCCGTCCGCATGTCTGGACTCGACAACAATTGCCCGATACTGGTCTAATTTCAAGATAAGCATTTTCCTTTCGGAATTCGCTAACTCTAATGTCGATAGCTTGATATCGATCTTCGGCTGCGAGAAATTTTCGCTATTAACACAAGCAATTTGATTGTCCCCTAACCAACCCAACAGCCAACGGTTCCAACCATAAAACTCTGGGGCAACTAGACCGGCGTCCATGAGATCAAAGATAGAAGCCAGTTTTTTATCATTATTGTCATAAGAATGTGGATGAGTAAGACCAAGTACGTGGCCAGTTTCATGGGACATCCAAATCCACTTAATACCTGCAGTGGAGAAATTTGGAGCGCTCCCAATGACAACATTTCTGGCTATTCCGCGACTGGTTGCAATTCCACCCGGAAAATTGTTGTACATGATGGTAGGACCAACAACAAACGCAGTGGTTTCATCTGGCAACATCACATAAACAATGTCGTATTGCGAGAGGTCGAATTCTCTCGGAAGTAGTTCTACCGCATCAGTAGTTAATAGACTGAAATTATAGTTATTGTCACCAGATATATAGTCAGAAGTTTTCTTGTTAATGTTGAGTCTGTCCGGGTACACGGTTATGTCAAAGTGCAATTTTCCATATGAGGTAACATCATAAAATCTCTGAAAACCAGTCGTGTACTCAGGGGCTACATCGATCGGTGGAGTAGTTGAAGAAACATCAGTTAAATTCGCAAACAGCATAAGAGCCTTTAAAGTTCCCGTTGTCCTGACCCAGTCAGATCCTCGAGGAAAGCCGATCGAATCCAAATACGGGGTTTCGAGTTTCTGCAACTTACATTCGTCTGGGAATGTAAACACGGATTGATCACTTTGATTTGGTAGAGGGGTTGGGGTTGGGGTTGGGGTTGGGGTTGGGGTTGGGGTTGGGGTTGGGGTTG
>Ga0316218_1004192_pt1 | contig 11190 bp, 9 predicted proteins | sample TBH18003metaG_FD_203634 | JGI IMG/M metagenome (GOLD analysis project Ga0316218, IMG submission 203634) | Freshwater microbial communities from Trout Bog Lake, Wisconsin, USA - TBH18003 | ecosystem: Environmental > Aquatic > Freshwater > Lake > Hypolimnion/Profundal zone | place: USA: Wisconsin... | reverse complement strand
CCGGCGCAGCTGCCGGGCGATGCCGAGCGCGGCAAGGACGCCGAACTGAGCACCGTCAGGGTCAGGACCGAGCTCCTGGACCACCTGATCAACCTGACCGGCGAGCTGATCACCAACAAGCACCGCCTGCTGAACATCGGACGCGACCTCGGCTCGGCGCCGCTCAACGAGGCGGTCACCGAGACCTCCAAGCTGTTGCGCGCGCTGCACGACGAGGTCATGAAGGTGCGCCTGATGCCGTTTGACGCCATCTGCGACCGGTTTCAGCGCTCGGTGCGGGCGCTTGCCAAGAGAAGCGGCAAGGATCTGCACTTCGAGCTGGAGGGGCGCGAGATCGGACTGGACCGCGGCATCCTGGAAGGCCTCACCGACCCCCTGAACCACATGCTGAGAAACGCCGTCGGCCACGGGATGGAGGAGAGCTCCGAGCGCCTGGCCGCCGGCAAGCCCGCCAAGGGGACGGTGAAGCTCTCCGTCGCCCGGGACCGGGACCGGGTCCTCATCACGGTGAGCGACGACGGCCGCGGCATGGCTCCCCAGCAGATGATCGCCGCCGCCATCCGCAAGGGGCTCATCACCCCCGAGGAGGCGGAGCAGCTCTCGCCGCGCCAGGCCCTGATGCTCTGCTGCATCCCGGGTTTCTCCACGGCGCAGGAAGTGACCGACGTCTCCGGACGCGGGGTCGGCATGGACGCGGTCAACTCCTCCATCCAGAAGCTGGGGGGGAGCCTGACCATCGAGAGCGAGCCGGGCCGGGGCACCCGGTTCACCCTGACCCTCCCCATGACCATCGCCATCATCCATGCCCTGGTCGTGCAGTGCGGCGCCATCAAGGGGGCCGTGCCGGTGACCGCGGTGCTGCGCACCGTGGAGCTGCGGCGCGAGCAGATGGCGACCGTCGGCAAGCGCCGGGTGTTCTACCTGGACGACGAGGCGATACCGCTCTTGAGCCTGAACCGGGTGCTCGGGCTGCCGCTCGGGCGCTTCCCGGACGGCATCGTGCCGCTCTTCGTGACGGAGGCCAAGGGGCGCCGGGTCGGCATCATCGTGGACCGGCTGCTGGGCCAGCACGAGCTCTTCATAAAGCCTTTGGGGAGGCCGCTCGCCAAGCTGCAGGGGGTCGCCGGAGGCGCGATCCTGGGTGACGGCGAGGTGGTGACCCTGCTGGACGTAGCGGATCTGCTGTAGGGGCGGGGGCGAGTCGTTGAGTCGTTGAGTCGTTGAGTCGTCGAGTCGTCGAGTCGTCGAGTCGTAGGGTGGGCATCCCGTGCCCGCGCGGCATCCGCGCTGCGGCCTCTCTGCGAAGGGTCATGTATGCAGGGCAGAGATTGCCGGGCCGTGTCCCCCCTGCGAAGTAGGGGGGAAGGCTCGCGTAGCGAGACAGGGGGGTCCCCCTGCCGGCGAGAGCACCCCCCTGCTTCACTACGTTCAGCTTCCCCCCTATTTCATAGGGGGGACAGTTCACCCCCCCGCCGGCCGAGGGGGAGTTCGGAACGTGGTAACAGATGAGGAAACGACAACTCCCCCTAAGCCCAATGAAAAGGGGTTGCGCGATATGCGGTTGTGTGACAAAATCTCCGGTCATCCGGCCCCACTAGTTGGCAGCTGCGACTTGAAGTCCGGGAGTAGCCCGGTCCAAGACCGCAACGCCGGTGGGAACAAAATCAAAGCGCAAGGAGGCGACAGCACACGGGTCGCCTTTGCAGCTTTTCAGAGGAAAATCCATGAAACTCGCTAGAATATTCGCGCTTTGCTTTGTCCTGGCCTCCCTGGGCGCCACCCTCTGCCCCGCTGCCGAGCTGCCCCAGGTAGTACGCACGCTGGAACAGGGGTACGCCACCTTGAACGACCTGCAGGCCGACTTCAGCCAGAGGAGCTCCATAGCTGCCATGAAGCGCGAGGAGAAGGGTGGAGGCGAGCTCTTCATCAAGAAGGGGAGCGGCAAGGACGCCATGTTCCGCTTCAACTACAGCAAACCCAAGCAGCAGATCATCTCCAACGGCAAGAAGGTCTGGTACTACCTGCCCGACCAGAAGCAGGTCATGGTGATGGAGCTCTCCCAGCTCTTCGAAGGCGGCAACGGGGTGGCCCTCAACTACCTGACCGGCATGGGGCACGTCTCCCGGGACTTCAACATAACGTTCGGCACCGAGCCGCGCGACAAGAAGGGAAACTACCTCCTGGAGCTCACCCCGAAACAGAAAAGCGCCGCCATGGCCAAGATCGAACTGAGCATCCAGGCCGAAGCCGTTGACCAGTTCGTCGCCAAAGGGCATCCGAGCACGCCGTTTCCGATCGTCTCCTCCACCGTCTTCGACCAGGTCGGCAACGCCACCAGGATAGAGTTCAGCAACGTGCGGACCAACCACGGCGTCGACAGCGGCAAGTTCAGCTTCAAGATCCCGGCGGGCGTGGAGATCGTCAAGAACAGATAAAAACAGGTAGAGGTCAAGGTCGAGAATTGACCCAATGCTCTTAACCTTAACCTCAACCTTAACCTGATATTCCGGAGGAATATATGCCGTCATTCGACATCGTTTCAAAGGTGGACATGCAGGAGGTCGACAACGCCATCAACCAGACCGTCAAGGAGATCGCCCAGCGCTACGACTTCAAGGGGTCCAAGAGCGAGGTGACCCTCGAGAAGGAGACGGTGAAGATCCTCGCGGACGACGACTTCAGGCTGAAGGCGATCGTGGAGATCCTGCAGGCCAAGTTCATCAAGCGGAACATCTCTCCCAAGGCGCTGCAGTACGGCAAGGTCGAGCAGGCCTCGGGCTCCATGGTGCGCCAGATCGTCACCCTGCAGGTCGGCATCTCCAAGGAGAAGGCCAAGGATATCGGCGCCGTCATCAAGGAGAGCAAGCTGAAGGTGCAAAGCCAGATCCAGGACGACCAGATCAGGGTGACCGGGAAGAACATCGACGACCTGCAGGCGGTCATCGCGCTCCTGAAGGGGAAGGATCTCGACATCGAGATGCAGTTCGTAAACTTCAGGAGCTAGGTGCTTTTCTGTTTGGTCACTTGCAACCTCCCCCTACCCTCCCGGAGGAAGAAGGAGAGTTTAAGCCCCCCTCGCCCTCCGGGAGAGGGGCAGTGGTGAGGGAGTTGCCACCCGGTAAGGTGGCCCGAGCAGCATCACGACGTACCGGATAATCAGAGGAGTATATTTTTGAGCGAGAAGAAGACGGAAAAAGTGAGCCTGGTGAGCCTGGGCTGCCCGAAGAACCTGGTGGACGCCGAGGTCATGCTCGGCTACCTCTCGCGGGCCGGCTACGCGATCACCACCGATGAGACGCAGGCGGACATCATCATCGTCAACACCTGCTCCTTCATCAAGGAGGCGAAGCAGGAGAGCATCGACACCATCCTGGACCTGGCCGACCGCAAGCACGACGGCCACTGCCAGCTGCTGATCGTCACCGGCTGCCTGCCGCAGCGCTACCAGGAAGAGCTCGCCAAGGAACTTCCCGAGGTGGACATCTTCGTCGGCACCGGCGACTACCCGCGCATCGTCGAGATCGTCGCCGAGAAGCGCACCAGTTCCGAGCAGCTCTGCTACACCGGCGACCCGAACTTCGTCTACAACGACGAGCTGCCGCGCCTGCAGTCCTCGCCGCACTACACCGCCTACCTGAAAATCGCCGAGGGGTGCTCCAACCGCTGCGCCTACTGCGTGATCCCGATGCTGCGCGGCGACCACCGCTCGCGCCCGCTGGAGAGCCTCCTGACCGAGGCACGGCAGCTGGTGGCCGGCGGGGTGAAGGAGCTGAACCTGATCGCTCAGGACATCACCGCCTACGGCAAGGACCTGCCCGACACCCCCTCCCTGGAAAGGCTCATAAAGGAGCTCGCCAAGCTGGAGGGGCTCAAGTGGATCCGGCTCCTGTACGCCTACCCGGACGGGGTGACCGACTCACTGATCGCGCTCATCAAGAACGAGCCCAAGGTCTGCAAGTACCTCGATCTGCCGATCCAGCACATCAGCGACCCGATCCTGAAGCGAATGAGGCGCAGAAGCGGCGAGGAGGAGATCCGGGTCCTGATCGCCAAGCTGAGGAGCGAGATCCCCGACATCGCGATCCGGACCTCACTCATCGTCGGGTTCCCGGGGGAGACCCCGGAGGACTTCAAGAAACTGCTGCAGTTCGTCGAGGAGACCCGCTTCGACCGGCTGGGCGTGTTCTGCTACTCCAAGGAGGAGGGGACCCCGGCGGCGGAGATGCCCGAGCAGGTGTCCGAGCGGATCAAGCGGGAGCGCCACAAGAAGCTGATGCGGACCCAGGCGAGGGTATCCTTCAAGCACAACAGGACCCTGGTGGACAGCGAGGAAGAGGTGCTGGTCGAGGGGTATTCCGAAGAGACGGAACTGCTGTTAAAGGGGCGTTCCTCCCGGCAGGCGCCCGATGTGGACGGCCAGGTCTACATAACCGCGGGCAACGCAAACGTGGGGGAGATCGTCCGATTGAAGATCACGGACTCGTCAGACTACGACCTGATCGGCGAGATAGTCGGTTAAGGCTTTTAACTTGACATGACCCTTTATTGCTGTATTATTGCGTCGCTTTGAGGGACAGTCGAACAAACGGAGTGGATTATACATGACAGAAAAACCCGAAGAAATGAAGGCGATGCTTCTGAAGCTCAAGGAAGAAACGCTTAAAGAGATCAACAAGACCGTGAAAAGCGGTTCCGACATCCCGGTGAACGAGCCGAGCGGGGACATCTACGACCAGGCCTCCAGCGAGCGCGACCGCGAGTTGGGGCTTTTGCTGGGCGACCGCGAGCGCGAGAAGCTGCGCAACATCGACGAGGCGCTCTTGCGGCTCGACGAGGGCGAGTACGGCATCTGCGAGGAGTGCGAGGAGGAGATTCCCATGGGCCGCCTGAAGATCGTCCCCTTCGCCCGTCACTGCGTGAAGTGCAAAGCAGACCTCGAGAAGCAGCAGGCGCAGACCAAGCGCTTCGAGGAAGACCGGGCCTACCGAGAGATCTCGCTGGGCGAGGAAGAGGAAGGGTAACGAGGACGGTTTCACCGCGAGATGGCAATCAAAAGGGGGGAAGGCAGCGATGCCTCCCCCCTTTCTGCATCTATGCCACGGCCCGACACGGTGCTTCCGACCTTTCGGATTCGCTACACGTTTTTCCGGAGCTCCGGCAACTTCGGGACCCCGGCAAATCCGCTCGCGAGCCCCATACCTCTATTTGCGATGGGCATTCCGACCCTCTCCAGGAACCTGCTTCAACTTGGGACGGCTTTCCCTCGTTGACGCAGGACCGCGAATCATCTCGTGAAACCCATGGTTCCCCTTGTGAAGCCTGAGGTAGCCTGACGACAAGGGTCACTCCCCTTTGTGATGCCCATAGTTCCAGCCGTGATGCCCATAGTTCCAGCCATGATGCCCATAGTTCCAACCGTGATGCCCATAGTTGCCGCCGTGATGCCCATAGTTGCCGCCGTGATGCCCTTGGTTCCCGTTGTGATGTCCCTATATCAATTTGTGAAGAACATCGAAATTTGCCGAACAGCCGGGCAGATCAACCTGGCAAACGGGCACCTCGACCGGCGACGCACTCCCGCGGAGCACCGTGCTCGTTCTTGAGCCGTTTTAGGGTCTCAAAAGTATAAACATGGGTAGGAATCCATTCGCGGGACCAATACAGGCGACCAAAGTTTCGCATTCCGAGAAATGAGAGAAGTGCTTGGTCAACTGGCAAGGTCATCAAAAGTTTATCGATGCAGGCCTTTCAACGTGTGAAGCCTATAAATAGTGGAACTATCCCCTTGCCAGCCGGAGTTATGCCCTTGCCAGCTGCAACTATGGCCATCGGACGCAAACCTAAGGCCTTGTGGCAACTCACCCCCGACCAAGTTGTCCCCAGGGGACGCACCTCTCCTCTGCCCACCCCTTTTTTCAGGGTTCAAATTGGAATCTTTTTTACATTAATTTTCTTCCGCTTTAATGTGCATCGGTGGAAAATCCTCTGGCCATCCCCATGTGGTAGTGTGGATGTCGCCGTGACATGAGACCATTGGCAACGGGTTCGCGCCCACGCAGCAAGGGGCCAGCAGGGTGGCCGTCCCACCTGGCCTTCCCTGAATCAGGTCCAAGGAAGTTTCCCCATGCGCTACATCAATATCGACAAGATCATCGCCGCACAGCTCACCACACCTGCCGAGAATCCCTTCGTGGGGACGGCACGCGCCTCATCGACGTCTGGTTCGATGGCAGCTCGGTGCGCAAGCAAGTCTTCAAGAAGGTGAATAAGGCCGAGCAGGAGGCAACGGCACAGGTACTTGAGAAGAGGGGTTTCATCCGCTCCGGCAATCTCCTCCTCAATCCGCGGTCGGTCCTTTTTGCGGAAATGGAGCACGAGATCGTCGGCGGTATGGTCACAAGTGGCTACCAGGACAACGGCAAACCGGTGGAGCTAAAGGTGGACAGCGAGGCGTTCAAGGACCTGTGCGAGCGACTTGCGGGAGAGAAAGGGTAGGCAATTGCAAAAGGGGCGTTAGACCAACCAAAACCCGCTCGGTCGGCTCCCGCCCCGCCCTGTGTCGGCGTCACATTACTCCTTTACGATCAGCCTCTGGTATTCTGTCTTGTCCAGCGAGGTGTGCCAGTGGCCGGTGGCTCGGCCGACCAGGCTGCCGCCGACGAAGATGATCACCACCAATGCCGCGAACAGCAGGCCGCTCACGGTCTTGCCGCTCCCGAGGCGGACTTGCAGCGCCTCCGGCTTCGGACAGCTGCTGACGCAGCGCAGGCAGCCGATGCACTCCTCGGAACTCACCCTACCCCGGTGCATGACGTCGATGTGGGACGGGCAGGCCTTGTTGCAGCCGCCGCAGGAGATGCAGGCGCTTTCCCGCCGCTCCACCTTGGCCGGCGAGAAGCGCGACACCAATCCTAGCAGCGCGCCGTAGGGGCAGAGGAAACGGCAAAACGGATTCCTCAGGAATAGCGACAGCAGGAGCAGCGTCGCCACCACAACCAGAGGCGTGCCGGAAATGTGCAGGAAGAAATCCAGCAGCTTCACGTCCGCCGTCTTGTTGTAGTCGGAGTTGATGAAGGAGTTCACGCTCTCCGCGTTCATCATCAGCACGATGGAGAAGAGGAAGAAAAGGAGCAGCAGGTACTTCACCGGCCTCAGGAGCCAGTCCAGGAAAAGCGGCAACTGGAAGTTGCGCCCGAGCACACGGAGGCCCGATTTCCAGAACAACTCGGTGATGGTGGAGACCGGACAGATCCAGGAACAAAAGGCGCGCTTCAAAAGGAGCGAGACCGCCAGCGCCGCCAGGAAGACCACCAGGGCGGCGGGATGGATCGTGTTGATGCTCCCCGAGGCAAGCCACCCCTTCAGGCTCAGCAGGGCCGAGATGGGGAGGAATGCCTCCACGCCGTCAGGCCGCTCGACGAACGCGGTGGCGCCGCCGGAGCGGAAATGCAGCACGAAACGATAAAAGGTTACTCCGAGATACAGGGAGAACAAAAGAAAGCCCCACTGGACCGCTATCCTTACCCGCTGCACGTTTTTCTCTGCCATTGACATCGTGTCCTTTTTGCCTTTGCTAAAGAATGCACCTTGGATTTGCTGAGATCTCTTTCGCCGACCTCATTTACACCTGCTGGAATCTGGTCGAACGCCGTTCGTCCCTACGCGCCGCACCTCTCAGTTATTTATGCCACCCGCCCTGCCAGTTGTGACTTATTCTGTCACTGCCCCATGCTATGGTAACATCATCAAACGATGGGGAGGTCGTCCACATGGAACCAATGGTCGTATGCGCTCTGGGAATCGTCGTCTACTGCGGTGGTCTGACAGTGAAGGATATCCTTGCAGATCTTCGTCAGGAAGGCATCCTGGTGAGGCCCTTATCCAGCAGGTGGCGCGGGTGCACGTTGGATAACGCCTTCAGGAGGCTCTTCTTCACCAGGGGGTTGTCGCGCTCCAGGGCGGTCAACAACTCCTTCATCTTCTTGCGCTGCAAGTCGGCGGTGCCGCAGACCGGACAGCAGCAGCAGACCACGGGGAAACGGTTGTTGCGCGAGAACGGGATAATCTCCTTCTCCGGGACGTAGACCAGCGGCCTGATGACCGTGGTGACGCCGTTGTCCGCCAGCATGCTGGGCGCCATCGACTTTAGCGACCCGACGAAGAACTGGTTCAGGAGCAGGGTCTCGATGAAGTCGTCCATGTGGTGCCCGAGCGCCAGCTTGTTGCAGCCGTGCTGCTGGGCCAGGGTGTAGAGCGTCCCGCGCTTGAGCCGGGCGCAGATGGAGCAGTAGGAGGAGTTGGGCCGGCGCTTCTCGGAGATGATGTCGTAATGGTCCGTCTTCTCCATGTGGTAGCTGAAGCCGTGCTCCTGCAGGTGCTCCTCGATGATGTCCGCGCGGTAGCCGCGGTAGCCGGAGTCGATGTTGATCGCCACCAGCTCGTAGCGGATCGGCGCCCGCCGGCGCAGCGTCTCCAGCATGTGCAGCATGGCGTAGGAATCCTTCCCGCCCGAAACGGCGACGGCGATCCGGTCGCCGTCGGAGATCAGGTCGTACTCCGAAATCGCCTTGCCGACCCGGTTCTTGATACGCGTGTAAATGGAGTCCTCAATGAGCGCCACCGGCACCTCCCTCGCGGCGCTGTGCCGTCAGTACATCGCAATATCGCATCATGACGCGCTCCCGGCGCAGGACCGAGGCACCTCGCCGAAGATGGCGTCCCTGAAGGCGTCGATCCCCATTTTCTCCACCAGCCTGCCGAGGCGCCCTTCCTCGGGGGAAGCCTTGTAGAACTCGACGACCCGGGCCACGATTTCCAGCACGCTCTCTTCGTTCGGGACGTTGTCGATCAAAAGCTCCCCGAAGCGCGGGCGGGGGCCCGCATTGCCGCCGACCAGGACCCGCCACCCCTTGTTGGTCCCGAGCACCCCGATGTCCTTCACCGCGGATTCGGAGCAGGAAAGCAGGCAGCCCGAGATCCCCATCTTCATCTTGTTGGGGAGTTCCATGGCGTGGTAAATCCGGTCCATCTTGAGGCCGAGCGAGGCGGAGTCCTGTACGGCCCTTTTGCAGTGGGTCGTGCCGGGGCAGATCTTCACGCTGCGCACGCACAGGCCGATCGGCGCCCCCTGTTCCTGGGCGAGCTCGCTCCAGATGGCGTCCAGGTCCTCCTCCTTGACCCCCATCAGCGCGATGCGCTGGGCCGAGGTGATCTTGAGCGAGGCGCCGTATTTATCGGCGACGTCGCAGATCTTCCTGAGCGTCGCGCTGTCGGTGAAACCGCCCGGGATGTGGGGGGCGATGGCGTAGCTGACGCGGTCGCGCTGCAGTATCGCCCCCTTCTCCAGGATGTCTTTCTTCATCATCTGCTCCTTCGGTGGTTTTGGCTTTGATGCAGGTCAACTTTTGTCATTGCCCTAATCGGGAATTGGCATTTGAGGCCCATTCGGGAAAAGGACTCAAAGGACCTAAAGGACCTAAAGGACATAAGGGACTCGACGACTTAACGACTCGACGACTCGACGACTCGACGACTCGACGACTTAACGGCTCGACGCTATTGCCTTGATGTACTTGACCAGCTCCAGGGCGATCTCGTACTTGCCGAAGGGGGGTATCAGGTAGAAACCGCCCACCCGGTCGAAGGCGGCTTCGATGAACTCGCGCGCGATGGCGAGCCCCTCACTGACGCCGTCGTCCCCGCTCCTGCCTGCCATGCGCCGGCGCATCTCCTCCGGGATGACGATCCCGGGCACCTCGTTGTGCAGGAACTCGGCGTTTCTACCGCTCACCAGGGGGAGCACCCCCGGCAGGATCGGGACGTTCAGATGCGCGGTCAGCGCCAGCATCTGCTCGAAGCGCCCCAGGTCGTAGATCGGCTGGGTCTGGGCGAAGGTGGCGCCGTTCGCCACCTTCTTCTCCAGCCGCGCCACCTGCACCTCCATCTTCTGGCTGTTCGGGTTGAAGGCGGCGCCGATGGTGAACCCGGTCCCGGCTCCGATCGGGCTCCCCAGGGCGTTCACCCCGCGGTTCAGGTCGCTCAAGAGCTTGATCAGGGTGAACGAGTTGAGGTCGAAGACGGAGGAGGCCCCGGCCTCGTCGCCCAGGCTCGCGGGGTCGCCGGTGACGGCGAGGATAGAGGTCACCCCGAGCAGGCTCGCGCCCATCAGGTCGGACTGCAGACCCAAGAGGTTCCGGTCCCGGCAGGTGACGTGCGCGATCACCTCGATGCCGACCTCGCGCCGGATCGCCGAGGCGAGCGCGATGTTCCCCATCCGGACCCGCGCCAGGGGGTTCTCGGCGAGGTTGATGGCGTCGGCGCCGGCTTCCTTGAGGACCCGGCTCCCGGCCAGCACCTTGCTGCAATCGAGCCCCTTGGGCGGATCGAGCTCGACCGTGATGACCTTCCTTTTCCCCCACCCGGCCAGGAACCCTGGGCCGGCGCTGGGCAGCGCGCTCCCGCTGCCGGCGGCTCCTGCCACCGGGGCGGCCCGGCGCGGGGCGGGCTTCACCCCTCCTAGCCGTCTGGCGACCTCGCGCACGTGCTCGGGAGTCGTGCCGCAGCAGCCACCCACCAGCGCGGCTCCGGCCGCGACCATCTCCTGCGCCATGCCGGCGAAATAATCGGGGGTGGTCAGGTAGATGTAGCGGCCGTCGACGTATTCGGGGAACCCGCTGTTCGGGTAGGCCGCCAGCGGCAATTCCGTCACGGCGGCGATCCGCTTCAGGGTGGCCAGGAGCTCCAGCGGACCCGCGCCGCAGTTGGCGCCCACCAGGTCGGCCCCCGCGGCTACCAGGCGCAGGGCGGCCTCCTCGGCCCCGTAACCGCCGGCAAGCCTGGAGCCTTCCCCGAAGGCTAGGCTGGAGATCACCGGCAGCCCGTGCTCCTTGGCGGCCCGCACCGCCCATTCCAGCTCCTCCAGCTCGCTGAAGGTCTCCAGCAGGAAGAGGTCCACGCCCCCTTCGGCCAGCGCCAGCGCCTGGACCCGGAAGCACTCCTGCACCTGCTCCGGGGAAAGCTCAGCCTTGCCGCGCCCCAGGGGGCCGATGGAGCCCGCCACGAAGGCGTCGCACCCGGCCGCCGCGCGCCGCGCGAGCAGCGCGCCCTGCCGGTTGATCTCGGCCACCTTCCCCCCAAGGCCGATGGCGGAGAGCTTCACGAAGTTGGCTCCGAAGCTGTTGGTCTCAATCA
>Ga0316218_1004189_pt1 | contig 11196 bp, 6 predicted proteins | sample TBH18003metaG_FD_203634 | JGI IMG/M metagenome (GOLD analysis project Ga0316218, IMG submission 203634) | Freshwater microbial communities from Trout Bog Lake, Wisconsin, USA - TBH18003 | ecosystem: Environmental > Aquatic > Freshwater > Lake > Hypolimnion/Profundal zone | place: USA: Wisconsin... | reverse complement strand
GACCTTCGCCGCCGACACGGTGGGGGGGGTGACGGTGAACCTGGCCGCATCCGGCGGGGCCGGGAGCGTGTCCGGCTCCTATGGCTACGAGACCCTGACCAACATCCACAACGTCATCGGCAGCCGGAACGGGGCGGACAGCCTCACCGGGGACAATGCCGGGGATGCCCTGACGGCCACCGGGGCGGGGTCCACCGTCATCGGGGGCACCGGCAGCGACACCATCACCGCGGGGCCGAACCTGGTCAGCAGCCTGGGCAGCACCGGTCAGATCGATGGCGGCGGGGGAGCCGGGGCCAACACCCTGGTGCTGGACTGGCGACCTGCCACCAACACCGCCGCCGCCGCCTTCGACCTGGGCAATGTCTACAAGGGCATCCACAACATCTCGACCCTGGATCTGTCACAGAACGGGTCGGCCGCCACCAGCTACACGATCAGCTCCGCCGAGATCCTGGCGATGTCCCAACAGAACAGCGCCACCCTGACCATCAAGCTGGGGGCCAACGACCATCTGAGCTTCAGCCTGGCGGCAAACGAATCCATCCAGGCCGGGCCCAGCAACACCACCTACATCGTCGACTCCCCCACCCATGTGGTCGCGACCCTCCATGTCAACTGACCCCTGCTCCCCCGCCGCCGGGCCGTCCGGCGCGCCTTCCTCCGACCTGCGCGGGACGGTGTCCCGCCTGCTGGGCGCGCGGGCCCCCGAGCTTTTGATCTGCACACTGATCATAAACCTCGTCAGCCTGTTCTCGCCCTTCTTCTCGATGCTGGTCTACGACAAGGTGATCGGCAACCACATTCCGGAAACCCTGTGGGGGCTGGCGGTGGGGATGGTCCTGTTCCTGGGGCTGGACCTGCTGATGAAGATCATCCGTTTGCTGATCATCGAAAAGGCCGCCTACCGCGCGGATGCGCAGGCCGACGCGGCGGTGCTGAAGCGCCTGCTCGGCCAGTCCGGCGGGGCGGTGATCTCGACGGGGGCGCTGCTCGCCCGGTACCGGGAGTTTGCCGCCAGCCGGGACCTGTTGTCCTCCAGCTATCTGGTGGCGGCGGTGGACCTGCCCTTCGCCCTCATGTTCCTGCTGGCCATGGGGGTGATCGGCGGGCCGGTGGTGCTGGCCCCGATCCTGATCGGGGGCGGGATGATCGCCCTGTCCCTGGTCCTGCGCGGGCCGATCGCGCGCCGGAACCAGGAGGCCCAGGTGATGGAGGGACTCCGCCTGGGCGTGCTGGCGGAGATCCTGTCCCATCTGGACCTGATCCGCACCAGCCGATTGCGCGCCCTGTTCGACCGGCGATGGCAGGGGCTGGCCACCGGCGCGTCCGAGGCCCGCAGCCGCGGCCGTCTGCTGGCCAGCCTGAACTATGCCCTGCTGGCGGAGGGGGCGATGCTGATCTGGGTGTCGGTGATCGTCGTCGGGGCCCTGATGACGGAGGCCAACCTCCTGACCATGGGGGGGCTGACCGCCTGCTCCATCCTGTCCAACCGCATCGGCAGCCAGGTGTCGAGCTTCGTCATCCTGGTGGGGCGCTATGACGTCCACCGGCGGGCGCGGGCCCGGTTCGAGGAGACCCTCGCCGCCCCCGCGGCACCGGCCCCCTTCCTGCCGCCCCGCCGGATCGAGGGGGGATATTCCGTACACGACCTGACCTTCCGCTATCCCGGGGACCGGCCCGCGGTGATCGACGGCCTGTCCCTGACCTTCGCCCCGGGGGAGCGGGTCGGGGTGGTGGGACGCAATGGCTCGGGCAAGTCCACCCTGCTGCGGTGCCTGGCAGGCGCGCTGGCCCCCACTGCCGGGGCGGTGAGGATCGACGGGGCGAACCTTTCGGCCTTCGATCCCGCCTGGCGGGCGGGGTGGCTCGCCTACAAGCCGCAGGACCCGCTGTTGTTCGAGGGCACGCTGGAGCAGAACATTTTGGGCGACGAGACCGGCTGGGATGGGCCGAGACTGCGCCGCGCCCTGCACCTGTCCGGGCTGGAGGAGGCGATCCGCCGGGGGGAGCTTTCCCTCGACCTGCCCGTGGCCGCGGGGGGGGCGAACCTGTCCGGCGGCCAGCGGCAGTCGGTGGCGCTGGCCCGCAGCCTGATGGTGGAGGCCCGGGTGCTGATCCTGGACGAGCCCACCGCCGGCCTCGACCACGAGCTGGAGGCCCTGGTCGTCGGCCGCATCGGGGAGGCCGCCCGGGACGCCACCCTGGTCATCGCCACCCACAGCGCGGCCCTGCTGGGCCAGCTCGACCGTCTGATCGTGATGGATCGCGGGCGGATCGTCGCCGACGGGCCGACCCGCTCCATCCTGGTGGCCTGAGGGGGCCGCAGCCGATGAAGATCCTGTTCGTCCACCAGAACTTTCCCGGCCAGTACAAGCACCAGGCGCGCATCTTCGGGGCCGACCCCGCCAACCAGGTGGTGGCCCTGACCATGGCCGAGCCGGTATCGATCCCCGGCGTGCGGGTTGTGCGCCATGCCTGGAACCGGGCGCAGACCACGCCCCATGCCTTCATGGCGGACCTGGACCTGCAGGTGCAGCGGGGCCAGTCCGCCGCCCATGCCGCCGGCCGGCTGAAGGCGGAGGGGTTCGTGCCGGACCTGATCCTGGCCCATCCCGGCTGGGGGGAGGCCATGTTCCTCAAGGACGTGTTCCCGCAGGCCCGGCTGATCTGCTTCCAGGAGTTCTATTACAACCCCTCCGGCAGCGACATCGACTTCGATCCGGAGTTCCCCAGGGCCGATGCCAACCAGCTGTTCCAGCTCAGGGTGCGCAATGCCAACATCCTGCTGGGTCTGGCCGCCGCCGATGCCAATCTGAGCCCCACCCACTGGCAGGCGGCGCAGTTTCCCTCCCCGTTCCGCGAGGGCCTCCGGGTGATCCATGACGGCATCGACACCGACCTCGTCCGTCCCGATCCAGAGGCCTGGGTGGAGCTCGCCCATGGTCGCCAGCGCCTGACCCGCCGGGACGAGGTGGTCACCTTCGTCAACCGCAATTTCGAGCCCTATCGCGGCTATCACAGCTTCATGCGCGCGGTGCCCCTGATCCTGAAGGCCCGGCCCCGGGCCCGGATCCTCTGTGTCGGCGGCGATGATGTGAGCTACGGTGCCCGCCTGCCTTCGGGGCAGAGCTGGAAGGCGCACTATCTGGCGGAGGTGGCGCCGCAGGTGGATCCGGAGCGGCTGCGGTTCGTGGGCAAGCTGCCCTGGCGCACCTATCTGGACCTGCTGCAGGTCTCGTCCTGTCATGTCTACCTGACCTATCCCTTCGTCCTGTCCTGGTCGCTGATGGAGGCCATGAGCGCAGGCGGCGCGGTGGTGGGCAGCGCCACGGCCCCGGTGCAGGAGGTGATCCGCCACGGGGACAACGGCCTCCTGGCGGACTTCTTCTCGCCGGAGGAGATCGCGGCCCGGGTCTGCCAGGTGCTGGAGGGCGGGGCGGAGATCGACGCCATCCGCGCCCGGGCCCGGCAGACCATCGTCCGGGACTATGACCTCACCCGGGTCTGCCTGCCGCAACTGGTGGATTTCTATCGGGAGGTGGCGGGGGTGGCCCCGGGTCTGGGCGGGATCGCTGACGCGGCGTAACCCGCCCCTGCCGCCGGAACGACAGAAAATTCAGTTGGCGCGAGGAGGAGGGCAGGCGAAGATCGGGCAAAAGAAACGTCGGCGAGGACACGACACCCATGACCGTGATTGACCCCCCGCAGCCTGCTGGCACCCGCGGCCTCGACAAGGAGGCCCTGCGCCGCAAGTACGCGGAGGAGCGGGCCAAGCGCCTGCGCGCCGACGGCAACGAGCAGTACCTGCAGATCAAGGGCCGGTTCTCCCACTATCTGGACGATCCCTACACGCCCCTGCAGCCGCGGCTGCCCAAGACCGACCATGTGACCTTCGCCTTCATCGGCGGCGGGTTCGCAGGCCTGGTCACCGGCGCCCGCCTGGTGGAGGCGGGGGTGAAGGACGTGCGCATCATCGAGAAGGGCGGCGACTTCGGCGGCACCTGGTACTGGAACCGCTATCCCGGGGCCCAGTGCGACACGGCGAGCCTGGTCTACATGCCACTCCTCGAGGAAACCGGGCACATGCCCACGGAGAAGTACGCCCACGCGCCGGAAATCCTGGCCCAGTGCCAGCGGATCGGGAAGCAGTACGGCCTCTATGACAACGCCCTGTTCCACACCCAGGTAGAGGCCCTGAACTGGGACGAGACGCGCCGGGTCTGGGTGATCCGGACCAACCGGGGGGACGTCTTCACCGCCCAGTTCGTCGGCATGGGCACCGGGCCGCTGCACGTGCCCAAGCTGCCGGGCATTCCCGGCATCGACAGCTTCCGCGGCCATTCCTTCCACACCAGCCGCTGGGACTATGCCTATACCGGCGGCGACCCCCTGGGCGCGCCCCTCGACAAGCTGGCGGACAAGCGGGTGGCGATCATCGGCACCGGGGCGACCTCCATCCAGTGCGTGCCGCACCTGGCCAGGACCTGCGGCCAGCTCTACGTAGTCCAGCGTACCCCGTCCTCGGTGGATGTGCGGGCCAATGCCCCCATCGATCCGGAATGGTTCGCCAGCATCGCCACGCCCGGCTGGCAGCTGCGGTGGCTGGAGAACTTCACCGAGAATCAGGCCGGCGGCATTGCCGAGGTGGATCTGGTGCAGGACGGCTGGACCGACCTGTCCCGGCGCATCCGCTCCAGGATCCTGCAGCTGCCGCCGGACCAGATGACGCCCGCCAACATGCTGGCGGCCTACGAGGATTCCGACTTCGAGAAGATGGAGGAGATCCGCGCCCGGGTGATCCAGATCGTGTCCGACGGGGAGACGGCGGAAAAGCTCAAGGCCTGGTACCGCCAGCTGTGCAAGCGCCCCTGCTTCCACGACGCCTATCTGCAGTCCTTCAACAACCCCAACGTCACGCTGCTGGATACCGACGGCAAGGGGGTGGAGCGGATCACCGAGACGGGCATCGTCGTGGCCGGTGTGGAATATCCGGTGGACTGCATCATCTATGCCTCCGGCTTCGAGGTGGGGACGGAGCATGAGCGCCGGGCCGGGTTCGATGCCGTGGGCCGGGGGGGCGAGAAGCTGTCGGAGCACTGGGCCGAGGGCATGCGCACCAAGCACGGCATCCATGTGCACGGCTTCCCCAATGCCTTCCTGGTGCAGCCGACCCAGGGGGCGAACCTGATCTCCAACGTGCCGCACAACCTGACGGAATCCGGGCGGACCATTGCCATGATGGTGGCCCACGCCCTGGCTCACGGGCATCAGGAGATCGAGGTCACCAAGGAGGCCGAGGACGCCTGGGTGGAACTGCTGCTGTCCGGCCCCGGCCTCCTGATCGGCTCCAACGAGTGCACGCCGGGCTACTACAACAACGAGGGGCAGGAGCGGGGACCGGCGGCGAAGTCCTATGTGGGCTATCCGGCCGGGCCGGTGGCCTATTTCCGCTACCTGGACAAGTGGCGCAACGCCGGGACCTTCGACGGGCTGGAATTCCGCTGAGCCCGGTGAAGGCGAAGATCGACGAGGGCATCGCGGCTGCAGAACTGGCCCCTCCCGCCCATGCGGAGGGTCAGGTGCTGCTGGGCATCGGCCTTCGGACCCTGGCGGTGATCGGACTGGCGGCGGTGTCGGCGGGGGTGAAGTGGCTGGATGCGGCGGGGACGCCCCTGTCGCAGGTCATCTTCTGCCGCAACCTGTTCGCCTTCATCCCGATCCTGATCATGGTCCGGACCACGGTGGGCTTCGGGGCCCTGAAGACGACGCGCCCCCTGCGGCACCTGACGCGGTCCGTGGTCGGCCTGACGGCCATGGTCTGCACCTTCACCTCGCTGAAGACCCTGCCGCTGGTGGCCTCGGCGACGCTGGGCTTCACCGCGCCCCTGTTCATGACCATCCTGACCCTGGTGGTCCTGCGGGAGAAGGTGGCCTGGCAGAGGGGGCTGGCGGTGCTGGTGGGCTTTGCCGGCGTGGTGGTGGCCATGCATCCAGGGGCCGTGAAGCCCAGCCTGGGGGTGGCCTTCGGTCTCGCGGCCGCCCTGTTCACCGCCGGTGCCATGATCAGCATCCGCGGCATGCCCAAGAGCGAGTCCGGCCCGACCATCGCCTTCTATTTCACGCTGGCGGGCACGGTGGCCGGGCTGGCCGGCCTGCCCTTTGGCTGGATCACCCCCGATCCGACCACCCTGATGGTGATGGTGGCCACGGGGATGGCGGGGGGCGTGGCGCAGCTGCTGCTGACCACGGCGGTGCGGCTGGCGCCTTTGCCCGTGCTGGCCCCCTTCGACTATACCCAGCTGGTCTGGTCGAGCGCGTTCGGCTTCATCCTGTGGGGCGAGCGGCCGGACGCCTGGCTGCTGCTGGGGGCGGCCATCGTCGCCGCCAGCGGCATCTACATCCTGTGGCGGGAGCGCCGCGGCGCCCGCGGCTGACACGGCACCGGGCGAGACGGGGGCGACGACCGGATCGCCGCCGCCCCCGTTTCCGTTTCAGGCCTGTTTCCGCCTTGGAAACGTCCGTCAGCGGGCGGCGATCTGCTTCTGCAGGTCCGCCAGGGCCCCGCCCTGCAGCCTGGTCCAGAGGGCCAGCTGGACCCCCAGATCGGTGTGCAGGGACTGGAACATCTCCCGGTGCTGGCGGGTCGGCGGGGTGTCGGCGTCCTCGAGGGCGGCGGCAAAGCCGGCATATTGCTCGTTCAGCTTGCCGGGGAAGGCGAGATTGGCCTCCGAGCCCTTCATGTTCACCTGCATCAGGGCCTCTTCCAGGGCCTGGAGCTGGGCGTCCACCGGGCGCACCTTGCCGGCCAGTGCCGGGCGGGCCTTCACCGCCGCCGCCAGGTCGGACCGGGCCGTGCGGACGCCGTTCACCGCCTTGTGCAGGGCGTCGATGTCCTGCAGCACCTGGACGGCCAGCCGGGTCTTCTCGGCGATGGCCGGGACGGCATTGGCCACCCGGGGATCGGCGACGACCTCCAGGGACTGGGTGCGGGTCACGCCGCCCACGGACAGCTTCACCTGATAGGTGCCGGGGGGCACCAGCGGCCCGCGGGGGGCGGAGCCGGAATAGAAGGCCCCGGGGATCTGCGCCGGGTCATCCATCCGCAGGTCCCAGACCAGCCGGTTCATTCCGGCCCGGGCGGAGATCAGGTCGCTGGGCACGATCTGGTCCGGCCATTCCGGCGGCTGGATCACCTTGCTGGTCTTGGTGCTCGACAGGTGCCGCATCAGGTGGCCCTGGGCATCGAGAATGTCGATGGTCAGCTCCGAGGTGGGGGCCGACTTCAGCACATAATCGATCATGGCCCCGGCCGGCGGGTTCTGGCCCACCGGGTGGCGGCTGTCCACGGCGTCGGGATAGTGCAGGCGCAGGGCCTTCTGCGGCTTCAGGAGGGCTACGTCCGCGGTCGCGGTTGCCTCCGCCTGACGCAGGGGGGTGATGTTGTCGAGGATCCAGAAGGCCCGGCCATGGGTCGCCACCACCAGGTCGTCGCCCTTGATCAGCAGGTCATGGACCGGGGACGGGGGCAGGTTCTTCTGCAGGGACTGCCAGTGCGCCCCGTCGTCGAAGGAGACGAACATGCCGACCTCGGTTCCCGCGAACAGCAGGCCGGCGCGGACCGGGTCCTCCCGCACCACATGCACCACCGCGCCCGGGGGCAGGCCGGCGGAGATGGAGGTCCAGGTCTTGCCCGCGTCCGTGGTCTTCCAGGCATGGGGGGCGATATCGTCCAGCTTGTGCCGGTCGACGGCCAGATAGGCCCGGGCCGCGTCATGGGGCGAGGGGTCGATCATGGAGACCGTGCCCCATTCCGGCAGGTCCTTCGGCGTCACATTGGTCCAGTGTCCGCCGTCATCGGTGGTCAGCTGCACCCGGCCGTCATCGGTCCCGACCCACAGAAGGCCCTTCTTCAGCGGCGATTCCGACAGGGCGAAGATGGTGTCGTAATATTCGACGCTGGTGATGTCCTTGGTCAGCGGCCCGCCGGACGGGGTCTGCCTGGTCTTGTCGTTGCGGGTCAGGTCCGGGCTGATGGCCGTCCAGCTCATCCCGTGGTCGGTGGAGCGGAACACCGCTTCCGCCGCCGCATAGAGCACGTCCGGATCATGGGGGGACAGCATCAGCGGGGATGTCCAGTTGAACCGGTGAGCCAGCTCGCTGGCCGGGTGGCCGGAATTGTCCACGGGATAGACGCTGATGTCCTGCGCCTGCTCGGTGCGGTGATCGAAGCGGGCGATCTGGTTCTCCGCGTCGGAATAGATGATCTCCGGGTCCCGGGGATCGGGCACCACGAAGCCGGACTCGCCGCCGCCGGCCATGTACCAGCTCCTGGGGCCGATCACGCCCTCATCCGAGGCGCTGGCGACGGCCAGGTTGGTGTTGTCCTGCTGCGCGCCGTAGAGCCAGTAGGGGAAGCGGTTGTCCACGGCCACGTGATAGAACTGGGCAGTGGGCTGGTTGTCCTGGCTGGACCAGGTGTCGCCGCCGTCGAGGGAGATGCTGGCCCCCCCGTCATTGGCGTTGATCAGGCGCCTGGGGTCATTGGGGTCGATCCACAGGGCGTGGTGGTCCCCATGGGTGGCGGAGACCAGGTTGAAGGTCTTGCCCCCGTCGGTGGAGCGCAGCATGCCGGTATTCAGCACATAGACCGTGTCCGGCGACTTGGGATCGGCATAGGTCTTGGAGAAGTACCAGGCCCGCTGGCGGATTCGGCCGTCGTCGCTGACCAGGGTCCAGCTGGCGCCTGCGTCGTCGGATCGGTAGAGGCCGCCGTCCTTGGCTTCCACCATGGCGAAGATGCGCTTGGGATTGGCTGCGGAGACCGACACGTCGATCCGGCCGAGGATGCCCGTGGGCAGGCCGTGGCCCTTCAGCTCCGTCCAGGTCTCGCCTCCGTCGGTGGAGCGGAACAGGCCGCTGCCGGGACCGCCACTGGAAAAGCCCCAGGGCTGGCGGCGCACCTGCCACAGGGCAGCATAGACGATCTTCGGGTCGGTGGGGTCATAGGTGATGTCCACCGCGCCAGTGTTCTCGTCGCGATAGAGGACCTTCTTCCAGGTCTTGCCCCCGTCCAGGGTGCGGAACACGCCCCGCTCCGCATTGGGGCCGAAGGCGTGGCCGAGTGCCGCCACCAGCACATGGTCCGGGTTCTTCGGGTCGATGATCAGGGCCCCGATCTGGCGGGTGTCCTCGAGCCCCACATGGGTCCAGGTCTTGCCCCCGTCGCCGGAGCGATAGACCCCGTTGCCCCAGGTGATGTTGCCCCGCAGCGCGCCCTCGCCGCTGCCCACATAGATCACCTTGGGATCGGACGGGGCCACGGCCACCGCGCCGATGGAGGCGATCGGCTGGCTGTCGAAGATCGGCTTCCAGGTCGCACCGGCATCGGTGGTCTTCCAGACGCCGCCTGCCGCCGCGCCGAAATAGAAGGTGTTGGGCTCGGTGGGAGAGCCGGTCACGGCCAGGGCCCGGCCGCCGCGGAACGGCCCCACATTGCGCCAGGCCAGGTCCTGGAACCGGGCGTCCAGCGGGGGGGCCACGGCGCTGTCCGCCGCCCGGGCCGCGGTGACCGGCAGGCTGGCGAGGGTCAGGGAGGACAGGCCGAGGGCGGCCGAGACGAACAGGCTTCGGGTCAGGCGTGACGACAAGATCGGAACTCCAGCAGGACGGGGCGGGGACCGAAGGGTCCCGGCGACGCGGCGTCCGGTGCGGCACACTAGCAGGGATATTCTCCCTGCAAAGGGTCCGGGACCTGCACCTCTGCCGGTTATTGTGCCGCCGTCAGTGCGCGGTCCAGTTGGGTTGCCCCACCGTGTCCACACGCACGGTGCGCCCGTGCAAGGCCACTTCCCGGAACTGGTACAGCCAGGCGGCGGTGGGCGGGTTCACCCAGTTGTCGGCGGCGTACATGCGCAGGATCGCCTCGCCCCCGTCCGGATGCGGCTCCCGGCGCGGGGCCTCGGGATGATCGAGGTCGCTGAGGGGCACCTGCCAGACCCGGTCCACCTCCGACGGATTGGGGATCAGGATCAGGGGCGTCGCCGACCACAGGATCACCGGCGTCACCAGATGCCCGCCCAGGGTGACGAAGTCGTCCAGCAGGCCCAGCGGCTCGCTCACGTCCGGGGGCACGCCCAGCTCCTCGTGGGTTTCGCGAAGGGCGGTCTCCAGCGGCGTCTCGCCCGGGTCGGTATTGCCGCCGGGCAGGGCGAAGTTGCCCGCCCCCCGGCGCAGTGTCAGGGCCCGGCGGGTGAGGGCGAAGGCGGGCCGGCCGTCCACCGGGGACAACAGGATCGCCACCGCCGCCCGGCGCAGATGGGCCCCCTCCACCGTCCGCCGCTGGAAGGCCGCCATGTTCTGCACGATGCGGTGCCGCAGGGCCTGCATCCTCAGGCCTCGAAGGCGTCGGCGAGGGCGCGGATATGCGTCGGGCCGATGCCGCAGCAGCCGCCGATCACCTCCGCCCCCGCCGCCTGCCAGGCCCTGGCGAAGGCCACATAGTGGGGCGGGTCCAGGTCCTCGCGGATCGGGTCCAGCCCGTCATTGGCCTGGGCATCGGGCCGCTGGGGCGGGAAGGCATTGGCATAGACGCCGATCTTCACCGGTGCCTGGCCGATCACGGCCCGGGCCGCGGTGACGGCGGCCAGCATCACCTCCGGCTGGCTGCAGTTGAACAACAGGGTCTGCGCCCCGATGGCGAGCGCCGTCCGGGCCGCGTCCGCCGCCGTCTCGCCTGAGCGCAGCACCGCCACCGCCGGATCGCCGTCGTCCTTCAGGGTGAAGGAGACCCACAGGGGCCGCGGGTCCGGGCCCAGCACCTCGCGCACCAGCCGGGCCTCGGCCAGGCTGCTCAGGGTCTCGGCCAGCCACAGGTCCACATGGGGGGCGAGGCCGTCCACCAGGGTCCGCAGCAGGGGGGCGGCCCTGGCCGGGTCGAACAGGTCCGGGCGGTAGGAGCCCAGCACCGGGGGCAGGGAGCCCGCCAGCCGACCGGGGCCGTCGCCGATGGCGGCGCGACCCATGCGGCCCGCCAGGTCCGCCAGCCGCCCGCCGTCGGTGGCGAACCGCGCCGCCCCGATGTGGAAGGGGGTCAGGGCATAGCTGTTGCTGGTGATCACGTCGGCCCCGGCCGCCAGATAGGCCGCATGGACCTGGCGGACGGCATCGGGGGCCTCGATCAGGGCCAGGGCCGAC
>Ga0316218_1004188_pt1 | contig 11198 bp, 10 predicted proteins | sample TBH18003metaG_FD_203634 | JGI IMG/M metagenome (GOLD analysis project Ga0316218, IMG submission 203634) | Freshwater microbial communities from Trout Bog Lake, Wisconsin, USA - TBH18003 | ecosystem: Environmental > Aquatic > Freshwater > Lake > Hypolimnion/Profundal zone | place: USA: Wisconsin... | reverse complement strand
GCGAAGATGCCTTTGGCGAGGGCGCCAAAGGCCGCACGCGAGGGCGCGTGCGCTCCCCGGAAGCTGGCGCGACGCAGGTTCATGCCCAACAATCACCCTCGCGCTTTGGCGAGGTTAGCTCCTCGGGATGACAAATAATGAGGACCGTTTTGGTCTCCCAGCTCGGCATCGGATTTGTGGGTAATGGAAAGGAAGTGCCACCGCTTTCGAATGCGATTGGATTCAGCAATAACCCAGAGCGATTCCTGCGCACATCGGTTCGTCGCCCATGGAGCCAAAGGAGTTTTTCCGAGCGTGGTGTTCGATCAGTGGCGCGTCCGGCTGTGAAAGCGGCGGAACTTCGCCGCTCCGTGACGCTGGCGCGACCACAACGTGCCACGGATTTGCCGCACCGAATAGTCTCTCACGTCGATTCCATGGAAGTCAAAAGCCTGAGTCTCGTGACGTGGCTGCGGTACGTAACGCGCCCCTCTACGACGAAGGCTTCCTGCTCACGATGATGCCGTAAAAAGCGTCTTTGGTGCGCATCGATTTTCCAACCACCTGGAGCTTGTATTTCCCGCTCTGGTCCGGCTCAAAATCGACAAAGGCCACATTGTTGGCTTCGTCGTTGGGGTTCTCCTCGTTCTTGGCGACCTCGTTATCGTCTTCGTCGAGAATCCGAAGCTGGATTACATTGACTCTCTCCTGGTCGCCAACGGCGATGATCTTGTAAGTGGACCCGGCCGACAAGGCGTGAGTATGCGCGGATGGCTGGCCTTTTACCATGGTGTCCACCTGCACGGAAAGCACCTGCGCCTCCTCCTCCTCCTCAAGCTTGCTCACCATCGCAAAGAGCCTCTTGATGATGGGGCGTGTGCTCACCACCGCTGCGGGAGCCGCCGCAACCACGCACCCCAATGCCATTATCGCTACAAGCCGTCGTAACATTTCTTTTTCTTTCTAGATTTCTGAGCGCGGTTCGCTGGGAGGTCGTCCGCCGATTACCGCCACGAAAGAATGTCCGCGGACTGATTGAACGTTCCCGGGAGGGCGCGCTTCTTGACCTTGAGATCGTAGCCTACGCTGGCCGCTCCGGTGCCGAGGGGTACTACGCCGGGATTGCTGGAGCTGCCGAGCCCGGAAGAAAAGATGCTGCTGACGTCGATTTGATTGCTGTAATCCGCATCGACGAACACGATGTAAGCGACGCCCCACGGATCGACCCAGTTGCCGCTCACATCGATCCCCGATTTCGGATTGCTCTGGTCTTTGACCTGCACCACATCGAGATAGTGGGTCTGGCGAGGATTCAAGCCGTTCGGGTCCGACGCCTGGCCGTCCGAATAACGCAAGGGGCGGATGATGTCTTCGTTCGTTCCGCCGTCCGACCCCTGCGGGGTCCCGAACACCTTCCTGCTGGCGTCGGCGACCGGATACTTGCCGTAATCCGTATAATACGACTTCACGGCGATCACAATCTGGTTGCAGTCGTTATGGGCGGACGCTTTTCGCGCGGTGTCCATAACCGTGCCGACCGCAGCCATCGACAGCGATGCAAGAACAGCGATGATCGAAATGACGACGAGCAACTCAATAAGGGTGAACCCCGCGCCAGTGCCGGCGCCGGTTCTGGGAGAAAGCATTTTCATAAATCCACTGGAATTTACCCTCGCGCGATGCGATGACAACCGTTTTCTAACAATCAATGCAAACCATCGTAATCGGACACCGAAATCCGGACATGGACTCCATTTGCGCTGCCGTCGGCTACGCCGAACTGAAGCGGCGGCTGGGTGTCCCCAACGTCGTCGCCGCGCGCGCCGGCAGCACCAATGAGCGCATCGACTTCGTCCTGGAAAAATTCGGGATGGAAGCGCCCTTGTTCATCAGCGACCTCTCCCCGCGCGTACGCGACGTGATGGAGACTGAGGTGGTCTCGGTCACGATGGACTCTTCGGTCTATGAAGCGCTTCAGTTGATCGACCGCAAACAATTGCGCGGCCTGCCTGTCATCGATGGAAACTGCCGCTGCATGGGGTTGCTCTCTGCGTTCAAGGTATTGCACCACCTCTTTCCGCCGCGGGAAGAAGCCTCCAACACCAGAGTGGTGCGGGCCTCGCTTCATGAAATCGTGCGCACTTTTGGCGGCACAACCGTAGCCGGCGCCCTTTGCGCCAACACCGAAAACCACTTGCTGGTCGTGGCAGCGATGGCGGTTGAGTCCTTCGAGCAACGAATCCAGCGCTACCGCGGCCAGTCGGTGGTACTCATTGTCGGCGACCGCGAGGAGATTCAGCTCGCGGCCATTCGCGCCCAGGTGCGCGCCGTGGTCGTCACCGGAGGCCTGCCGATCGGCCCCGCAACCCGCGCCGAAGCAGCCCAACGGGGAGTGACGCTCATCGCCTCCCCCTATGACACCGCGACCACGATCCTCCTCGCCCGCGGCGCCATCCGCGTGGAGCAACGCATCGACGTCGATTTCCTGAGCTTCTCACCCGACACACCGCTGGACGCCGCCCGGGATCAATCCGCCGAGAATGCGCAGTTCGTCTTTCCGGTGATCGAGGATGGGCGGCTCGTGGGCATTCTCTCCAAATCCGATTTCCTCAAGGGGGTGCCGCGGCAGTTGATCCTGGTCGATCACAACGAGCTTTCACAGGCGGTGCCCGGAGCGGACAAGGTGCCGATCGTCGAAATTCTCGACCACCACCGCCTGGGCGGTTTCTCCAGCGACTCGCCCATCCTATTCTGGAACAACCCGGTCGGATCGACCTCCAGCATCGTCGCGCTCTGTTACCGGCAGCACGCCATCCCGGTGCCGATGCCGGTGGCCGGCCTGCTGATGGCCGGCCTCATCTCGGACACCCTCAACCTCACCTCGCCCACGGCAACCCCGACCGACCGGGAGCTCCTGGCGTGGCTTTCCAACATTGCGGGCGTGGACCCGGGCCTTCTGGCCAACGAGATCTTCGCGGTCGGCTCTCCACTGCTCACCATGACGCCGTGGCAGGCCATCAACGTCGACTCCAAGGAGTACAACGAATACGGCGCGCGCTTCTCGGTGGCGCAAATCGAGGAACTCACTTTCTCTCATTTCCCGGAGAAACGGGATGCGTTGGTGGAGGCCCTCGAAAAGCAGCGCCGCACTGCTCACTACCTCTTTTCCGCCCTGCTGGTCACGGACATCAATACTCAAAATTCAGTGCTTCTGGTGTGCGGAGCCGAGGCGTTCCTGCGCCGCATCGATTACACCCACACCGGCCCCAACCAGTGGGACCTGCCCGGCGTGGTTTCGCGAAAAAAACAGCTCCTGCCGTATCTGCTAAACCTTCTGGAGGGAATGACGCCCGATTCGCGGGCGGACCGCGGCGCCCTGTAAGCGTCCATCCCGGCGGAAGGGGGGCGAACGCCGAAATTTGAATTTTCCACATTTCCCGCTTGCCACAGCGCTTCGAGCAGGAGAAACTTTTGTTCTTTCGTCGGGCCGTAGCACAGCTTGGTAGTGCGCTTGAATGGGGTTCAAGAGGTCGCTGGTTCGAATCCAGTCGGCCCGATATTTTTAAGTCCTTGATTTCCAGGGGCTTGCGGGCATCGATCAAATTGAAATTATCAGCCCCGGCCATCTTCCCAACAATCTCACCGTGGACCATATTCGGCGGGGGATTTCCAATATTCGCAATCCCATTCCGGTTTCCTACGTGGCCAAAGGGATTCTGCCCTATCGGGGCTTGGGTTCCGGCATCAAGAGGGCCTTGGGGGCTTGGCCCGACTTCGGCTTTACGGATGACCGCGAGTAACCCGATGCGTGTCAACGAATCCTCTACAGCGTCCCCGGCAGATGGGAAAAGCCGTAGGTCAAGAGTTGCTTGCTATCTTCCCAGATGCCCGGCTTGTTGGTGTGCATCACCACCGAGATCACTTCGCGGTTGTTTCGAAGGGCTGAGGAAACCAGCACCTGCTGGGCCGGAACGGTGTAGCCGGTTTTCAGGCCGGTGCATCCCGCAAACAGCCACAGCAGTTTATTGTGATTGCGCAGTTCCACCACGCCTTCGGGGCAGGTCCAGAAGTGAGTTTGCGTCGCGACGATCTGCCTGAACATCGGTTGTTCCATGGCTGCGCGGGCGATCGACGCCAGGTCGTGAGGCGTGGTGTAGTGCTCGGGATGGTGCAGCCCGTGCGGGTTCATGAAATGGCTGGAGGTCGCCCCGAGTTCGTGTGCGCGCCGGGTCATCTTGATGGCAAACGCCTCGATGCTCCCGGCGTTGTCCCGGGCCAGAGCCTGCGCCACGTCGTTGGCGCTCTTGAGCATCAGCGCGTACAGGAGCTCGCGGCGGGTGTATTGCTCGCCCGGCTTGAACTCGATGGCGCTCGGCTGGACCCGCGTGTCTTCCGGCGCGATAACCACCACCCGGTCCAGGTTGCCTGCTTCGATCACCAGGAGCGCCGTGAGGATCTTCGTGGAACTGGCCGGGTAAAACGACCCCCGGCGTTCTTTTCGAAAATCGGGACGCCGGTAAGCGCGTCGATTACGGTGGCTCCTTGCGCCGCCAGGTTGAGCGGGCTGTCGGCATCGGTTGAACCCGTGGCGGCCGCTGTTTCGCCCGCGGCTTGCTCCTCGGGATCGGGCTTCAGCACTCGATGGTGGCGCATGCGTCCATCAGCCGTCCGCGGCATCCCGGCAAACGCGAGACTCATCACCACGCTCAGTAGCAGAGCTTTCCGTCCAGCATCATCCATTCGACAGGGCGGGTATTTTCGACAATCGCATCGTAAACTTCGTTGGTGGATCCCGCATAGGGGAGGGCGATCAGATCCGCATGTGCTCCGGGGATGATCCGCCCCAACTCACCGCTTTTCTTCAACGCCCTCGCGGGGTTCACCGTTACCGTCTTCAAGAGGTGTTCGGAAGTCAACCACGGAGCGGATTTTTTTGCCGCCTGCATTTCGGAAAAGAGATTCAGCACATCGTTGCTGGCCAGGCTGTCGGTGCCGAGGCTGATGTTCACGCCCAGTTCATACAGTTCCCGCCAACGGAATGGGCGGTGTTGAAAGTAAGCGTGGCTGCGTGGGCAATGCACCACGTTCCAGGCCTGGCCTGCGGGCGGGGCAGCCATGAGCGCAAGGTCGCTGTCGTCGAGTTCGTTGGCGTGGGCGATAATCCACTCCGGGCCGATCAATCCCCGCGTTGCCAGATTCGAAAACGACGAGCGCGTCCCGCAATCTTCCATGCGCCGGCCGATTCGTTTGAGGAAATCGTGCAACGGGCCGGATGCGGAGCGGAACATCTGATCTTCCTCGTCGGACTCCGCGACGTGCGTAGTCAGGAGCATCCCAAAGCGTTCGGCGCAGGCGGCGCACAGGCGGTAAAGCTCCGGCGAAGCGGTGTAGGGAGCGTGCGGATTCAACCCGAAGCCGCCCAACCACCCTGGGCGCCCCTCAAAAAATGCCAGGGTGCCGGCAAAGAAGGCTTCAGTCGGGATGCGCGAGCGTAAATCGATCAATTCCAGGAACCACCACGTGCGAATGGGCGGCGGCGGAAGTTGCGGAAGCAGTTCGGGAAACGCTTCCATGTTACCGACGGTCGTCGTGCCCCAACGGCGCAACTCGACAAATCCCAGGGTGATCGCCCGGACATAGTCGTTCTCGCCCATCTCGCGCTTGACCGCGTTGATGCGCGTGATCCACTTCGCGAACGAGCGCTGCGCCACCACTGCGTGGCGTAGCGAACTGTAATCGAGGTGGCAATGGGCGTTGATAAGCCCCGGCAGGAGGACTTGTTCGCCCAGATCGACGATCTCGTGGCCGGCAACGTGGGGCGTCAGATCGCGAAAACGTCCCGTGGCGGCGATGCGTCCGGCATTCACCAGCACCGCGCCGTCTTCCACCGGCGGGCCGTCCATGGTCAGGAGAAATCTGGAGCGAAGGATCATGGCGTTTCGGAAACTGCCGCATCAAAAGCGGCGACCTGATCGAGGATTATCTCTGCCAGCAGCGGATCCGTGCCGAGCGCGCCGCTGTAGTAAACGTTGCGGCCATGGAGCCGATGGGGATTGTCGATGATGCGGCCCGACGGGAGACCGAGCATGGCCGGGATGTCCCGAACCGTGTGCATCCCATCCGCGATCAAGAACGGCACGACGACCACGTTTGGCCGGGTGGCAAGCGTTACCCAGTCCTTCACGAATGGCGGTTCCTCCATATAAACCGCCAGCACTTCGCCATAGCCCGCCGTTTCCGCGATCTTTCGCACCTGGCGCCTGACCGCCTCGGCGGAATTCGCGTCCCGCCCAGTCCCGTGGCCGACCACGATGAGCGAGCAGCTCCGCGGTGAAACACCCGGCGCAATTTCTTGTGCGCGGCGCAAGAGCACCTCCGTCATCCGGGGATGATTTCCCACCGGTTCACAGTAACGGATCGTGCGGGTTCGCGGTTCGTTGCCACGGTGGACGATCTGGCGGGTGAGGGGACCCTCCAGTTGCAGCGCGCGGGGGATGGCCTGCCGGGTGAAATACCCTTCGCTGATAAAATTGGGCGCCAGGTAGATGTCTTCGCTTTCGACGGCATCCAGCACGCTTCGCAGCCTCGGTTCCTCTTTCCAAAACGCGGCATGCACCTCGGCGAAAATGCCGCGTTTGCGGATGGCGTCCGCGTGGGCCCTCGTGGGTGCGCCGGAGTCCGGATTCACGGTGGACCCGTGTCCGATGACAATCAGAGCGCTGTCAGGTTTGCGGAGCACAGTTGGACAATACCGCCTGGCGGCGCACTATCCAAGCCTGGCGGCTTTCAGTTCGCACACGAAGCGCTGATTTTGCTCAGGCGTGCCGACGGTCACGCGAATCCACTCGGGCAGACCGTAGGCGTCCATATCGCGCACGATGACGCCCTTGCGCAGCAGTGCCTGAAAAAGCGCCTTGCCGCTTCCGACCTTCACCAGCACGAAATTGGTGCAACTGGGGACGAATTCCAAGCCCAGCGCGTCGAAGGAGCGTTGCAGGAAATCGCGCCCCTGCCGGTTGACCTCGCGGGTTGCCCGCTGGTGCTCGTCGTCGAGCAGACCGGCCAGCGCGCCGGCCTGGGCGATGCCGTTGGTGTTGAACGGTTCGCGCGTCTTTTGCAGCACCTCGATGAGCGACGGCGCGCCCATTCCATAACCGATCCGCAGGCTTGCCAGCCCTTGGATCTTTGAGAACGTTCGCGCTACCAGCACGTTTTCGCGTCCCTGGCGCACGAACTTGAGCGTATCGGTCGGTTCATCCAGAAACTCCTGGTAGGCTTCGTCGAAAATGATCGGCACGCTTGCGGGAACCTGGTCGACAAAGCGGTCCACCGCCGCCTGGGATGCCATCGTGCCGGTCGGGTTGTTCGGGTTGGCAACGAAAATGAGCTTGGTGCGCGGGCCGACCGCCGCGGCCATGGCGTCGAGGTCGTGCGTGAAATTGGGGTCGTCGACCTCCAGCGTGGTCGCTCCGAAGAGCTTGGCCATCACCTGGTAGATGACGAAGGCGTGTTTGGAGACGACGATCTCGTCACCGGGGTTGAGAAAAGCGTGTCCGACGAACTCGATGATTTCGCTCGAACCGTTGCCCAGGATGACGTTGGTCCGTTGCAGCCCGAATTTGGAGGCGATCGCTTCGCGCAGGTAATAGCCGCCGCCGTCGGGGTAGATGTTCGCGGTTAGAAGCGCGCCGCGCATGGCCTCAAGCGCCTTGGGCGACGGGCCGAGCGGATTTTCGTTCGACGCAAGCTTGATGATTTGCGAGGGCTGCAAACCCAGTTCGCGTGCGACGTCCTCGATCGGTTTTCCGGGTTCGTACACGGCGAGGTCGCGCAGTTGGGCGTTGGCGTAGTTCCAGATGGACATAAGAGACGATAGCGTAGGAACCGCGGGGGAAAAGTGCAAGACGCTGTGTTGAGATAACCCGGCAAAAATACGTCACGCCTCTGGACGGCGGCCTCGCGTTCGGTTTAGCTTTCGCCGATGACTCGTACTAGTCTGCTTTTTCGACTCGCTGAACGAATTGTCCGCGCGTTTTATCGTTTGGACGTTTCGGGCCTGGAGCGCATTCCCGCCGGGGGATGCCTCCTCGTTCCGAATCACGTCACCTGGGTCGATGCCATCCTGCTTCAGGCGGCGTGTCCGCGGTCGATTCGCTTCCTCATTTACGAATCGCACTACCAGCAACCGCTGCTGCAGCCGATCTTTCGCCACCTGAAGACGATCCCGATCAGCATCCACCGGGCCAAGGACGCCATGCGGACGGCGGCGGATTATATCAAGGCCGGCGAGATCGTCTGCATTTTTCCGGAGGGCGAAATTTCGCGCAACGGCATGCTGCTGCGGTTGCGGCGCGGCTATGAAATCATCGCGCATCATGCGAATGCGCCGGTGGTTCCGGTGTGGCTGGATCAGCTCTGGGGATCGATTTTTTCGTTCGAGGGCAACAAGTTTTTCAAGAAGTGGCCAAAACGCATTCCTTATCCGGTGAGCGTGACGTTCGGGGAGCCGTTCCCCGGGGGGAAAGCGGACGTGGCGTCGCTGCGGCAGCGCCTGCTGGAGCTCGGCGAGGCGGCCTTTCAGAGGCGCCCATTATTGCAGGGCAATCTTGCAATGGCGTCGCTGCGCGGGTTGAAGCACCGGCAGTTCGACCCGGTGGTGATCGACGGCTACGACGACTCGACCATGAGCCGCGGGATGCTGCTGGCGGCGGCCATCGTGCTTTCCCGGCACCTCATCCGGCAGTGTCCGCGCAAGCGCATCGCTGTCCTGCTTCCGCCGGGCCGGGCGGCGGTCGTCGCGAATCTGGCGGTGATGCTTGCCCGCAAGGTGCCCGTTAATCTCAATTTCACCGCCGGTCGCGCCGCGCAGCAAGCATCCATCCGCATCGCCGAATTGGAGGACGTGATTACGGCGGAACCGGTCCTGAAGAAGTTCGCGGAGTTCCCGTTGCCGCCCAACGTGCTGCGCATCGAGCAATTGATGGCGCCGCTCAAAAAGCAGATCGCGCTCTGGCGGGCCATTGTCCTGGTGACGCCCTGGTGGGTGCTGGCGCCCGCGTTGCGCATTCCCAAGCACGGCGATCGCGACGAAGCCGTGGTGCTCTTTACCAGCGGCTCGGCGGGCGAACCCAAAGGCGTGGTCCTCAGTCATCGCAATCTGCTGGGCAACGTCTGCCAGTTCGGCCAGATGCTGAGTCTGCGCCGGGAGGACACCCTGCTGGCCTCCCTGCCGTTCTTCCACTCTTTTGGATGCACCGTCACGCTCTGGTTTCCGCTGATCGAAGGGATTCGCATGGTGACATTCCCGAATCCGCTTGATGTGGAGAAAAACGCGGAATTGATCCGCAAACACAAAATCACCATACTGCTCTCGACGCCCACGTTCCTGCGAAGCTACGTGCGGAAGGTTCCCAAGGAGCAACTGGCAACCGTCGAGCTGGCGGTAACGGGCGCGGAAAAACTGCCGCGCGATATCGCCGCGGCGTTCGAGGAGAAATTCGGCATTCCGGTCATGGAAGGCTACGGGCTCACTGAAACAGCGCCGGTCGCCGCCGTCAACTTGCCGGAACCGCCGCTGCCCAGCCCCGATTCCCGCTTTCAACCCTCCTCGCGTCCGGGCTCCGTGGGCAAACTGGCGCCGGGAATCGCCGCTCAAATCCGCGAGCCCGAGACAGGCGCGGTTCTCTCGCTGCACGACACCGGGATGTTGTGGCTGCGCGGTCCGAATATTTTCGAGGGCTACCTGGGCGATCCCGTGCGGACGGCCGAGGTGCTTCAGGACGGCTGGTTTAATACCGGCGATCTCGGACGGTTCGACGAGGACGGCTTCTTGTATATCGAGGGCCGCATTGCGCGGTTTTCAAAAATCGGCGGCGAGATGGTGCCGCACGAGACCCTCGAAGCGAAAATCCGCGAAGCGCTCGGCAACACCAACGAACACGAGCGCACGCTGTGCGTGGTCGGGTTGCCCGACCCCGCAAAGGGCGAGACGCTCGTCTTACTCGCCGCGGAGGAGATCAACCTGGCCACGCTGCGTTCCAAGCTGCTGGCCATGGGCGTGCCGCCGCTCTGGATCCCGAAATCGGTCAAGCCGGTGCCCCATATTCCCGTCCTGGCGAGCGGAAAACTGGATCTGAAGGCGTGCAAGGACGCGGCGACGGGATAATTCGTTCGCTTGAGCGAGGACGAGGCGTCGAACGCTGTCATCCTGAGCTTGCGAAGGATCTCACGAGGCGATCTCGACGTTCTGTTTAGTAGGCACGTAATCGAAACTGACGGCCCATCCTGCGGCGCCGTCAGCTTCGAGAACGGTGAATGGTGGCATAACGCTAACTGGCGTGTTGTGAGATCCTTCGCAAGCTCAGGATGACAAATAATGAGGACCGCTTTGGTCTCCCTGCTCGGCATCGGATTTGTGGGTAATGAAAAGGAAGCGCCACCGCTTTCGAATGCGATTGGACTCAGGAATTACCCAAAGCGTTTTCTGCGTCCATCGGCTCGGCGCCCGAGGCCAAAGGAGTTCCCGAGGAGCGTGCTGTTCGATCGGTGCGCGGCCGGCTGTGAAAGCGGCAGCCCTTTCTCTGCATTACCCACCAGTTTGCAAACTGGACGCACGAGTGAGGATGGAGCCCCGAAAGCTGTCATCGTGAGGAGCTAACCTCGCCAAAGCGCGGCGTTGATTGTTGGGCATGAACCTGCGTCGCGCCAGCTTCCGGGGAGCGCACGCGCCCTCGCGTGTGGCCTTTGGCGCCCTCGCCAAAGGCATCTTCGCGGCTGATCGCGTCGGAATGCGAGTTCCGGGGAGCGCACCCGTCCCGGGTGCTGGCCGAGGCGTCCCGCCTCGGCGCACTTTGCGCGTGGAGTCGCCGCAATGCACTTGGGAGACTGGAAGTCCGCGTCGGCGGGACGCCGACGCCAACACGCGAGACGCGTGTGCTCCCCGGATTCCCGCTCCCGAACGCCCCGTCTTTCCGGCTGTTCATTGGCAGCCTGCGAAGAGCCTGTCCTGAGTCTGTCGAAGGATCTCACGAGGCGATCCGAACGATTGTTTCAGTCGGCAGGTAATCGGAACTGATGGCCCATCGTGCGGCGCTGTCAGCTTAGGGAACCGTGAATGGTCCCGTAATGCTGGCGTGGCGCGACGCCAAACCAGTAAAGACGGAAAGAAAGGGAAGGAGGCTGAAGGAGGCTGAAAGGATGCGGATCGAAGAGGCGAGGGA
>Ga0316218_1004183_pt1 | contig 11209 bp, 11 predicted proteins | sample TBH18003metaG_FD_203634 | JGI IMG/M metagenome (GOLD analysis project Ga0316218, IMG submission 203634) | Freshwater microbial communities from Trout Bog Lake, Wisconsin, USA - TBH18003 | ecosystem: Environmental > Aquatic > Freshwater > Lake > Hypolimnion/Profundal zone | place: USA: Wisconsin... | reverse complement strand
GACAACTAGTTCAAGCGTTTTTGTTACAAGCACAACACAAAACAACTTTGCTTGGTTAGTTACCAATGCCGGCACAACTGATGCTTTTTTCCGTATTAGCACAGATACCGCAGTGGTATGTAATGTTCCCGTTACTGCCAACACAAGCCAAGCTGGTCAATTGATTAATGCTGGCGATACTTATGTTGTTGGTTTGCCTGTTGCTGATGGCAATGGTCCTTACATTTCTGTACCAAACGTAACCGTGGCTGCCAACTGCAACACATTAGGCACAAGCACACAGTTATTCATTACACCAGTAATACCTTACATTGGAAACTAATACAGGAGCAGTCATGGCAGAAAAGAAAAAGAATTGGATTGCAGGCGCTGTTAAGAAACCCGGCGCATTACGCAAGACACTAGGAGTCAAGAAAGGTGAACGGATTCCTGAGAAAAAATTAAAGGCAGCAGAGAAGTCAAAGAACCCAACCACAGCTCGTCGTGCTCGTCTAGCTGAAACACTTAAAGGTTTTAAGAAATAATATGGAACGCATACTAAAAAAATCTCCCTCAGACAGACCAGACACAGCAACAGGTTCTGATCATCGCTTTGCGGGCAACCCACATTCAGTTAAGAACGTTAACCAACCACAAGGTCCACGTCATGGCAATGAAGGTGCACACACAGCCAAGCGTGGCAACTTCTTGGACGCCAAAGCAGAACGTGCTCCATTAGCTGAAATGGTAACAGGTGCGTTCTCAAAACGTGCTCGTGAACTTGAAGCCAACCCAGGTGAACATGAAGTTCCAGAGTCTGGACAGATCGAAGCCAACAGTCAGATCAAACGTTTTACAGCACGTAAGAGCCGCTACAAAGACTAAAAGATTAACCTACCTTAGGGTTATAGGTTTTCCAGTTGTCCTCAACAACTGGATCATTGAACTAATTAGAAAGGAACTACAATGAACAAGAAGCAACCCTCACCATGGGACACAGATGCGCCAGCGTCAATTTCCCCAACCGAAACTAAAGCAGTTAAGACAGACAGCAAAACAGTGGCTAAGAAGGTCGAAGTAGAACCCTTATACGACCTAGAAGGCCTAATGACCGACTTTCCAACAGCACGTGAATTAGAAAAGTTTGTCTATGATCAAACTGGTTATGTGCTTACCCTAAAAGGTCGCTCAAACAAATTCAAATATCAAACTGCCATGGATGTGCTTAACGGTCAGGAACCTGATTCAGCACTACAAGGCACAGAGAATCCATACTTGGATAAGAATGATATAATCCCAGTAGACAAGCTACGTGAACACTTTCCCGTCCCTGGTGAAGTTCAAGGCCTTCCCCTAGTAACCATATTCCAAACTTCACAGTTCCCACATCCAGATCCAGATTGGAAAGCAGGCGGACAAAAGTGTGATGTGGTATTCAAAAAATATATCAACAATGCTATCACTTATGAAATCATTGGACCAGTTGCCGCACGTGCAGTAGGTGTGCGTGTTAACAAGTTTGGTAAAGAAGTACCAGAAAAATATACCTGGGTTGATCCACGTACTGGTGAACAAATCATTCGTGACAGTTCAGGTCGCCTAACTCCAATTGGCACACGCTTACGTGCCGCTATGCAAAAACAAAAGGTCAACAAAACCGACTGGTGGACAGCTTGGATTGATCGTGACTTTGTCTTAGGTGGAGATGGTGCTGGTATTGATGATCCTTGGGGTGTTTAATGAATGAGTTTGGCAAAGCTCTAGCACAAGGACAGGAACGCCAGATTCAAGAGGTCAAGATCCTACAAAAGGTCAACGCTGTACATCGTGATGCCTTCCAACAAAAGTATCCAGGTCAGGTTGAGCATTGCCTACGCCTGACTATGGAACGCTTGCAGTTGGGCCTAGACAAACGTGATGGCTCTGACCCAAGCAATCCTGATACCTGGCGTATGACCAGCACTGAATTACACAACCTAGCCCAAACTGCTTATCTGTTAAATGAAATCCGTAGAGGATTCTAATGATAGATAATGCCCTGTTGATGCGTCGTGCTATTCGATACTGTGCAGAACAGCACTCGGTAGATCCACAACGCCTACAGGCCTTACCCACAGAAGTATATAATCGTTTTCAAGAATATGTCATCTCAGTTGCAGATGACATGCAGTACAATCAACTAAAGTACTTCCGTCCATTTCCACATCAGCTAAAATTCTTTGCCACACACGAACACGATCGTCGTGGCATATTGGCTGCTAACCGAATTGGTAAAACGGTAAGCACCTGTTATGAAACTGCCATGCATCTAACAGGGCGTTATCCAGCGTGGTGGCAGGGTAAACGCTTTAGTAAACCTATCACTGCTATGGTAGCTGGTGAAGGTTGGAGTCAGGTAGCACTGGTATTACAAAATGAATTGTTAGGAACCAATGATGTTAAGATCAAAGACCATATTGGTACTGGGGCAATTCCTCGTGATTGCATTATTACTGATACTATGCGTAGCGACGGTGCTAACTGCATAGGCGTAGAAATTCGACATACATCAGGTGGCAAGAGTTATTTGCTGTTTGCCAACTACACACAAGAAGTTCGTCAGATGCAGGGTTTCAAATTAAACCTAGCAGTATTTGATGAACAACCACCAGATAACTTCTTCTCTGAGATTGTTACACGTACAGCAACAACGCAAGGACAAGTGCTTTGTTCGTTTACACCTCTAAAAGGTTTGAACGGCCTTGTAAGTAAATTCTGGCATCGTGAAGAGGGCTATGAACACATACGTGTAAGCTGGGATGATGTACCCGAATACGATCCGTGGGGCGAACCATTTTTATTAAAAGAAACGAGACTACAACTTGAACGAGATTATCTTCCTCATGAGCGAGACGCTCGCCGTAATGGTGTACCTGTTATGGGCAAAGGCGCAGTATTCCAAATCAGATCGTGGCCAACATATAAGACAGGTGATTACGACTTCAGGAACAGTCATGGCCTCCATCGTGTTATCGCACTGGATTTGGGTTTGGTTAACGATAAGACTGTCGTCAGTCTAATGTATTGGGATCCAGATGGCCAAGAAGCTTGGTTGCACACGCAGGTAGTTGTCAAAGGCACAGAAGAAGCCAATCCAGTCAATTGGATACAACACCTAATGCGTCCAGAAGTGTTTGGATGCCCTATTGTGCTACCTCCAGACGCTGGCACAGTAGGACGTTATACCATGAGCGCCCTAAGCCTACGCCAAATGTTTGAACAGTACGAATTAAATGTCTATCCAGAACCTATTCGCAATCCTGCTGATGAACAAGGACGTACAACTAACCACAAAGCATTTGGTATTAACACCATGCGCCAAATGCTAGAACTAGGCACACTACACGTTAATGAAAATTGTGTAGAATTTTTACGTGAAGCACAAAACTATTATGTAGATGAAAAAGGCCGTTTCAGTGATCCAGACGATTGTATAGATAGTGCCCGCTATGCACTATTAGGTTGCTTGAATGGATGGAGTGAACCCTGGGATGATCGTTCACCAAGAGCACGTTTTGAAGCTGCCAAACATAATATGCGTGTTTTACAACAACAAAAGAAAAATGATCAGGATCGCCCAGTATGGAAACGATCGTGGTCAGCAGAGGGCGGTGTAATGTAATGGTAAATAATAGAATAAATCAGGAATAGTCCCTTATGTTAGATTTGAAAAACGTAGTTATAAGCAACTTAAACGGCCACACAGGCATGATGGCTCGCTTTGTTAAAATGAAATCCTTGTTGGATCAGAAGTGCGCCGCAAATTTGCGTTTGCTTGCTACAAAAAACAACATTAATCGCATAAGCGATTATCATTACCTAAACCTAGCTGTTACCAATTCAACAGAACCTGTAAACGGCCTAGATTACATACATCCAGTAGTTAAACCTGTAGTAGATTATGCTACTAGTGTTATCGTTAAAGGTATCGCACAAAATGGCGAGATTAACTTTGAATTTGTTGCCGACAATGAAGCTGATGATGATGCCGCACGTCAGGCTACCAATATGGTACACAAGTTAATTAATCAGAACAATGATCCACACACAATTCTACAACATTGGGTAATGGATGCTTGCCTACACAAAAATGGTGAAATGTTAATTGCGCCTATGCGCGAATCGTTTACCCGTTATGTAACCACTACCGGTACATTAGATCAATTATCAGCATTTGAACAACAGGCCAATGAAGCTGGCTTAGATTGTAAACGTCGTAGTCGTCGCAAAAAATCAGTTGACCTACAACAAGTAGCCAAAGAAACTGGTGATTTTGTTAATGGACTAAGCAAAGAACAAACAGAAGAAAATCTAAACACACGCATTAAAAATGCCCTGCTTGGTGCTGAAGGTAATTTTGATGAAATGACAGAACAACCTGAAAACGTAGAATTACGTGATGGTGAAGATCATATTGCCGACAGTATCGCACGTAATACTATCTATGAAGCAGAATATAAACTAACTGGCTATAATCTAAACATCAAATTTCGTCCAATCGCACAACACTATTGGATGTGTGACCCAACAGTTATTGATATCCAAGAACAACCATTCTGCGGATTTTATAAACCAATGTCAATTCAAGAAGCCACTGAGCTTTATCCAGATATTGATCTAGAGGAATTCAAAGTATATGCTGAGTACAGTAACGTCGGTAGCTATCAGGCTGGTAGTCTACTTAATAATCTTGCTTTACATGCTCGTGACAGTGTTCCTATTAATGGATTACCTGCCCAAGGTTACAGTGCTCAAGAACCCGAAGCTCGTCAGGTTACTGTGCTTACTGTTTGGAATCGCTATGATATTGATGGTGATGGCCAACTAGAATTAATTGAATTGATCTATTCAGGTCAGTATGTTATCTCAGCACGTGAAGTAGAATTTATTCCTGTTGCTAATATGTGTCCAAAACCTTTGGCACAAAACTTCTATGGTATGGCCATTGCTGAATCAGTAGTGCCAATGCAAGAGTATATGACATCAGGTTATCGTGCTGAATTGTTAACAGGCCTGTTACAAAGTACACCACGTATTGGTGTCAAACCTGATCGTGTGGATTTTGAAGAAATACAAGACGGTGAAGCCGCAATCTTTATCTTGGACAGCAAGTTTGATCCTGCCAAAGATATCTACGCAATGCCTATTCCACAAGGCAATCCAACATTCTTGGACAACACAATGAGTCGTATGCAACAAGACTCAATGGCCATGGTCGGTATGACAAGTCCACAAGATGTGTTTAATCCAGAAGTAATGGATCCAGGTAATTCAGGAGCGAAATTAAATTTAGCATTAAGTCCAAACCAAGTTATTCAAGACAATACAGTTAAAAACTGTGCCGAAGGATTGAAAGATGCTATTTGGTTGATATGGCGTACTCTAGTTGCCTATGGCGATGATTATGGTGTTAAGAAATTAGCACAAGAATTCCATCCAGATAAAAAACCCGAATTTATTGACTATCAGTCATTCGATGATATGAACTTTAATGAACGCAAAACTATTCACGTTGATTTGGCTTTAGGTATGAAGTCAGAAGAAAACAGTTTACAGCGTTTACAAATTATCAAACAGGCACAAACACAATTAACTGGTGAAATCACAGTAGGAGTACAGTCAGGAGCAATGACTCCAAATGCGTTTAAGAAAGTACGCAAGCCATATGAAGATATGTTGTATGTGCTAGGTGTTAAAGATGCCGATACATATTTGCCAACAGAACAAGAAGTTATGGAAATGGTCAAACAGGCACAAGAAGCCGCCAAGAATAAACAACCAAGTCCAGAAGAACAAAAACAAACCGCTAGTGCGGCACTGGATCAGGCACGTGCTCAAGAAATACAGGCCAATATGTCTGGTAAATCACCACGTGGCAACTTAGATATGGTCAAGGCACAAGAAATACAGGCTGATGTTGCTGGCAATACCGCAAGCAAACAGTTAGAAGGTTATGCTTTAATTAAAGAACACAAAGCACGTGCCTATGGCGAATAAATAATTTACTTTTATAGGAACTGAAATGATTGAACAAGACATAGTAGATGCCTTCTCTAACAAGATGGCGGCAAATTTGAATGATCTTAAAACAATGACACCCGGTCAATTGGACCGGGTCAAAACAATAGGATCAAGTGCAGAGAATATTCTAGCCAATAGAGAGTTTGTATTGTTTGTTCGTCAGTTTCAGTTAGAAATAATGGATGCCCTTACAGATATTAGAGGGCATACCCCAGATGATAATAACCTGAGAATTGCGCTTACTAACCAACTCTCAGGTATAGATGGATTCATACAGGTCTTGAAGAAGGCTAAATATATGAAGAATAAGGTGGTAACTCAACAGCATGGTGCTGAAGAGCCCGACCTAAATTAACTTAAAGGAGAACTATGGAAAACATAGTAGCCGATCGCCCTAATCTCGTTCCTGAGACGGTCCCGGTCGAAAATGTCAGTAGTGGTTTGGACGCTATTGCTCAAAAGATGGCCGCAATGAAACAAGAAACTTTGCGTAACCAAATGAGAAATACCGAATCCGCTGAAGCAGGGTCAGAAAAGCCGGCAAGCCAATCTGCTCCTGTGGCACCAGAAGGTGTTGAAATCTTAGATGACAACAATACCGATTTAGTAGAGCCAGAAGTTGCTGTACCAGACGCTGAATTTAGTGATGAAGCAAGTGAAGAAGTGGTTGCCCCTGATGATCAGGTAAGCGAAACAGATTCGTCCCAAGCAGATATTATTGATTTCTTAGAATTTGCCGAAGAACATCCGAACGCCAAGTTCAAGTTCAAACGCAATGGTAAAGAAATTGAGATTGATGCCAAGAAAGCTGCCGCTATTCTAGGCCAAGGCGCCGCAATAAGTGAAGATGCAAGACAATTAAAGATCGAAAAAGCCGAGTTTGACGAATATGTACAAGCTAAACGTGCTGAATCAGAAGGTCTTTTATTGGCAATGGAGTTTACTGTCAAGCCTCAATTACAAAAGGCTTACGATGAAATTGTAAAAACGCAAGGTTATCAAACTCAATTTCAACAACAGTTGGCAGCGACGCAGGATCCAGCCCAAAAGGCACGTATCCAAGCAAGCATGGCACAGAACGAACGTTATATTCAGCAACAAGCCGCTGAAATTACTCGTCTAAAGCCAAACGTAGATCAGTTTTATGAAATGCGTAGCCAACAGGTTCGTGAACAACTTGAAAGTAACCGTAAGGTCTTTCAAGATAAAGAGTTGCGTAACTCAGCAATTTACGAAGAAGTTCGTGAGAATATAGCACGTGGTTGGGCAGGAGCAGAAGGACAATTAGTTCCTGGTATTAAGAACTTGGATCTAATCTCCGCAGATGAGCATATACTCAGTTTGCTAAGAGATGGATTAAAGTATCGCAATAGACCAAAGACAAAAAGTGCAGGTAGCAGTATTGCCGCCTTAACAACACGTCAAGGAACAACACGTATCCAATCCAATGTCAAAGATGAATTGTCTAGCCTTCAAGAAAAAGCCAGAGCTGGCGACCGCAAGGCCGCAGATAATCTATTGCTAGCAAAGATGAATGCTATGCGAGCACGTAGATAAGAAAAGACATAACAAAGGAGAAATTAAATGTCTACAGGTTACAATTCAACCACAGCTATCGGTAACGGCACAGGCCTCTATCAAACCGATATCGTTGTTAAAGATTTAGATTTAGATGTATCAAACCGTGTTAAAGACGATACCCCAGTATTGAACATGTGTATGGCTAAGAAACGTAAAGTTGTTTCTACATTGCCACTATGGACAAACGACGTTTATCGTTTACCACAAATTCAAGCTCAACAAGAAGGTGCGGCTGTTAGTTCTACTCAAGTTGAACAACAATCACGTGCTAACTTGGGTAACTACACACAGATTTTCAGTACAGTTGTTGGTGCTACAGGTACTGCACGTGCTGTTGAACAATCTGGTGGTGATCCACAAGCATACCAAGAAGTCAAGCAGTTGATCGAATTGATGTTTGACGTTGAAGCACAGATCGTTCGTAACGACCAAATCGGTACTAAGTATTCTGGTCAATCTGGTCAAGCAACTGGTGTTGCAATTCCTACAGTTAACTACACTGGTTTAACAACTGGTAACGTGGTTCCTGCTGGTACAGCAACAGTTGGTAACGTAACATTGGCTTCTGGCGGTTATACTAACGGTAGCGGTTTTGCTAACGTTAACGTAGCTGGTGGCGGTGTTGTTACAACAACTTCAGCAGTTGGTCGTCGTATGGGTTCATTGAACTCTTTCGCTGGCACACACAGCTTTAACCCATTAGGTACAGCTTACACATTGTTTAACAATGAAACAAGCGACTTAATCACTGGTAGCGCAACTAGCTTTATCGTTGGTGGTCAAGCAAGTGCTGGTTCTATCACTAATAACGGTGAAGGTCTAGGTAGTAACTTCTATTCTTACACAAGCCAATTGCAACAATTTGCTCCTAGCTTGTACAAGCAATTAGTTACAACAGCTGAGCAACGTTTCAATGCTAAGATTCGTACTATCGTTTGCCCAACAAGCCTACGTACACATCTAAGCGATACAATGCCTACAAGCCGTAGCATTAACCGTGTAAACAGTGAGCGTGGTGACACAATCGCTACATACGAAGGCGACTTTAACTACACTTACGAGATTTTTGATTCTTGGATCATGGATCAAGTTGGTGCTGGTAACCAGATCTACTTCTTAAACGAAGAAGTTCTACAATGGGGTTCATTACGTGACCTAGGTCCTAACAATGAAGTATTCTCAAATGCTGACGCTAGTTTAGATCAGTTCATCCTTGAAGGTACACTAATTGTACGTAACCCAGCTGGTGTTGGCGTGTTACACGACATCGCAGTTGGTGGACAACCAGTTGGATTTGGATCTGGCAACGGTGGTGCTTCTGGACTAATCGGTGGTATTCGTCCAGCCGCAAACGTTGTACGTCTCAACGCTTGGGACGCAACAAGCTTCTAATCTCAACGATTAGTTGTATATGGAAAGGGCTCTGCGGAGCCCTTTTCTCTTGATGCTAAATAGTATTATGAATACAAATCCAGAATTTTTAACAGGACCAGATCCTGAACACGATCCCCGGGCGTTTCGCCAAGATTCAGGTGGTTTAGCAACATCAGATAATGGCATTGCTGATCGCTTATTGAAAAACGATGCTTTGTATAATGAATTAAAAGGCGATTGGAAACGCGAAGGTTGGAACAAGAGTAAGAATATTAAAATTACTACTGGACGCGAAGGCGGCAAATTTTATATCAACCGTGAACAATTTAACGTAGAATATATTCGCGAACAATGCCAAGAATATCGCCGACGTGCTGAAGCCGGATTTATAGATCCATTGGCACCTTTAATGCCAGATGGCAAAATTGGTTACAAGTGGATGGAAATACCTGATGTTATTGCTATTGATATTAGCAACAACTATTTTGGTGGTATGAGTTGGCATACAATTAAATTAGATCGAACCCTTAAGGCGCAATTTTATCGGGTTGTTGAACGAGAATATAATGATTTCGTCTGTTATCCGCACGGTAAATTGCCGATTCCCGTTGATGTGCCTTATCCAGCACGTGTAGATCAACAAAAGTTTTTTAGTGGTGCTAATTACGCATCAAAACAATAAGGCCTAAACAATGAGCAACCTATTACCCGTATCGACTGGAGATGATCTAGTACAATTTGTACAACAGTTTACTGGCTCTAGCGATAATAACGAAATTCAACAATGCGTATATCTTACAGAAATGATGATGCGTAATATTGAATTGCCAGCATTACGTACTAATCCTTGGACAACTATTGGCACTGCTAACCAATATGGTCAAATTCCAATTCCAGCAGATATGAATCGTCCAATTCTTTTCTTTAACCAAGGTTCTGGCGGAACAAGTCCAAATGCCACAGGTGCAGGTCCATGGATTGTTTACGATCGTATTGGTGATCGTGATATGATTACAGAAAGTCTAGACCAAGCCATGTATTTGGCACCATATAACATTCCACAGGTCTATCGTGGTAAGTTTAGTGAAGTTGGTCAATATTATGAATTCTTGCCTATATTAGGTGCAGGCACACAGGTCAATATGTATTACTTTACCACTTGGCCATTATTGTTTACTACCGACAGCAATGGTAATCAGGTACAATCAAATGTAGTGTTAAGTTCTTGGCCAGAAGGTTATGTCTATGGTACATTACATAACTATTACTATAAACGTAAAATGTCAGAAGATGCTGACAAATGGTTAGCCAAGTTTAATTTAGCCTGGGATACTGTTGAAGACCAAAACAACAAAGGCAAGTGGTCAGGTGGCCATAATAAACTATGGTCAGTATTCCAACCACGTAGAGACCAACGTTTTGGTGCAAGATAATAAAGGATAAATTAAGATGGCCAACGTCTCAGTAGCAAACACACCCGGCTTATATATAGGATCTGGTGCCGCTTCAATATTAAATTCAGCACAGCAATTAGATAGCCTATTGGCCAATAGTGCCAGTGTTGGATTTTATCTAACAAACAGTAACACACAGGTAGCTGGCACAGTTTTAGCTTCTGGTGTTACAGCTGGAACTTATGGTAATGCAACTATAGTTCCACAAATTACAGTTGGTGCAGATGGTCGCGTGACTGGTGTAACCGGAGTTACTATTAGTGGCGGATCAGGAACATATGGCAATGCCAATGTAGCCGCATACTTACCAACTGATCCAAACATCAATGCCATTTGGTCTAACATTAGTTTAACCAACGCAAACATATCTGCGGCCAATGTTAACATCACTACATTGTTTGCCAACGCTGCCACACAAGAAACAGAAATATCTGGTCTTCGTGCTAATATTATAGCGGCCAATGCGGCCATTATATCAACTAACGCAAACGTAACGGCAGCCAATGCGGCTATTGTTACAGTGCAGGCCAATTTAACATCATTTGAAACTTATGCCAATGCTACATTTGGCACTAGCAATTATGGCAATAGTAATGTTGCCGCATATCTAGCCAGTAACATCTCTACACCGATTGGTACCACAGCCAACGTGTATGCTGGTAACATTATTATTCCAACCACAGGTACATTGTATGGTAACCTGATTGCGGCCAATATTCTTGTGGCCAACATTGGTATTCAGGCCTATAGTACTTACAATA
>Ga0316218_1004180_pt1 | contig 11220 bp, 9 predicted proteins | sample TBH18003metaG_FD_203634 | JGI IMG/M metagenome (GOLD analysis project Ga0316218, IMG submission 203634) | Freshwater microbial communities from Trout Bog Lake, Wisconsin, USA - TBH18003 | ecosystem: Environmental > Aquatic > Freshwater > Lake > Hypolimnion/Profundal zone | place: USA: Wisconsin... | reverse complement strand
TTAAAAATGAAAGCTGCCTGAAAAAAAGGGTTATCAACATATCCACGTGGATAGTAAAAGAAAAGAAAAAAAGTAGCAAAAAAAGAAAAGAAAGGTAATAGTAGTAATAGTAGTTCTTTATATCTTTATTAAGAATATTATCTGTCCTACAAAGAGGGTACATCATATTATTTCCAGTATTTGTCCAGTTGAATGTTATATATAGTTCATCTCTATCATCAAAATACTCCAAATTTGGATTAGATAAAACTCCCTTAAATATTACATTTTTGTATGAATAAAAAGCTTCTTGTTTATCGTTGTTAGAGTGTAAATACCAGCCTCCAGAACATGTTGAGCAAGGAAAATTATTAAAATTATATTCTCCAAATTCCATTTTTATTCCCTTTATTGAATTTGATACTCTATTAACTTCTTCGTTAGTTAAATTTTGTGAAAAACATATTTGACTTGATAAAAATGTAATGATAATAATTATGAAGTATTTCATATATATTGATAAATTAAGTTGAGGGCGTTATTCAAATATAAGATTTAAAGCACATTTAATCAGTCTACTTTAATTCCACCCATTAACCTCTATTCACCCCTGTTTTCCTTTTAAAAACACAAAACCTGGCACAAACTTGGCACAAAAGAAAAAACCACCTATGAAACAAATCATAAGTGGTTGATTTTCAAGTGGGCCCACCAGGGCATGATCCTGGGACCCCCTGATTATGAGGGTTTAAAGTGTTATTCTATTCCTTTTCTTTTATTGACAATTAATAGGATACAAGATTGAAATAGATTTATATTTCTCATATTTCACCTATTTTAACCAGTTTTTCGTGAAAACCTGGCAGAGAACCTGGCAGGGATTTTATCGTTTTGCATTATAACTTTTTAAAAGATAACTCGACAGAGTTTACAATGTCAAAATATATTTCTTTATCAGCAATAGCAAAGAGTAGCATTTCTGTATAGTATAAATTGCTTTCTCTTTCTAAATCACCTTTCCAAAGTTGTTTATTAATTTCTACAATAAGATTCCTCAAATAAAAATAGGAGTCTTCTTTTGCAATATATTTTAATTTATCTTTATTACTAATGAATTTTTTGTTATTTAAATCTTCAATGTTATTAGGAATATAATTTGAAATACTAAATAATCTAATTAATACATCTAAATCAAATGCATTCATTTTTGAGTTTCTCCCATCCGGTATTTGAAAAAAATGAGAACCTGCTTGTTGTGATAAAATAATCCAATTAAGAGTATATGCTACTCTCGAATCATAAATAATATATTTGTTTGGATTTAAAAATGCACCAACTTTTGATGTTGAGGCTATTCTATCAAAGACCGGCTTATCATAACTTAAGAAGTTATCAATAGCCATATTTGGACATTCACTTGAAATTTTACCCCATTTTACTATAATCCAATTTGCTAAAACATAAAAATTTAAGTCATTTTCTGATTTTAACTCGCTTAATTTCTTAGATATTAATTTCTTTATTTTTATTTCTCTATCAAATATGTTTATGATATTTAATGAATCTAATTCGTCAATTGAGAATAAATTTAATTCATATAAACCTTCGATTTCGGCTTTCCATAAGTATAATTGGTTTAATTTTATTGATAAAGGACGTAGATATTCAACAATTTTATTTATGTCAAATTCGTAATTTTTTACAGATTGTGTTTTCTTCTTAGCCATTTATTTTTGATATTAACTTTGATATAAACTCTTTTCTTCCTTTTTCCATTATTTCTTGATATTCCTCATCACTAAAAACGTCACTTTTATCATTATTACAAAAGTAACAAGATGGGTTGCAATTTTCTCTAGAATATAATCCCTTTGGATCTTTTTTATCAATCTCAAGCCAGTAGCCTCTGTTCACACCACGAGAAGTAACATTATATATTGGAAATCTTAGTGATGTTAAAACTCCATTATGAATTAACTGTTGACAATCTCTTTCTTTTAATCCACAATATTTACAACACTTATCTGCTACAAATAAATTATACCATGATTCAAAGTCATTGTAATCTACAAATCCTGACATTCCTTCATTTACTGTATCATTATACCAAGTTATAAGTTTGTCTTTTGGCTTTGGTGTGTAATTCCATTTAAATTTTTTAGGAGTTGTGATTTTAATTAAATTTTTTTTGCCATTCTCGATTTTTGGTTGACGATATCTTATTTCTTTTGATATTATACCATTTTCTTCATATGAAATAAGCAAATCAATTTGAAGAATTTCAAATTCTCTTTTTTTTGATTTAAATATTCTTTTTGGAATAATCGACTCATCTATGACACTTGGATCAAAAGTAAGTTCCATCTCTGGTAGAATTTCTGTGTCTTTAGTTATAGAAGGCTCTAGTCCAGAAAATAATACATCAGAAATATCTATTTTATTAATATAGGATGATTTCCGAACTAAAAAAACAGAGTGAATTTTCATAAAAAATATTTTTAATGTTTAACGTATCTAAATTTATAAACCACTCTTCCAAAGAAATGTCTTTCATCAGTATCATTTTCTATAATTGCATCTACTGTTAGGTAGAATCTGAATTTATAAACATTCTTATCTAAAAGTTCCTTTACAATATCTCTTGTAATATTACTAATTGTAAAAGCATGATTTAAATAGCTTGCACCATCAATAATAGATATAATCTCCTCCTTATATGGTAATGAATATCTGTCAGTTTTTACACTTGACTGGATATTTAATTTATTAAAAAGTTCAATTAATGAATTCTCGCATTGAATCTCAAATTCAGTTATGAATTTCATGTAATCCTCTAAATCTATCTTTTTCCCTTTTTGGATAAGTTTATTTAACTCAGGAATTAAGAATGCTCTTTTAAAGTCTTTTGGTATATATCTTACAATTTGAGCTTCCATACTAATTATTTAGAGTAAAGAATACGTGTATCCTCAATAATTTTAATGATTTCCTCTCTAAGTTCTATTGGTCTTAATACCTCAGCATTGGCACCATAACTTAATATTTTATTCTTCAACTCAATTGTATTGTAAACTGTAAAGGTTACTATCATTTCTTCATCTGTTTTAGAAATAATCTCCATTGATGAATGAATCTTAGTTTCAGATATGAGTGGTATCAGGTGTCTGTTAAATTTTAATTTTACTTCTATTGGTTCAGCTGCGTGTACATGGAATACACCTAAACTATATTTAAAGTAATCTTCTGCACTAAATTTTTCATCAATTTCAAACATCTCATCACATTGTTCAATTTTCTGAATTCTATTTAGCTTGAACAAATTGGTACCACCTTTATGTTTCATCTCCTTAACGCTAGCAACCATATACCAAACGTTTCTATATTCCTTCAATAAGTAGGGACTAATAGTTCTTATTTTAGTTTCACCACCATAGGGCTTATAATGCATTTTCAAAGTTTTGTAGTTTACAATTGCATCATATATTACCTCAATCCACTCTTGACCAGTTTTACCAGTATGTTCTCCGATCTGAATGTATTTCTTATGGTCTGACTTGTTTAATCTCCTTAAAACTGAACCCGCCATTAATCTAGTAATAACGTCATCGAACTTTTCAAATAGACCTGAACCCTTATATATAGAAAAGGTCTGAAGTGCCATTTCAATTATTTCTCTGTCATTTTGATCCAAGATTTCATTTGAAATGGATTCATCTCTTGTTTCATATTGGTACTTACCATCCTTTTTAATGATATTCACAGGGAACTCATTTTGCAACATTTGAATGTCATTGTATATCATTCTTTCACTGACCATGGCATATCCGTCCTCTTCAAGTTGTTCATTAACCTTTTCTGCAATTTCTTTAATTGAATACCTTTTATGACTTTTTAGGATACCATCAATAATAATGAACCTCTTTCTTGGATTTTTACCTACTGGCATAACTTCTGTTTTGACAAAGGTATAATATTTTGAAATTATATGTCTTTTTGTTTCAAAAACTAACGATTTATTCAATTTAAGAGTACGACTGACCATTATTCGGGTGTTGGATACAAATAAATACTCCTGTTTTGAAGTTTTACTTCAATTCCATTTTGAAATAAAATTTCAATTTCATTTTGATCTTTGTCCTCCAAAATCAATTTTATGAAAATAGCAGTAATAGGCAGCCGAAATTTTACAGATTATGTTCTTCTTGAAAAAGAACTCAATACAATCAAAGAAAAGGTGACTATGGTTATTTCAGGTGGAGCAAATGGTGCTGATAAGTTAGCAGAAAAATGGGCATTAGATAATAATATCCCAATAGAAGTTTACAAGCCAGAATGGAAAACCTATGGTCGAGCTGCAGGAGTAGTTAGAAACAAATTAATAATTGAAACATGTGATTATTGTTATGCTTTTTGGGATGAAAAATCAAAGGGTACGCTATTCAGTATCAACTATTGTAATAAATTATCTAAGCCAATTAAAATAATAAATTTTATCACAGTTGATAACATTTTGAAATAAAACTTCAAAACGCACTTATACATTTGAAACTCAAGATGATAAAAATTTCAATTTAAAAAAGTTCTACACATCTGAATAAATTAATTAAATAAATTTCTTGCATCTAAAATAACTAATTCAAATTTGTCGCCCTTTTAAACTTTTTAATATGATTAACATACAAATTTCAAAAGACCTCCTTAAATCAGTACAAACAATTGTATCATCTACTAAAGGGCAATTATTAAACGACGAACTTATTGATGAATTAAAGACTGAAACTACAAACATCATGTCTTTCTTTGAAATCACTCACTTTCAATCAATTGTATTATCCATTTATCTTGAATGTGGTTTGAAGGATATAGATGTTGACACTGAGAGATTAGTTGATTACTTCGGAAAAAATATTTCTTGTCTTGCAGATATTAATCAGGCTATTGATGAGTTAAGCCAAAAGAAATTGTTGTTTGTTAAGAGACACGATTATACAAATAGACGTAAATCCGCTTACAATAAGGTTATTCAGGTACATCACAAGGCATTAGATGCAATGATGAAAGGGAATAAGGAATTATTAGGAGATCAAAAATTAGATAACTTTTTCGGTTTATTAGGAGAGGTTAGAGATTTAATTTGTAAAAGAATTGAGTCAACAATTACCACTGAGGTTTTAGGGGAAGAAGTTAGAGGAATATTAGAAAGCAATAGAAAATTTACAGAGGTGGAGTGGCTGTTATCTCAGGATTATTTAACTAATTATGATTTGACATTAGTTTTGGATTTAGCTATTGAACATTTGGAAGGTGCCGAAGAGGTAGATTTTGATAAATTAATTAAAGAAGTTTTTTCTGAAATACACGATAGAGTTAAATATAAAAGAACTATAAAAGAAAACAACTGCATCTTATTCAAAAAAGACATTGTAGTTTTTTCAGATGACATGTTATCATTTTTAAATTATGTAAAATTATCAGACGATGCAATGGATGTATTATTGGGAGGGTATAAAGATTCAATTAAAAAAGAGTTTAAACCAAAAATGGGAATACTCATTAACCCAGAAAAAATTGAGACAGAGCAACTTTTTTACAATGACGCCGAGTATGAACAAATTGCAACACTCTCAAATGCATTGGAAGACGACAATTACAAAAATTTAATGAATCGTTTGCAACAAAACAATATGAAACCAGGATTTACGGTACTACTTTATGGTTATCCAGGAACTGGTAAGACCTCATCCGTAAAACAGATAGCTAGAGCAACAGGTACAGCGATTTTTATGGTTGAAATTCAAAAAATTCAATCTAAGTGGGTTGGAGAAAGTGAAAAAAACTTATCAAAGGTGTTTGAAGAGTATAAGCAAGCAAGGCGTCATTTTGCGAAAGCACCAATATTGCTATTTAATGAAGCGGATGCTATTTTGGGTAAGAGAATGTCAGTAAACTCAAGTGTAGATAAGTCATTTAATACACTGCAGAATATACTATTGCAAGAGCTTGAAGAGTTTGAGGGTATATTCATGGCAACAACTAACTTGGCAGATCAGCTAGACTCGGCATTTGACCGTCGCCTGCTCTATAAAATTGATTTCAAAAAACCCGCTGAACCCGTAAGAAAAAAAATACTTTCTAACGTTTTTAAAGACATTTCTTCCAAGACTATTGAAGTATTAACTGAACGATTTTCTTTAACTGGTGGACAGATAGCAAATATTAAAAAGAAACTACTTGTAAAATCTGTACTTGATGTGAACTTAGATCAAGAATCTTATCTAATGACACTTTGTAATGAAGAGTTTATTTTAAGTAAATCAGGGCGTTCAACTATTGGTTTTATTCATTCTTAAAAATTTTAAATTATGTTATACATTTTAGTAGTATTAGGCATCATTAACCTAGGATTGGCTTTTATTATCTTCAGTAGGAAAAATAATCAGTCAGATCCAAGACTTGAAGTAGTTCTATCCAATCAAACAAGAATTGAGTCAAGTATTAAACAAGAGTTTCAAAACCAAGCTCTGTTGGTTTCAAATATTGAAAAAGAAATTAGAACACAAATTGAACAAAAGCTTATTCAACAGTCTCAGTCAATTAAAGACGAGTTTAGGGGATTTAATACATTTCTTAATACTAAGTTCTCAGATATTACTCAATTACAAAAAGATAGATATGATGAAATTGAAAAACGTCAAAATGAACTTATTAAATCAACAGATAAGCATTTAACTGAGATGAAAGAAACTGTAGAAGAAAAACTACAAAAAACTTTAAATGATAGAATATCTCAATCATTTCAACTTGTTACTACACAATTAGAGTCAGTTCAGAAAGGACTTGGTGATATGCAGAATCTAGCACAGGACGTTGGAGGATTGAAAAAGGTGTTGAGTAATGTTAAAATGCGAGGTGGTTTTGGTGAGGTTCAATTATCATTATTACTTGAACAGATACTAGCCCCTGAACAATATGAGGCTAATGTAAAAACGAAGAAAGGAAGTAATGATTTAGTGGAGTTTGCAGTAAAACTACCTGGTAAGGATGAAGAAGGTAGTGTTGTTTATCTTCCAATAGATGCTAAGTTCCCTAAAGATGCTTATGAATTTTTACAAGAAGCATATGAAACAGGAGATCCTGAAAAATTCCAGGTAGCACAAAAGAATCTCGAAACTACCATTAAGAAGATGGCTAAAGATATTCGAGACAAGTACATAGATCCACCTAACACTACCGACTTTGGAATTATGTTTTTACCATTTGAAGGGATTTATGCTGAGGTAGTAAAAAAGGCAAGTTTATTAGAGGAACTACAAAGAGATTATAAAGTAATAGTAACTGGTCCTACTACTTTAGCTGCTATTTTGAACAGTCTTCAAATGGGATTCAGAACTTTAACAATACAAAAGAGAAGTAGTGAGGTATGGAAAGTATTAGGTGCAGTAAAAAAGGAGTTTGAAAACTTCGGTGGTTTGATTGGGAAAGCACAAAACAATATTCAGACTGGTTTAAATCAATTAGATGAAGTTTTGGGTGTAAGAACTAGAGCAATCAACTCCAAACTTAAAAATATTCAGGCTTTGGAAACAAATGATACAGTGAATTTATTAGATATAGATACTAATAATGAAGAATAATTGATTTGGTGGTGTTAGTAATAATAGGAAGGCGATTGGACGCAAGTCCATCGCTTTCTTTATTTAAAAATTGAAAAAATAGTCTTTTAAGCAAGATTCTAGTATAAAAATTCCATAAATTCATATTACAATGAGTAATAATATAACCTTATCAAAATCAGACTTTCAATTAGCATCAACTTGTCCCAAAAAACTTGTGTATAAGAAACAGGGTTATCCTACAACCAATGATACAAACGAATATATGGAGATGTTGGCCAAAGGAGGGTATGTGGTTGGTATGATGGCAACTTTAATGTATCCAGAAGGTATTGAGATTACTGGAAATACAAAAGAAGCAGTTAATAAGACAAATGAATACCTTAAAAATGAGAATTGTGTTTTGTTTGAAGCTGCAATTCAATCAGGTGAAAAACTAATTAGGGTTGATATTTTAGAAAAAATAGGAAACAAAATCAATCTAATAGAGGTTAAAGCTAAGTCACATGATACAGAGGATGACAAGTATAAACAAGAAAAATTATTAGAGAAATATATTGAAGATGTTGCATTTCAATATTTGGTAATGACAGAAGCATTACCTGGTTTTGAAATCAATCCTTATTTGTTCATGCCAGATAAGTCAAAAAGAACAAATATTGATGGGCTGATTGGATGGTTTACAGTTTTAGATTCTAAGAATGATTCAGATAAAGAAGTTGAAGAGTTACCTGCACAACAGAGGCCAAAATTTAAAAAACCTGACGTTTTATTTAAATATGAAACGGATATCAATCGATCAAGCTATATTGAAATTTTAAAGAAAGATGGTTTATTGCAATTAAGGGACGTGAAAGAAAAGGTGTTACAGATACAAGATGTAATTAAAAATAGAGCAAATAACTTCATTAGAATTTTGAATGAAGGAATACAGGATTCAGATTATTTTATTAATAAAACTTGCAAAGCATGTGAGTTTAAATGTGATGGGGCTACCAAAAATGGTTATAAAGAATGTTGGGGTAATTTAGCTGATTCTCATCCTCATATTTTTGATTTATACTATGGGGGGTCAATTACAAATGAAGAAAAACAATCTTACTTAGATGAGTTGATCTCACAATCAAGAACAAGTCTATTTGACGTAGTACCTGAGAGATTAAAAAATAAAAAAGGAGAGATTGGCATTAGGGCTCAAAGACAGATGATACAATTACAATACACGGAGGAAAACAGAGAGTGGACTTCTGATGAATTACAATCTGTTTTAAATGGATATCAATATCCTCTTCATTTTATTGACTTTGAAACTTACACTGGGGCTTTACCTTTTCATGAGGGTATGAGGCCGTATGAGTTGATTGCTTTTCAATGGAGCTGCCACACAATTCCTTATAAAGGAGCTAACCCAATACATTCAGAGTGGATTGAAACAGAGGGTAAATTTCCCAACTTTGCATTTACAGAGTCACTTATGAAACAAATTGGTGTTTCTGGAACACCATTCATGTGGGCAACTCATGAAAATACTGTTTTAAGAACTATTTTAAATCAGATGGAAATATTTGGTTATACAAATCAAACTTTAAGCGATTGGTTGACAGGTATTACTAGTGATAAAAGTGTTAAACGAGAGGGGAGATTAGTGGATATGAATGATTTAACTAAGAAATACTATTTCCACCCATTTATGAAAGGCAGAACTTCCATTAAGAAGGTCCTACCTGCTATTTGGAACAATAATAAATATTTACATGAAGTACCCTTTTTTAAAGACTATTCTGCTACTGACTTTGAGGGTGGTATCATAGATCCTTATGACACACTCAAACCAGATACGACTCAAATAGATGAAGAAGATGCAGTTGCAGGTGGTACAGAGGCTATGAGAGCATTTCAGAGAATTAGATTTGATGAAACATTGAATCAAATTCAAAAAAACGAAATTAAAAGACAATTATTAGAATATTGTAAACTAGACACAATGGCTATGGTTATTATTGCACACCATTGGGGATTAAAATAAATAAAATGGAAATAAAAATTAAAGAAAATTTTGAAGAACAGATTAAAAATTTTTTACCTAACGAAGAACTTATGAAATCTAATACTGAATTTTATGAAATAATGAAAAGAGGGTTGTTATATCCATCTGAAATTCCAAAGAACAGAATTCTTTTTCTTGGTATAAATCCATCATTTAGAATAGATCATGATGAACCTTTGGGGTATAATGAAATTTTATTTGAAAAAGAAATCTCTAAAATACCAATAGAAGATAGGTATGTGTATTTTAATGTTTTTCAAAATATTTGTAAAGATAAAGAATGGACTCATTATGACATTCTTCCATTTAGAGAGGTTAATCAAAAAACACTTACTAAGTATTTTAATGAAAAAGATAGATTTACTTATAATATTCTTAGTCGGTTTACTAGTTTCTCAAAAAAAATTATTGAACTATCAGAACCTAAATTGATAATAGTATCTAATGCTTTTGTTAGAACACTTTTTTCACAAGGCGAGATAGAAAGTGGTAAAAATAAATTAGAAATCTTTAAAACAAGATTCTCGAAAGATTTAGGTACTCATATTATTTTAGAAGGCAATTTGAAAAATATACCAGTTTTTTTTACAAGTATGCTTTCAGGACAAAGAGCTATGGATGTTGGATCTAGAGAAAGACTTGAATGGCATATTAATTTTCTCTTAAATCAAGACATGAAATCGAAGTAATATAAGAGTATTTAAAAATAAAAAACCTTTCGAAGTTAAAAAAACAATTCTATATAACTTACAATAAAACATCGTTCACATCAACATCTGAATCCATCTCGAAGTTATCCAAGTAGTGAAGGGTGGTAGTTCGGGGGTCTGAATGATTCATACTCTCGCTAATTCTTAGCAAATTAGTCCCTGCACGTTTATGTGTATTGGCGTATGCGTCTCTAGCCATTGAAATATCAAGTGATAAGGTTAAACCTAGTCTTTTCCCTAATCTTTTAAGGTGAGAATTGTATCTTCCTTTTAATTTTTTGTTTCTATCCAAAAGGTATTGTGGGGTGTAATTAACTTGCTTAATCTGACCAATAACAAACGGGCTTTCTTTATCACCTATTCTGTCTAGTAGCTTTTGAATTTTTGGGTTTATTACGACTTCTATAGGTCTGATATTATTTCTTCGAGTTTTAATCGTTTTATGTCTATAAAAGACAAACTTATTACCTTGTATATTATCCCATCTTAGTTTAAGTAGATCGATAAAATTAATCCCATTTAACCTATAGAGCATTTCCCAAATATCGCGTGCATACTCTTCCATTATGTTTTCAAATTCCGTACAATCAATTATTTTCTGTATTTCAGCATTTGAGATTACTTTTTTAGGAGGAACAAAGTTCGGAATCTTATAATCATCAAATGGATATTCATAAGTAACAGGTATAATCTTCTTTTTACGATGGTAGTTAATAACAGCTTTAATATTTCTGCACAACCCACCAAAGGAAGCCAAGGAATTTCTTTTACTTTCTAATTCATCTTTATGTAAGTACCAATGCTCAAATGAGTGAAGAAATTCAGGGGTTATATCTTCGTAAGTTAATCCAGTTCTAAATTTATTAAGATT
>Ga0316218_1004178_pt1 | contig 11231 bp, 10 predicted proteins | sample TBH18003metaG_FD_203634 | JGI IMG/M metagenome (GOLD analysis project Ga0316218, IMG submission 203634) | Freshwater microbial communities from Trout Bog Lake, Wisconsin, USA - TBH18003 | ecosystem: Environmental > Aquatic > Freshwater > Lake > Hypolimnion/Profundal zone | place: USA: Wisconsin... | reverse complement strand
CGCCTTCTGGTACCTCACGTGATATTTGCGGAGAATCTTTTAATGCGGTTTGCATATATGAAATCCACATCGGAAGCGCTAGGCCACCACCTGTCTCACGGTCTCCTAAGCTGGTTGGCTTATCAAAACCGATCCAGGCAATAGCGACCACCTTCGGGTTATATCCAGCAAACCAAGCATCATGAGACTCATTGGTGGTGCCCGTTTTACCGGCGATATCAGAGCGACCCAATTTGCCGCGAGCACTCGCTGCAGTACCGGTCTTAGTAACCTCTTGCAACATACTATCCATCACAAACGCAGTGCGAGCATCCAGCACTCGCGGCGCCCCATCTCCTACGGTGACTGGCTTCGCTTCAAATAGGACAGCTCCCTTTGAATCTACCATCTTGTCAATTAAGAAGGGATCAACACGATAACCACCATTTGCAAAGACACTGTAAGCGGTAGCCATTTGCAAAGGAGTCACAGAGCCCGCGCCCAAAGCCATCGTTAAATAAGGAGGATGTTTTTCAGGATCGAAACCAAAACGCTGAATATATTCTTGCGCATAGGATGGGCCGATGGCCCTTATCAACCTTACAGAAACCAAGTTCTTCGATTTAGCTAAGGCAGTACGCAATCGCATCATGCCATCGTATTTGCCATCGTAGTTTTTAGGTTCCCAAGCTTGGCTACCAGTTTCCATGCTACCAATGGATAGCGGCGCATCATTGACCATCGTGCTAGGAGTAAAGCCCTTTTCGATCGCAGCAGCATAAATAAAGGGCTTAAAGGATGAGCCTGGCTGACGCAATGCTTGTGTCACGTGGTTGAATTGATTACGGCGAAAATCAAAGCCGCCAACTAAAGAAAGGATTGCCCCAGTATTGGCATTCATAGAGACAAAAGCTGCTTCAACTTGTGGTAACTGTGCAAGCTTCCAAATCCCACCATCGGAAAGTAACCTGACAATTGCACCTGGACGCAGACGTTTTTTGGGTTGAGTACTATCGGTTAAGGAGGCTGCAGCCAGTTTCATGCCGTCGCCCTTGATGGTGATCGTATCGCCAGTAGAAATCATGACTTGCATTTCTTTAGGTTTCACATCAAGCACCACACCAGATTGCAAATCATCCAATTGAGGGTAGGCAAGCAATGCCTCATCAATAGCCCGCTGACGTTTTACGGGGTCTTCTGGAAGATCAATAAACCCTTCTGGCCCACGATACGCATGACGTAAATCGTATTCAAAAATTCCACGACGTACAGCTTTATAAGCAGCATCTTGATCCGCCTTCAAGATGGTGGTGTAAACCTCAATTCCTTGGGAATAAATAGCCTCACCATATTGAGTAAACAACAACTGACGAACCATCTCCGCAGGAAAATCTGCGCGCACCGCAAATTCGTTCCCCAAACCGCGTATGTGCAACTCCTCAGTCACCGCCTTTTGGTACTCCTCAGTATTGATATAACCAAGATCGCGCATACGCTGCAAGATGTACTCCTGACGAATCTTGGCACGCCGAAAGTTTGTCACTGGGTTATAGGCTGAGGGGGCTTTTGGCAAGCCAGCCAACATGGCCGCCTGCGCAACTGAAATATCTTTTAACTCAATACCAAAATAAATCTGGGCGGCACTAGCAAAGCCAAAAGCGCGCTGACCCAAAAAAATCTGGTTCATGTAAATCTCGAGGATCTTGTCTTTAGTTAATTCAGATTCAATTTCCCAAGCAAGCAAAATTTCATAAATCTTCCGGCTAAATGTTTTTTCATTACTCAAGAAAAAGTTTCGCGCCACTTGCATGGTGATTGTTGAGGCGCCCTGAGCTAGATGGCCACGAAGATTTGCAACTCCCGCTCTGAGTACCCCAATGTAATCAACACCACCGTGTGAGTAAAAACGATCATCTTCTGTTGCAATTACCGCATTGCGCATCACCAAGGGGATCTCGTTCAACGGAATCACCTTGCGACGCTCTTCGCCGAACTCACCAATCAAGACTTTGTCAGCGGTGTAAATTCGTAATGGAGTTTTGGGGTTGTACTCCGTTAAGGCAGAAATTTTAGGTAAGTTGGGTTTCGCAACCAAAAAGGCATAGCCCAGTATTAGCGTTACCACCAAAGCACCAGCTACACCAATGATGAGCAGCGCTTTTATTAATGGACTGCCTGATGACTTGCTAGGCGAGCCTGGATCTACTCGAGGTTGACGAGGACGTCTGTCGGGCTGACTTGTTGGACGCTGATTGAACGTCGGCTTGTCTTTTGGGGGTAGCGCCATAAGTTCAAATTATAGGGTGCCCAGCCAATTTGGCTAAAAGCCTCAAATTCCTTGCAATGAACCCTGATTAGAGGGCGCTTTCATACAAGCAGTTCAAGTGAAACCGATAGTTTATTAACCCCTCTTTTTTCAAAATGTGGGCATGCCATCCCGCCATATTTCCCACCAATCTTTTGATGACATTTTGAGCGAATTGGGCAATGACCCCGCGATTGCTGACCCACATGGGATTCGCAAACCCAACAGTCCAAAGATGCCCCCTGAGAATGGATTAAATCACTCCCAGATACAAGCCAAGAATGGACACCTCGCGCTACCTCCAGAATTCAAGAAATATGCCCTATGGGTCACCCTGGGAATTGCTGGAGTGGTCTTAGCAAGCGCCCTTTTTTATTACTTTGACAGGCTCAATTCGAGCCAAATTTCTGATTTTCAGAATTCTGAACAACGCGTTACCGAACTAAAAAAGGAACTGCACCTTTTACGTAATGAAATGTTGGATATAGAAGAAGATCTATATCAGGAAATAGATGTATTAGAAGTAAGTATTCACTCTTTAATTAAAAAAGGGGTGGGAAGCACCTCAAAACCGAAGAGCCAAAGCATCCCCCATGAACTTGAACTCGCCCGCTGGCGGTATCTGGGGACAAGTCGCCTGGGGTCGTCTGAGCGAGTTTTTTTGCACAACGGGAAAACTACTTTGATGTTTGAAACAGGCTCGCTAGTTTTAGGTGATTGGAGACTTGCCAGCGCCCACAAGGACTCGGTTGTTTTGACGCACCCCATCGGCAAATCTCTATCTCTAAAACCCTCTAAAGCTGAATGAATCTCTCACCCAAAAACATATGCAAATGGATCGTATTGCTGGCATTATTTTTCACAAATATAAGCAATGGCACTCCAGCAAAAGTCCATTCACCTGAAACGCCGATTAGCTTGCAATTTTCCGATATTGAATTAACAGAACTTTTGCAAATATTGGCCGCGCTTGGTCAAACCAATTTTTTACTGAGCGAATCCATCAAAGGCAAGATCTCGATCAACCTGCATAACACTCCTTGGCAAACTGCTTTGCATTCCATTTTGGCAAGCAGGGGTTTAAGACTTCTGAGAAATGGGGATATTTACTGGATAGGTCCACACGCTGAAATTGCTGCATTTCAAAAATATCGCCGTGAAGATGCCGCCCTTCCATTTGGTGGCGATCACATTAATAGCCCTCGGCAAATTCTCATTGAGGCCCGCATTGTTGAGGCTGATGAGCGCTTCGCCCGCGAGCTTGGCGCAAAGCTGGGATACCACGCAAATTTAACTGATGGATCACTGGAGAAAAAGGTTTCTACCAATCTAGATTTAGCGGGCTCCGGTCTCTCCGGTTTTAATCCAGCGACGCTTGCAGCAACACTTGTCTCTAAGAACGCCAGTCGTCAATTACAAATTGAACTCTCTGCCATGGAGTCAGAAGGGCAAGGCAATATTCTTTCTAACCCTCGCATCATGACGAGCGATCAAGTTAAGGCAACGATTGAACAGGGAACTGAATTACCTTACCAAACTACTTCACAAAGCGGTAGCAAGCTACAGTTTAGAAAAGCCAATTTACGTCTTGAGGTCTTACCCAAGATTCATCCCGATGGCAAAGTTTCGCTACTCATCGGCATCAATAAAGACACCATTGGCATGAAAACCGAGCAAGGCTATGCCATTGATACCAAGAGCCTCAGTTCCGAGGTGACCGTTGAGAATGGTGGCACAGCGATCATTGGCGGAATTTTCCAAACAACCGAAAGGGAGGATGAGGTGAAGGTTCCCTTACTGGGCGATATACCCCTCATAGGCCATTTATTTCGCCATAAATCCAAATTAAAAGATAAAACTGAACTCTTAGTCTTCTTAACCCCCACTGTTCTCGATAAACCCTAATAAAATCTAGGGGTGAATACTGCGACAAACAATATTTTCCTAATCGGCCTCATGGGCGCCGGGAAGTCGACCGTCGGTAAAGTGTTGGCAAAAAAATTAGGTCGCCGTTTTTTAGACGCTGATCACGTGATTGAAGAACGTTGTGGCGTAAAAATTCCTGTCATCTTTGAAATGGAAGGTGAGGAAGGATTTCGTAAACGTGAAGCGCAAGCATTGCGTGAAGTTACAGGCGAAGAAAACATTGTTCTAGCTACTGGCGGTGGCGCAGTCTTGATGCCAGAAAATCGTCAAGCCCTAAGCGAACGTGGCACTGTCATTTATCTTCACGCAAATCCAATTGAATTGTGGCATCGAACCAAAGGGGGCGAAGGAAGACCTCTACTTCGCAATGGCGACGCTAAAAAAATTCTCGAGAACTTATACGCAATTCGCGATCCCCTGTACCGCGAAATTGCTGACCATGTCATTGAAACTGGTAAACCCAGTGTCAACCAATTGGTCAATACCTTAATCATGCAGCTTGAACTCTCCGCATAAATATATTGGCACTATGATGAAAACACTTGAAGTTGATCTTGGTAATCGCAGTTACCCTATTTACATTGGTACTGACCTCATTAATCAGCCATCTCTTTTTAGTGCTTGCGAAAAATCGACCTCGATTTATATCGTTACCAATACTACTGTTGCGCCTCTCTATGCTCAGCGCGTCAGCAAAACACTAGAGAGCTTTGGTAAGCCTGTCAGAACAATCGTGTTACCAGATGGTGAGTCATACAAAGACTGGAAAAACCTCCAACTCATCTTTGATGACCTCTTGAAATTTGGCGCAGATCGCCAAACCATGCTCATCGCCTTGGGTGGTGGCGTCATTGGAGACATGACTGGCTTTGCGGCTGCAAGCTTTATGCGCGGCATTCGCTTTATTCAGGTGCCGACAACTCTTCTCTCTCAAGTGGATTCATCTGTTGGCGGCAAAACTGGCATTAATCATCCGCTAGGGAAAAATATGATTGGCGCTTTTCATCAGCCAGTCGCAGTCATTGCAGATTTAAATACTTTAAAAACATTGCCACCACGTGAACTTTCTGCTGGTCTTGCCGAAGTAGTCAAACATGGCGCTATTGCTGACGCGCAATTTTTAGATTGGATCGAAGCCAATGCGAAGTTGCTTTTGGCCTGCGATACCGATGCGATGGGACATGCTGTATTGCGTTCATGTGAAATTAAATCCGCCGTAGTTTCTGCAGATGAGAGAGAAGGTGGCATTCGCGCGACACTCAATTTTGGCCACACCTTTGGTCATGCTATTGAGGCAGGTATGGGTTATGGGCAATGGCTTCATGGTGAAGCGGTTGGCTGTGGCATGGTGATGGGCGCAGATTTGTCTTGCAGACTGAACTACATCAGCAAAGCACAAGCGCAACGACTAAGCAATATTATTAAGTCTATGAATTTACCCATCACGCCACCAAAATTTGGCTCCCAGCGTTATATGGAACTAATGCAAGTGGATAAAAAAACCGAAGGCGGTCAAATCCGCTATGTTGTTTTAGAAAATATTGGCAAAGCCAAAATTCAAAGTGTTGCGGATGAGCAGGTCATTGAAACGCTAGTAGCTACTGGCGCAGCCTAAACTAGAAAATACTCAGGTTTTCATTAAGTCGATTTTGACTGACTGACCAGCCTGAGCACTAACGAATTGAGATAAATCACTAAATAACTCATTCCCAGTCTTGGTATCAAGCCATAAAGGTTTTGCCAGAGTGCCCGCCCAGCGATAGTGATACCCGCCAGACTTAGCTGCAACCCAGAGCTCATGCAAAGGGGGTTGGGTATTAACGACAATCACGCTTTTATCCCTAAAGCGAATATTGATCACATTACCGCCTTGGCGCTCCACATCCAAATCGAGATCTAGGGCATCATCAGCAGCCTCTAGCGCTACTTCGATTGAATGCAATACCTGAGCTCCCAGTTGATAAAACTGCTTGTCATCAATCGTTTCTACGCCTGAATTATTTGGGTTCATACCAGTGTCCTGCATGCTATATTCAATCATTCGTTTTAGAGACATTCATGATAGCGATTCTTCATAGAGCCCTCGGTATTAGCCTCCTAATATCCCTTGTTGGATGTGGGGTTAGAGGTCCTTTATTTATGCCAAATGTGCCACCCGCTCCTACAGCGCCTACAGAGCCAGAGCCAAAAGGGAAACTCTATCCACCGCAAACACCTGCCGTAAACAACCCAACTACCAATCAGCAATGACAAGTAAAGCACTTCCACTCCCCCAGCTTTCCGGATTTAGCGAACGTAATGGCGCTTGGTATGTCGAAGATATTGCTTTGGCAGATTTGGCAAAAGAGTTTGGAACTCCACTCTATGTGTATAGCAAAAAAGCGCTTACTCAGGCCTATCATGCCTATGACAAAGCCTGTTTAGATAACAAAGGTAATCGACGTGCGCGCGTTCATTACGCCATGAAGGCGAATAGTAACTTAGCGGTAATTGACTGCTTTAAACAATTGGGTGCCGGCTTTGATCTAGTTAGCGGCGGTGAATTAGCACGCGCCCTTGCCATTGGTGCAGACCCTAAAAGCTTGGTCTTTGCTGGCGTTGGTAAATCAGCAAGTGAAATTGCAGCAGCTCTCAAAGCGGGCGTGAAATGTATCAACGTCGAATCAATTGCAGAGCTCCATAAAATTAATCGTGTTGCCACTGAGCTAAAACTCCGCGCCCCAATCTCCTTACGCGTAAATCCCGATGTTGATGCGCAAACCCATCCTTACATTTCCACTGGCTTAAAAGGAAATAAATTTGGCATTGCCTATCACGAGGTATTAAAAACGTATCGTGAAGCGTCACAACTTTCACAGATTGATGTCGTTGGTATTGATTGCCATATCGGCTCTCAAATTACGACCACCGCGCCATACCTAGATGCGCTCGATAAGGTTTTAGACCTAGTCGCTCAACTGAAAAAAGAAGGTATTGTGATCCACCATCTCGATTTAGGGGGTGGCCTTGGAATTGCCTATAGTGACGAAACGCCACCTGACATTACAGAATTCACCAACACACTTCTCAATCGTGTGGCTGAGCGTGGCTTTGGGCACCTAGATATTGTGCTCGAGCCTGGTAGATCACTAGTAGGTAACGCAGGGGTCCTGCTAACTACAGTTGAGTACCTCAAACCTGGCGCAGAAAAAAACTTTTGCATTGTCGATGCTGCAATGACCGAACTAATGCGCCCCGCCCTATATGAAGCGCATCACGGAATTGTCCCGGTACAAAGCCAAAATGCCAAAGGCATGACTTATGACGTCGTTGGCCCCGTTTGCGAATCTGGCGATTGGCTCGGCAGAGATCGTCACCTCAATGTTGAAGAGGGTGATATCCTAGCAATTCTGACTGCAGGCGCCTATGGTTTTGTGATGGCTTCGAACTACAACACGCGCCCTAAACCAGCAGAAATTATGGTTGACGGCAAGAATGCTTACGTCATTCGCGCCCGAGAGAAAACTACAGACTTGTTTGCAAGCGAAACTGTATTGCCAAAGTAAGGCACAGATAAGCACAAATATTTTGTAGTGAAGTACAAATAAAAACCCCGCTACATGAGCGGGGTTTTTTAATTCAATCGCAGAGTCTTTTTAATGCAAACCAGCCATGTAATCAGCTACTGCTTTCATTTCTAAATCAGACATCTTGCCAGCAATCGCAGTCATCATCGGGCCGTTCTTACGTGTGCCATTGCTGAAAGCAACTAACTGTGCATAAGAGTAATCAGCCCACTGACCGCCTAAACGTGGGTACTGCGCAGGAATACCGGCGCCATTTGGGCTATGGCAAGCAGCGCAAGCAGGAATGCCTTTTGAGGCAATACCACCGCGATAAATGCTCTGACCTAATTCAATCGTGTCTTTATTTTGAGCAACACCTTGTGATGGAGCTTGCTTGGCCAAGAATGCTGAAACATTCAACATGTCTTGTTCTGTCAAGGAAGTAGCCATTCCCATCATCACTGGATTAGGGCGAGTACCTTCTTTAAAGCTCTTCAATTGCTTAGTCAAATAAGCGGCATGCTGAGCAGAAAGTTTTGGCCATGTACCTACTGCACTTTGTCCTTTAGGGCCGTGGCAAGTAATACAGGCAGTCACGCCGCGTGCTGCATCGCCAGCAGAGTACAGAGTCTCGCCTGCGGCTGCATCAGCTTTTGGCTTACCTGGAACTTCAGCTTTAGCTTCTGCAGCTGGGGCAGCGGGTGCAGCCTCATTAGCACTAACAAAACCAGAAACGCCAATCAGAGCGAAAATGGATAAAGCTGCAAAACCAGCACGCAAGCTAGTGAATTTGGAGATTTGGGAGGTTTGACGCATTATGTTTACCTTGGCAAAAATTCCTAAAAGTGTTTGGGCCCTGCATTTACAACCTTTTTACCCAACACCATGAGATATTTCATGATTGTGCGTGATTTTACAATAGCTTCTGGACATGTCTAAACTCTTTCAAGCCCGATTCGCCACCACAGTCAATGACACCCATTGCCTGCCTGCCACACCCCTGCGTGAGGTGGCCTTTGCTGGTCGCTCAAATGCGGGCAAATCCAGTGCCATAAATGTCCTTTGCAACCAAAAAAGACTCGCTTTTGCCAGTAAAACGCCTGGCCGGACCCAACATATCAATTATTTCGGCCTTTTTGCTAAAGATGACCTTTTGGCCTATTTAGTTGACTTACCGGGCTATGGCTATGCTGCCGTCAATCATGAGACTAAATATCACTGGAACAGCCTCCTAAGCGATTACTTGCAAGAGCGTGAGCAACTGGTTGGAATGGTCCTGATTGTGGACGCTAGACGCGGCATTACCGATCTAGATGAGCAAATGATTCAATGGTTTGTCCCAACCGGTAAGCCGATCCATATTTTGCTCAGCAAATGCGATAAATTGAACAACAGTGAATGCAAACACGCTCTTGAGGCTGTCCGAAAGCAACTCCAACAATACGACCCGGCTTTGCCTGATGGTACCGGTGAGTCAAAACAACTTACGGCACAATTGTTTTCCAGTACCAAGCGCATTGGTCTTGAAGAAGCAGATAATTTAATTATTAAATGGCTATTTGAATCAGAAACCCATGAAGATGAAATCACCAGCTAACGCATTGCTTAATTTTCCAGGTCATCGCCCTCGTCGCATGCGTCGTGAAGATTGGTCGCGACGTTTAATGCAAGAGAATCAAGTAACTGCAAGTGATTTGATTTATCCCGTTTTCCTGCTAGAAGGCGAAGGTAAATCCGAGGCAGTTGCCTCTATGCCTGGCATCAATCGCGTTTCTTTAGATTTACTCTTTCCAGTTGCACAAGAATGCGTAGATCTAGGCATTCCAGTTCTGGCACTCTTTCCGGTCATTGATGCTTCACTAAAAACACCCGATGGTAAAGAAGCATTTAACCCGAATGGATTGATTCCGAACGCTGTTCGTGAACTGAAAAAATGCTTCCCCAATTTAGGCATCATGACCGATGTTGCGCTTGATCCATACACAAGCCATGGGCAAGATGGAGTGCTCGATGAGCAAGGTCGCATTCTCAATGATGAGACAACAGCCATTCTCGTCAAGCAAGCGATTGCGCAAGCCGAAGCTGGTGTAGATATTGTTGCGCCATCAGACATGATGGATGGACGCATTGGCAAAATTCGTGAAGCGCTTGAACAAAAGAACTTGATTCATACGCGCATCATGGCGTACTCCGCTAAATATGCATCCGCTTTTTATGGTCCATTTAGAGATGCAGTAGGCTCTGCAAAAAATCTGGGCAAAGCCGACAAAAAAACCTATCAAATGGATTGCGCCAATGGCGATGAGGCTTTGCGGGAGGTTGCCCTGGATATTAGCGAAGGTGCAGACATGGTCATGGTTAAGCCTGGCATGCCTTATTTGGACATTGTGCGCCGTGTACGCGAGGAGTTTAATTACCCGACATACGCTTACCAAGTTAGTGGTGAATATGCCATGCTCAAGGCAGCTGCTCAAAATGGCTGGCTAGATCATGATGCTGTCATGATGGAGGCACTGCTCGCATTTAAACGCGCGGGGGCTGACGGTGTGCTAACTTATTTTGCGCTTGAAGCTGCGCGATTAATTCAATCAAGTAAATAAAATTTCTTTAAGTGGGTCACCAATGTGAATGTGGCCCGCCTCTAAAATTTGAGCTCTAATTCCACCCCGGCTTTCGAACGCTTCAAGAAAGCTTTTTTTCTTAGCCAGCTTTGAAGGGCGTTCGCAGGGAACGCATAGCTCAGTTGCTCTGAGCTTTAGATTGCCTAAATAAAATTCCTTGCCAACTAGCTTATTCAACTCTAGCGAGCTCAAGCCTTGAATGACGATATTTCTTCTGGTCTGAGCATCACTGAATTGCTCCAAACTTAATCGCTGCAACACCTGATTTGCAGCATCAATTCCATCTCGCGTAATGAGCGATAGATCTCTTGATTTTGCTGGCAATGTTTTGGAATAAGCTCCTAGACCTAGCGCATAACGATCTCCCTCAATCCCAATGCCCGGAAGAATCTTGACAGCATTTTTTTCTAGCATTGCTTCGCCCGCTAAGGGTGCAATAAAAATCCCAGAAATTTTTCCTATCAATTTAATTTGCCAACTATTTTCTGTAGCTTCTCAATAAAGCGCTGAGGGGGCATATAGCCAATGATGCGCTGATCTTTTTGCTCTTGCGAATTTTGATTAAAAATCAAAATACCGGGTGGGCCAAATAAGCCAAAGCGCTTGAGTAAAGCTTGATTCTCAGGGCTATTAGCGGTCACATCTGCCTGCACCAAAATAAACTGCTTGAGCTCCTTACCCACTTCTGCATTTGCAAAGGTGTTTACTTCCATTTCTTTACAACTAATGCACCAGTCGGCGTAAAAATCGAGCAGTACTAATTTCTTTTCTTCTTTGGCTTTGCTTAACTGCGCATCTAGCTCAGCTGGTGAATGAATCACTACAAAATTCACATCACCAATTTGATGAATCATT
>Ga0316218_1004174_pt1 | contig 11234 bp, 10 predicted proteins | sample TBH18003metaG_FD_203634 | JGI IMG/M metagenome (GOLD analysis project Ga0316218, IMG submission 203634) | Freshwater microbial communities from Trout Bog Lake, Wisconsin, USA - TBH18003 | ecosystem: Environmental > Aquatic > Freshwater > Lake > Hypolimnion/Profundal zone | place: USA: Wisconsin... | reverse complement strand
CGTGGCCACCGCCGCGCCACGGATGGAAGGGCCGGAACACGGCGCCGCCGCGCAGACCCTGGAAGCGCCTTCCCTGGCACCCTCGGCCCCGGTGTCTTCGGCCACGGGTGGCCAGCTGGGCGACATTCCGTCCGGCGAGATCATCCAGTGGACCGGCTTCACCGGTGCCGGAGAAACCGCCAGCCGCCTGGCGGACTGACCCGCCCGCAGCCGAGGGATACGGCACTGCCCTTCCTCGCGCGCCTGCCATTGACGGGCGCGGGCGGATCACCGACCCTCCCCGTCCGAATGAGATGGACGGAGCACTGACATGAAGGCCCTTCTGACCGGCGTCGGCCTGGCCCTTGGCCTGCTGAGCGGCACGACCCTGTCCGGCGCCGCGGCCCGTGCCGCCGACGCCGCCCCGGCCCCGGCGGATGCGACGCTGCGCCCCGACCAGGCGGCCTTCCGCGCCCTCTACAAGGAACTGGTGGAGACCAACACCACCCTGTCCACCGGCAGCTGCACCCTGGCGGCGGAGCGGATGGCCAACCGGCTGAAGGCGGCCGGCTTTGCCGATGCGGACATCCATCCCTTCGCCGCCGAAGGTCATCCGAAGGAGGGTGGTCTGGTGGCCGTGCTGCACGGCACCGACCCCAAGGCCCGGCCGATGCTGCTGCTGGCCCATATCGACGTGGTCGAGGCCAAGCGGGAGGACTGGGTCCGCGACCCCTTCACCCTGATCGAGGAGGGCGGCTATTTCTATGCCCGGGGGGCCAGTGACGACAAGGCCCAGGCCGCCGTCTGGGTGGACACCCTGGTGCGCTTCAAGACCAGCGGCTTCAAGCCCCGGCGGGACGTGAAGATGGCGCTCACCTGCGGCGAGGAGACGGCCAGTGCCTTCAACGGGGCCGGCTATCTGGCCACCCACGAGCGGGCGCTGATCGACGCGGCCTTCGCCCTGAACGAAGGGGCCGGCGGACGGCTGGACGCCGCGGGCAAGCCGGTGGTGTTCAATGTCCAGGCCGGGGAGAAGTTCCCGCAGGACTATCGGCTGGAGGTCACCAATCCCGGCGGCCACTCGTCCCGGCCGACCCGGGACAATGCCATCTATCACCTGGCGGCCGGGCTGACCCGGATCAGCCAGTACGACTTCCCCCTGGCCTCCACCGATGCCTCGCGCACCTATTTCGCGCGCATGGGGGCGATCACGCCGGGTCCCATGGGGGCGGCCATGACCGCCTTTTCCAAGGACCCCACCGACGCCCGGGCCGCGGCGACCCTGTCGGAGGATCCCGGCCTGAACGGCATGCTGCACACCACCTGCGTGGCCACCATGCTGGAGGCCGGGCACGCCACCAATGCCCTGCCGCAGCGGGCCCGGGCCAATGTGAACTGCCGCATCTTCCCCGGCACCACGGCAGAGGAGGTCCGCGCCACCCTGCAGAAGCTGGTGGATGATCCCAAGATCACCGTCACCACCCTTGGGGCCCGCAGCGAGGTGAGCAAGGCCCCGCCGCCCCTCACCCCCGAGATCATGAAGCCGATCGAGACCGTGGCGGCGCGGATGTGGCCCGGCGTGCCGATCATCCCGGTCCTGCAGCCGGGGGCCACGGACGGGGCCTTCCTCACGCCGGTGGGCATTCCCACCTACGGCGTGTCCGGCCTGTTCGGCGATCCGGACGGCAACGGCGTGCATGGGCTGAACGAGCGCATCCGGACCCGCTCCCTCTACCAGGGTCGGGACTTCATGTACGACCTGGTGAAGATCTACGCGATGCAGAAATAACGCCCGGTTGCAGGACCGGGCGTCATCCACTTGTTAAGGATCATCGGCCTAGGTTCATCGCAGGAAATTCAGGAGTCCTGCCGATGAAACCCGAATCCTCCAGCAACTTCGACTCCGCCTCCGCCATTGAACTGATCTCGTTCATCGTCCGGGGTCAGGAATTCTGTGTCGACATCAGCGACATACTGGAAATTCGGGGCTGGGCCCAGGAGACTCCCATCGCCCAGGCACCGGACTATGTCCGCGGCGTGATCAGCCTGCGCGGCGTGGTCATGCCGGTGGTCGATCTCGGCCTGCGGCTGGGCATGGGCGCGACGGAAGCGGGCGAGCGCAACGTGATCGTGGTGGCGCACCTCCCGGTCGGGCAGGTGGGCCTGCTGGTGGAAGCGGTGTGCGACACCATGATGATCCAGAGCGGCCAGATCCAGGCCTCCGACAGCGTGGCGGGCCACGTGGCACCGGACTTCATCCGCGGCTTCCTGCCGCTGGAGGACCGGATGGTCACGGTCCTGACCCTGGCCCGGGTGTTCGATCCCGACCTGCTGGGGGTTCCGGCCCCCGCCGACGCGGCGGCCTGACGCCCGCCCAGACCTCAGCGCCCCATCAGGACGTCCCGCGCCCGATTCAGCTGGGCGGCGAGGCCGGGCGTGCCGCCGGCGTCGGGATGGGCCCTGCGGATCTGCTTCAGATAGGCGGCCTGCACCGTGGCCGCATCCGCATCCACCCCTATGCCCAGCATGTCCGCGGCGTCCTGACGGCTCATGGCCGCTCCGGCGGAGGGGGATGCGCCCGGGCCTGACGGTCCGGTCCGGAAGGTGAAGCGGAAGCCCGTACTGCGCCGGGCGCCCACCAGCGCCATGATCCCGACGATGGCCAGTCCGAGCCCCACGGGCCAGTCTCCGCGCACGGCCACGAACAGCCCGGCGGCGAGGGCGGCAAGACCCAGGGTCCCCGCCCCCGGTCGCCAGTTGCCGGCCGTGATCCGTGCCAGATAGCGCCGGACCGGCGGGCCGATCATCACGCCAAGCGCCAGCAGCAACAGGGCCCCGATCAGGGGCATCAGCGCTGCGGGCTGGCGGCCACCGGACGATAGACCCGCGCCGACGCCTTGACGCCGCCCGACCGGGGGGCCTCGTCAGGCCCGGCGGCCCGGGGCTCGATCAGGTCGCCGAGACCGGCGGCCTGCATCACCGCCCGCAGCTCCTGCCGCGCGGCCACATGGGTGAGGGACACCGGCACCGGCCGCACGCTGGAGGACAGGTCCGCCACCGTCAGGCCGAAGGGGAACAGCTCCCGGAAGATCACCCGGTCGCGCATGCCGGGGCCGACGCGGAAGCCCACCCGCTTGGCCAGGACGTCGATGCGCTCCTCCAGCCGCTTGCGGTTGCGGGCCTCGGCGGTGGCGAGACGGTTGCGCAGCACCACCCAGTCGAGGGAGCGCCGCTCGCTCAGCATCTTCTGCTTGCGGGCCTCCCAGACCACCTCGGAATAGACGCTGGGCCGGACCAGCTCGAGGGTGACCGGGTCCACCTGGCCCAGCATGTCGAAATCCACGAAGCTGTCGTTCATCGGCGTGATGATCAGGTCGGCCTTGCCGTGGGCCAGGCGGGAGAGGCCGGTATCGGAGCCGGGGGTGTCGATCACCACGAACTGGGCCTCGGTGGCCACGGAGGCGAAGGCGGTCTCGAAGGCCTCGGCCTGCACCTCGGCGGTGGCCTTGGCGAGAACGGCGGCGTCCTCGGCCAGGGGCATGGCCCAGGGCATGGGCACCTGCACGCCATTGGCCTCGGACCAGGTCCGGCGGCTGGCGAAGAAGTGACCCACGGACTGCTGGCGCAGGTCGAGGTCGATCACTGCGACCCGGGCACCGGCGTGCAGCAGGGCCGTGACGATGTGAATGGCGAGCGTGGACTTGCCGGCCCCGCCCTTCTCATTGCCGATGACGATGATCTGCGCCCGGTCGGTGGGTCGCGGCGGCGCACCCCGCGTGAGGGACATCTGGCTCAAGCATGGCTCCATCGTCTGGAAAAAACGACTCAGTCAACCCGTGCGGCACGGGTCGCAGAGTTAACACATCGGCAAGGATTGCTCACGGAATTCCGCGGGGCGTGGTGAGGGGCGTGACACCGGATGGGGGTTCCCGGCTCAAGGCCGGGAATGACGGATTATATTGAAGGTCGTCATTCCCGGGCGAAGACCCGGGAACCCCGGTCCGGACCGGACTCCCCCTACCAGGCCCCCAGTTCCCGCAGGGCGCGGGCCAGTTCCGGCGGGGCGGTCTCGCCGCCGTCGCCGTCGGACAGGTCCGGCGGGGCCTCCTCCGGCTGCAGATAGCGCCAGCCCTGGAACGGACGGCGCGGCGCGGCATGGGTGCGCACCACCGGCAGGCCGACGACGATCTCGCAGCGGGCGGCCTGGCCCTCCCCCAGGGTGTCCACGGCCAGGATCGGCTGGCGGCACTGGATCACCCCCTTGATCACCCAGAACAGGGATCCGCCGTCGATCAGCTCGTCCGCGCGCTTGGGGGTCTGGCGGGTATGGACCGCGCGACGGGTCTCGCCCCGCCAGTAGGCCTCCAGCTCCTCGACCCGTTCCACTCCGACGCAAAGCTTTATTAGATGTGATGGCATAGGTTGCTGATAACCGAGTCCCGTCGCCGCGGCGAGCCCGGATGCCCCTGCCCCGCGCCACGGGGTCGTGAAGGAGGATCAGAACGGTCCATGGCGGTCGCCTACCCGCACCCGTCAGTGCGACGGCGCCCGGTCGACCTGCCGGATCGACAGGGGACCGCGCCCGCCGATGCCAGTCTGCAGCGCGCGGCGGTCCAGGCCCTCGAGAAGGGCTGGATCCGCATCATGCTGGCGGTGTTCGTCAGCGCCTTCCTGGTGCACGGCTACGGCCCCCTCGGGGCGTTGGGCTGGCTCCTGGTGCTGCTCGCCATCTGCCACGGCACCGCGCGGGTGCAGCGCCGCTTCCTGGCCGGGGAGACCCGGCTGGCGACCCCCTATGTCATCGGCGTGGGGGTGGAGAGCCTGTGGTGGTGCGCCCATGCCGGCCTGCTGGTGCGGGACGGGAATGCGGTCTCCCTGGTGGCGGCGGTGATGGACCTGCTGTCGGTCACCCTGTTCGGCATTGTCGGCATGCACACCAACCGGCGGGTGCTGCTGGCGACGACCCTGCCGACCATCACCGCCCTGTCGGTGCTGCTGATCACGGCCCTGCTGCAGCTGGCCGGACCGGGGATGGCGATCACCGGGGGCATCGCCTCCCTCGTGGTTTCGGCGGCCTTCGTCTATTACGGGCTCAGCCTGCACCGGGCTGAACGGAGCCTGACCGCCGCCAACCACGCCCTGGCCGAGCTGTCCCGGCGGGACATGGCCCACGCCCGGTTCCTGACGGACGTGTCGGAGATCGCCGATGTGGGCGGCTGGCGCTGGGACCCGCAAGACAGCCGCCTGGAGTGGTCCGGCGCCGCCCAGCGCATCCATGACGTGCCCGCGGACTTCCAGCCCGTCGGCACGACCGCCATCGACTTCGTCCGGGCCGATCACCAGCCGGTCTTCCGCGAACTGATCGCCGAGGCGCTCCGGAACGACGAGCGGATCACCGCGGATGTGCCGATCATCACCGCCGCCGGCCGCCATCGCTGGGTGCGGATCTCCGGGCGCCGCCATGTGGAGGCGGACGGCCGGACCCTGCTGATCGGCGCGATCCAGGACATCACCGAGCGGCGGGCGACCCAGGACCGGCTGATCGAGCTGGCCGAGGCCGCCCAGGCCGCCAACCGGGCCAAGGACGGGTTCCTGGCCAATATGAGCCACGAGATCCGCACGCCGCTCAACGGGGTGATCGGTCTGACGGCGGCGCTGCTGGAGACGCCCCTCGACCCCCGCCAGGCCGAGATGGCGGAGCTGATCCATGCCTCCGGCCACGCCCTGGAGGGCCTGGTGACGGACATTCTCGACCTGTCGAAGATCGAGTCCGGGCATCTGGACCTGGTGCGCGAGCCCTTCGACCTGCGCCAGGCGATCGACACCGCGGCCTATGTCATGCGCGCCCGCGCCGAGCAGAAGGGCGTGGGCTTCCGCCTGCACTACACCCCCGCCGCCGACGGCCTGATGCTGGGGGACGCCATGCGCCTGCGGCAGATCGTGTCGAACCTGGCCTCCAACGCCGTCAAGTTCACCGATGCGGGAGAGGTGACGGTGGAGGTCGACATGACCCCGGGCCGGACCGGGGAGGACCCGCACAGCCTGCGGATCGAGGTCCGCGACACCGGCATCGGCTTCGACGCGGCGGCCCAGGAGCGTCTGTTCCAGCGCTTCGAGCAGGCGGACATGACCATCACCCGGCAGTACGGCGGCAGCGGGCTGGGACTGGCCATCTGCCGGGCCCTGACCGAGCGGATGGGGGGCACCATCCGCGCCACCAGCACGCCTGGGGAGGGCAGCTGCTTCACCGTCACCCTGCCCCTGCCCCGTGCCCCCGCCGGGACCGCCGTCACCGGTCCGCAGACCGACCCCACGCCCGCGGCCCTCGACCGCATCCGGCTCCTGGTGGCGGAGGATCATCCGATCAACCGTCGCACCCTGTGCCTGATGCTGGACCCCTTCGGCATCGACATCACCCTGGCCGAGGACGGGGCTCAGGCCCTGGAGGCCTTCCGCAGGGGGTCGTTCGACGCGGTCCTGATGGACATGCAGATGCCGGTGATGGACGGCCTGGCCGCCACCCGCGCCATCCGCTGCCTGGAGGCGGAGACGGGGCGTCGCCGGACACCGGTGATCATGCTCAGCGCCAATGCCATGGCCGACCACGTGGCCACCGCCCGGCAGGCCGGCTGCGACCTGCATCTGGCCAAGCCCATCCGTCCGGATCGGCTGGTCGCCGGACTGACCGAAGTGCTGGCCGCCCGGGGGACCGAGGCCGCCCGGGCCTAGCCCATGGCGTTGAGGCCGACGGCCAGCAGGCCCGCCATGATGAAGGCCACGCCGATCACCGTGCCCACGAACAGCCAGCCCATCCGCAGGAGGGTCATGACCACGCCGGTCCGGTAGACCCCGCGCAGGTGCACGAACAGATGCACCGGCAGGGCCAGCAGCAAACTGCCCCCCAGGCCCAGCGGGTTCAGCAGGACGATGCAGATCGCCAGCCCCAGGAACGAAAGGCTGTGCAGCGAGAAGATCACGTGGTCGAACAGGAAGAACTCCCGCCGCCAGGCGAAGGCCGCCGCCAGCAGCAGGGTGGACAGGGGCAGCATCATGAAGGCGAACCGCTCGCCCCAGCTTTCCAGCACCAGATAGAACCGCTCCGGGTCGTCGATCACCTTGTCGATGCGCTGCTTCAGCCAGTCCGACGCCCCGGCATCCGCCCGGTCCGACCCCAGCTTCACCTGCACCCTGGCCGTCTGCTTCTTCAGCTCCGCCCGCTCCGCAGGGGTCAGGTCCGCCAGTTGCCGGGTCTCGGTGTGGTTGAGGGTGGTGGTGTTTCCGCTGCGGGTGAAGGAGGCGGCCACCGGGGCCTTGTCCCGGGGCAGGCCGCCCACCAGGAAGACCAGCAGCAGCACCACCAGGAACAGGCGCAGCGGCGGGATCTGCGGGGCCCGGTGCCCGTCCAGATAGCTGCGGGTGAGCTGTCCCGGCTTCAGGGCCAGGTCCGGCAGGGTGCGCCACAGGCGTCCGTCGAAGTGGAACAGGCCCTCGATGCTCTCCATCAAGAGCTTGGTGGTGGACCGGTGGAAGTCCTCCCCCAGCTGGCCGCAGGCGTGGCACCACGGTCCCTGCAGGGGCGTGGCGCAGTTGGCGCAGGGGGTGCCCGGCGGCAGGGCGTGCTCCCCGCCCGGCTTGCGGCGCAGGAAGCCGCCCAGGGATCCGGCGGCGGCGGTGTCCAGTTCCTGACTCACGGTCGTTCGGCTCCCCCTCCCATCGCCGGGTGTCCCGACGGGTCTCAGCCCATCCAGGCGGGCTTGCGCTTGCCGAAGAAGGCGGCAATGCCCTCCCGGCCCTCCGGCGACACGCGGCGGGCGGCGATCCGGCGGGCGGTCTCCTCCATCAGGGCGTGATCCACCGGCCGTCCGGCCACGTCATCGGCCAGCCGCTTGGCATCGGCCACGGCCTCCGGCGCACAGGCCAGGATGTCCCCGGCCAGCACCTCCTGCACGGCCCCCAGGGCATCGGCGGAAGCCACCACCTGGTCCACCAGACCGATCCGCAGGGCCTCCTCCGCACCGAAGCGGGTGCCGAGTGCGAACAACCGCCGGGCGTTCCGGGCCCCGATGGCGCCGACCACATAGGGGCTGATGGTGGCGGGGGTCAGGCCCAGCTTCACCTCGGAAAACGCGAACTGGGCATCGGCCGTGGCCACGGCCATGTCGCAGGCCGCCACCAGCCCGGCCCCGCCGCCGAAGGCCGGACCCTCCACCAGGGCGACGGTCAGCATGGGCAGCCGGTGCAGGGCGTTCAGCATCTTCGCCAGGTCCAGGGCATCGGCCCGGTTCTCCGCCTCGGTGAAGCCGGCCGCGTGGCGCATCCAGTCCAGGTCCGCTCCGGCGCAGAAGCCGCCGCCGGCCCCGCGGATGAACAGGATCCGCACCCCCTCGGCCCCGGCCAGGGTGTCGAAGGCCTCGGTCAGGGCCAGGATCATTCGGGCGTCGAAGGCGTTCTTGCGGGTCGGCCGGTTCAGCAACAGCACCGCCACCCCCTCGGTGGTGGCTTCCAGCAGCACGGACTGGTCGGACGCCTCGTCCTGGACGTCGACGTACTTGGAAGTGATGGGGTCAGTCATGGCGGGCTCCTGGTCTTGGACGTTCGAGGTCGTGAGGGGTGAGGCCGATCTCCCCGGCACCCCCCTTCGGACCTCGGGCAGAGCCCCCCGCTCAGTGCTGCTGGGGCGTCGTGCTGTTGGACGGCGCACTCGCGGGCGGCGGGGGAGCATAGTCCGGCCCGAAGGCCCCGTCATTGACCGACTGGGTGTTGCTGGCGAGGTTGTTGCCCGTGGCATTGGCCGGCACGGTCGGCTCCGGGGCCGGGGCCGGCTTTGCGGCCGCGGGCGGCGCGGCGGGCGGCGCGGCCTGGTCCCCCTCCGCGGCGCTGCGGCGCGAGCAGGCGGACAGGCCCATCGCCCCCACGGCGATGGCGACAAGCCCAAGACGAATGGCCAACATCCGTGACCGGTTGCGAGACATGGTCGACGATCCCTCAGGTTCCTTCGGGGGCGACAGACCGCCGCACCCATCGCCGATCCTCCCCGGATCGCCCCCGACTTTCACCGGGCTTTAGCACAGCTTTCGCGCCTTGGGGCGATATCGGCGCGACGGCGTCGCATTTTCGGCCTACGATTCGAGTCGATGAGAGGTCCCGCCCCCGGACAGTCCGACAGCGCGCTTTCGCGTCTGTTCACCGGCCCCCATGCGGCCAAGGGGGTGGTGTGGTTCTCCCTGCCGGGAGGGCGGCCCCTGTACCGGGCGGGCCAGCCGGCGGACACCCTCTATTTCGTCCGGGCCGGACGGCTGGGGGTCGTGCGGGAGACTCCCGGTGGCGCGCCGGACCTGATCGGCGTGATCAAGCCGGGGGAGCCCGCGGGCGAGATGGCCCTGATCGCGGGCACGCCCCACTCGGCCACCGTCACCGCCCTGCGGGATTCGGAAATCCTCGCCCTGTCCCGCCAGACCTTCTTCACCGAGGCGCGCAAGCATCCCGACGTGATGGCCGAACTGGCGCGGCTGATGATCCTGCGGGCCCGCCAGCCCCTGAGCCGGAGCGGCGCGGGACGCCCCACCGTGTTCGGCTTCGTCGCCGTCAGCCCCGGCGTGGATGCCCAGGGCTTTACCCAGTCCGTGGCCCAGTCCACCCGGGAAATGGGCTTTTCCGCCGCGGTGGTCGGCGCGGAGGGTGCGCACCAGTCGACCGAGTGGTTCTCGCGCATCGAGCACGGCCATGACGTGGTCCTGCTGACCGCCGGGACCGACGAGACCGACTGGGCCCACCAGTGCGCCCGCCAGGTGGACCGGCTGTTCCTCATCGGCCGGGGCGACCTGCCGGCCCCGAAGGAGCCCGCCTCCGTCGTCCGGGCCGCCGCCCAGCTGCACCGGCAGACCGACCTGATCCTGATCCAGTCCCCCGACGCGACCCGGCCCAGCGGCACCGAGGCCTGGGTGGACAGCCAGCACGCCATCCGCCACTTCCATGTGCGCCGGATGGGACGGGACATCGACCGCATGGCCCGGATCATCACCGGCACGTCGGTGGGACTGGCCCTGTCCGGGGGCGGGGCGCGGGCCTACGCCCATGTGGGCGTGATCCAGGCCCTGCGGGAGGCCGGGCACCCCATCGACTTCCTGGCCGGTGCCTCCATGGGCGCCGTGGTGGCGGCGGGCTATGCGGCCGGCTGGGACGACCAGGAGATCTCCGACCGCATCCGCGCGGCCTTCGTCACCTCCAACCCCCTGGGGGACCTGACCTTCCCCATGGTGGCCATGACCCGGGGCCTGACGGTTAAGGGGCGGCTGAAGCAGCATTTCGGCGAGATCGACATCGGCGACCTGTGGCTGCCTTTCCTGTGCACCTCGTCCAACCTGACCACGGCGGCGACCTTCCAGCACCGGAAGGGCAAGGTGCGCCGGGCGCTCAGGGCCAGCGTCGCCCTGCCGGGCATATTGCCGCCGGTGGTGATGGGGGACGACGTGCTGGTGGACGGGGCGGTCATGTGCAACCTGCCCACCGAGCTGATGCGCAGCTGGCACCGGGGCCCGGTGGTGGGCGTGGACGTGGCCGCGGCGGAGGGCCTGAACGCCCAGGACATCGCCAGTCCGCCGTCGTTCCTGCGCTGGCTGGCCTCGGGGGAGTGGCGGCACGGTCCGCCCATCGTGTCGATCCTGATCCGCGCCGCCACCGCTCCCACGCAGAAGGAGACGGCCATGGCGCACGAGGCCTGCGACCTGCTGATCATTCCCCGGATCGAGGGGGTGGAGCTGCGCGACTGGCGGGCCTTCGAGCCTGCTGTGGCCGCGGGCTACGAGGCGGCCCGCATGGCGCTCGGCCGCCTCGACCGGCCCCTGTCCCGGCTGCGGCTGCCGGTGCCCGCGGACAACGAGATGTTCGGCTAGGGTTTGCCGGACGGAGGTTCCCGCCTCAAGGCCGCGAATGACGACTATAAACCAAGTATCTCGTCATTCCCGGGCGAAGACCCGGGAACCTTGGTCCGGATGATGCGCCACTTCCGGACGGAGGTTCCCGCCTCGAGGGCGGGAATGACGACTTTAATACAAGTATCTCGTCATTCCCGGGCGAAGACCCGGGAACCTCGGTCAGAACAGCCTACCCCCGCCGCAGCATCAGGAACAGCCGCGGGAACGGGAACAGGGTCACCCCGTCGGGCTGCACCGGGAACAGCGGCCGCAGGGCCTCGGCATAGGCGTCGAGGAAGTCCCGCTGCTCCGTCGGATCGGTGAGGCGGGCGAGATAGGGCC
>Ga0316218_1004170_pt1 | contig 11238 bp, 12 predicted proteins | sample TBH18003metaG_FD_203634 | JGI IMG/M metagenome (GOLD analysis project Ga0316218, IMG submission 203634) | Freshwater microbial communities from Trout Bog Lake, Wisconsin, USA - TBH18003 | ecosystem: Environmental > Aquatic > Freshwater > Lake > Hypolimnion/Profundal zone | place: USA: Wisconsin... | reverse complement strand
GCTGGCATTTCCTTATATTGTTTTAGGTAGTCCATCAATGCAAACTTACACGTGATTTCATTTTCAATTTTAATTATATTTTGGTTCTTGTAAAACATCTTCGGACAAATAAAATATAGAACAGCTTCATGTGTCATGGTCATTAAAATTTTACAAAAGAAAGAAACATATATTTTCTTTTCATCATTTGTGTTAAATGGCGGGTTGCACAAGTAAACGTCAAATTGTTCATCACAATTATGTTCTAAATAATTAATACTCATGACGTTAGCTTTTGGAAATTTATCTTTTAATATTGGGATAAAATCTTCATTGAGTTCAACGAGTGTTATATCATGATCATTATCATACCATGGTTGAGCTAATGATCCTAAACCACAACATATATCAATAACTTTCAGTTTTTCTGATGGTTTGCAGTCATTATATATCATCACTGAATGATGTGATGGTGTCTCATAAAAATTAAATACATATTGAGCTTTTTTATACATTACTTATATAATATAGTTTAGAAATAAATATTTATCATATAATGATTATTATACGATGAATATAGATGGTTTTATCTCTCAATCAATTTACTACCTGCTTTTTTACTTGCTACCTTAACTACTACTGGTGCTTGTTCTATCATCTCATCAAAGTCAACAAAATTAAATTCTTCTTCAACTTCAACTTTTGCTTCAACATGTGGATGACTTAGTTTATAAGCTTCGAATTCTAATCTCATCATCTCAAATTGATCTTTAGTATCATTTAGTTCTTTACTAACATCAGTATATTTTCTTAATAATTCGTCATCAGTAATATGTGGATCTGGTAAACTATTAGTTTCTTCAACAAATCCGACTTCATAATCACTCCATTCTTTTTTCTTTAATCCAACAATAACTCCACGAGTTTTAATTCCATTATGCATTCCCCATCTATCTTTACTATAAGTAAGATTACATCGTTTAATATCACTCAATACAGTTGTCCATGCATAATTACATTTAGTATAGGCATTAAACATACATTTGAACTCTTCTTTAGCGATAATATCTTCAGTCTTATTAGTTTTGTCAAGATTATTTTCAATAAATGTCATCATTTTATCATTTTCTTCACATAAATCAGCTGTTATTTGCTTGTATTTGTCAGGAACAACAATACCATTTTCAAAATATTCTTTGGCTTTAGAAATAATAATGTGAACAAATGCATTTTTAAAGTCATCATCATCAAATTTATTAAGAAGTTTCTTATCTTTGAGAAATACTGAACCATTTGTATAAGATGCAATTTCTTTATCATAATCTTCAGCATCAACAAACTTAGAATTGAAATATAGTGTGATCATTCTTCTTTTAATACCTGGATCTGAGTCAAAGTTCATCAAATTATTGGAAAAGAAAAGTAGTTTGAACATGATCTGAATCTCTTCATTAGTTCCAAACAAAACTTCATTATTAATCTTGTTTCCATCAACTGTATCTTTCAATAATTCACCATTAATTTTATTTTTATCAAGTTCTTCGATGTAAACAATACGTTTATTTTTCATACTAGCAAAATATTTATGTTGTTTACCGAAGGTTTCACTAAATGTCCTTCTATCAGATTTAAATGTGTAAATACTAAAGACTGATTCCATCATTTTAATAAGTGTTGATTTTCCATTTGATGCACTCGGACCAACAACATTTAAATAAGTTTGTTCTTTAGTTTCTGATGTGATACAATAGCCCAAATAATTCATGATAAACTCATAGTCATCCTTATCATTATTACAAATTTGTAGAAGAATTTGCTTAATATATTTTTTAATTCCTTTATCGGATTTTAGTTTAAAGTCATAATCAAGATATTCTATAACAAAGTCATCTTCATCACGATCTGAAAAATCAAGAGTCTTAAGATCTAATTTTCCATTGCGAAAGTTAAGATAATTATCAAGGCGGTTTAATTTAGTTTGTTGATCTGGTGATAAAGTTGCTTTTACTAACACTTGTTTAATAATATTTGTCATAAAAGTAGTAGATTCAATATTTTTAATAGCAGTGTATACATCTTTGATTGACTTTGCATTATCTTTTATCAACATATCTTTTTCAGCTTTATCCATTTCTGTTTTACGGACAATTTCAATTCTCTCTTTTTGATATTTATCTATCCATTGTTCAAGCACTTTATGTAAAACATCACTTATAAGATTCATTATCAAACCATTGTTTTTGACTATCTGATAATATTTGAATTCTTTGTTAAAAATATATACTTCTTTTTCACTCAAGACGATGATTTTAGTTGTACATTCTTCAAGGAATAATTTAGCAAAGCGTTCGTTAGATTGGATTTCAAGGATCATTTTGATTTCACGTTCTTGGACTGGCATTTCTATATACTATACTATATATTTTAATTTTTAAATGATTTTATTTTTATATTTTCATATTTTGATTTAAAGGAATTTGAACATTTTTAGACTATTTTATTTAATGTCCATTTTCAGCCTCATACTTTTCAACAAACGATTTGGGAATCTTGCTTTTATACTGCCACGTAGCATCGGCTAGTTTATATCCTTTCCATAATATTTTGTATTGGGTTCTCTTACCATGCACCCGTTTATCAATGAGCTTTTTAATGGCGAATTCTCCGTTTGGATTAGGTGTTTGAATTACTGATGGGCTAGGATCTTCTTCATTATCTGGAACAACTTGTAATTGTTTTGATGTATACGCTACACGTTCATGAGCCCTTAACGGTTTATCAATTTTATACATTACAGGTTCATGAGGATCAAAAATATAACTTACAACGTGATATATTTGTTGATGCCAACGTTGATCTGTGCTTCTAAATTTTCCAGTCATTTTAGCCTCTTTATAGTCTCGTGGTTCATCTAATATTACTCTAACTTTAGTTCCAAGTGGTATTAATTTTTGTTTCAAGTTTTGTACTGGATCAAACTTTTTATATAGGTCTGCATCGGTGTAAGGTTTATGAGAATATTTAATGTTCATCTTCTCAATAAAAAAAGGTAGATCCTTTACCCATTCTGTAGATGGTCTACCAGTTAATAATTCTTGACTGAACATTCTCATGAATATAATACGTCCTAAGATTTGATTCTTCCTTTCAACTAATCCAACTTGGCGATGTCTTCCTGGTAATGCTTTTTTAAATGATATTTTATGATGATCTAAAAACTGTTGGAATTTAGCATCAGTAAACTCACGACCAGAGTCTGTAATTAAATGAGTTGGATATTCTAAAATACCACGTGAATATATCTTTTGAAATGCTTCTATTGTATCATCAACGGTCGGTCCATCCCATCCTTCTCTTTTCTTCAATGGTTCAGCATCTGTTTTACCTGTAGCAATATCAGTTACTACGAGGGCGTAACCATAACCTTTGTCATTTGGTAAAAATAGTGCATCGGCTTGGTGTGTATTATTCTCTTCAAAATTATAGAATCTCGGCATATCTGTTTTAGTTTCTTTGCGTGGAATAGTGAAAAGGTTATATATTTCTTGATTCTTTAAAAATGCCTTCGGTAGTGGAGTCAATCCAAAATCTTTGTAGAATGTTTCTGAATAATTGTTCATATATATTAATCTAGAAAAAAATAATCAATAAAATTTCTTTATATCAAAATATGAAAATAAATTAATATAAAAATACTTAAGAAAATAATATCTATATCATATTAATGGAACTTCCTCAAGATATAATGAACAATATCAAATCCTTCTTACCTCCTCACCCGCTACAATTTGAGATCGCCACTTGGTCTCGCAAGCAGTATTTTTACGAATCGTACTTTAATAAAAATTCCAAGAAAAAAGATAAAATTGAACGTTTTATTAAAGATAATGACTTTTGGATCGACATAAGTGGGCTGTCAAATGAAGATGCAGTTAAATTGAAACATAAATGTTTTCTTGATAAACAGAAACTTAAAAATAAATTAAATCAAATGAACTTACTCATGTGGCATTGTAGAATGGTAACTCATATCCCAACATTAAATAAGCATGGAAACTATTCGGAGGTCTTTTATAAAGGACAAGAAATCATTTACTAAAACTCTTTATATCAAAATATGAAAATAAATTAATATAAAAATATTTAAGAAAATAATATCTCTATTAATATAATGTCTATAAAATTATCAAACTTAAAAGTGGTAAAAGTTGAAAATCAAACTATTGTGGATGGCAAGAAGTTAGAAATTATTGAATTCACACACAAAGATGGAACTAAGATTTCACGCAAAGAAATGAAAGCGATTTGTGCACTTCGTCAAAAATCTATGCAGGCAAAATATGGTGATGGCATTATATCAATATCAATTGAGTATCCCCAAAGGTGGTTCAGTGCAGATACATCATATCTTCATGAGCCTATTAATTATTTCTCACTGAATGATTATGAGGAGTATGAGAGCGATCCAGAAGAATACATATCATTCAGATTCATGTTTATAGAGCAAGTAAGACCAGTTGAAGGTGGCTTAGATCCAAATAATGACTGTCTAATTAAAGCCCTTCAAAAATCACTAGGCTACAATAAGAAGAAATTCTTTATTATTGCTGAAGAGTTGAAGGAAAAATTAGGACTTGAAAGAGATGAATGTATTCCAATTAGTATGATGACTGAAGTAGAGACTTATTTTAATGATAAACTAAAATGTAAACATGATATTAATTCTTATTCACTTTTCATTACTGGTGATCATCACTATACAAGTCTTAGAAATACAAATAAAAAGATCCATATCATATTATCAAATGGACATTATTCACTAGATTCAAGTAAAATAAAAGTAATGAATTGTAAATCCTACGTTGAGAAACCTATCCTAATAATTGAATCTTGTGATGGAGAATTTGAAACCTATGATGGAGAATATAAAGGTGTGCTTAGTATAGAGGAAAAAGACATTATTAATAAAAATCCTTTGACACAAAAATACATGGTTATATCACGAGAATCTTTAAACAAGAAACTACAAGGTCAGTGCATTGAAGAAACTTATGAAAATTATATTAAGATGGCGAATAGTATGAAGGAGCATTTAGGCGGTAAATATAACTTCTATAAATGTGGATCAATTAAAAAGATGGCATTGCATGCATTTTTCAACTCTACTAAAGCAGTTCAACCTGATGATATAAATTCATGTGAATCTAAATGGATTAATGATGCCTCGTGTGGTGCTTTAATGCATTGGGAAACATATAAAGGAAAGGTGAATGAATATGATGTAAATAGTAGATATCCTCACCTAATGCAGAAGAATCAAAACTATTTTCCAATGAAAGAAGGTGAATATAAAATAATTGATAATCTTGATTCAGTTGAATACGGAATATATAGATGTATCATTACAAAATCAGATGATAAAACATGCAAGTTATTTAGATTTAATCCAAAAAATACTTATACTCATTTAGATATTAAAGTAGCAATTGATTATGGTCTTAGTATTGAATTGATTCAAGACAAACAACCTAATTTTTTATACTATAGTAAAGATAAACTGATGAATGGTGCATATTTATTTAAAGATTTTGTTGATGAATTGTATGATCTAAAATGTCAAAAAGTCAATGGCGCAAAGGAGATTTTAAACACATTATGGGGCGGATTATGTGAAACAGATCATGTTCATAAATCATATGATTGTAATGTAGAAAAGCACTTCAATAAGGCAAATATTACACGAATTAATTTTGGAAACAGATTAAATATCAGATGTACATATTACGATAAACCACAATTCAAAACTAACTGGGCAAGAATGAAACCATTTATTTTAGCATATGCACGTGAACAAATGTTTTATAAATTCAGAAAGTTTGAATCTGATATTGTATATCTTCATACAGATGGGTTTTTATTGAAAGATGGAACACATGAGATGTTTTTGAGTGATAAATTAGGTGGACTCAAACACGAAGGATCATTCAATGTCAATATCATAGGCTTTAACAAAAAGAATAAAACCAATATCTGAAACGCAAAACAAAAATAAATTAATCTAGAAAATATTATTATCTAGATTAATATATAGATAAATATGAAAAATTGTGCAACTTGCCCCAAACTAATTAAGAATGGATACATGAAATGTTTTGATTGCAACAACAAACAAGAACCAGTTTCTGATAATGAAATACCGTATCACAAGGAGACGATTCCTAAATGTGTACGCAACGCTTTATGGATTAATTTCCATGGTAAATTGAGAGAAGGAAAATGTGGTTGTTGTAAAAGAGAAACGATAAGTATTGGTAATTTTCATTGTGGTCATATAATTGCTGAAGCCAATGGTGGAAGCACGACATTAGATAATATGATTCCGATATGTCCTCTTTGTAATACCTCATCTGGAAAGTGTAATATGTTGGACTTCATAAAGAAATATAATTTACACTATGGACTTACTGAGATTGAAAACCTTTAAATCAAAATATAGAAATAAAAAATAAAAAACATTTAAAAATTAAAATATATAGTATAGTAATATGAAATACATCTTGAAAACTTTGAATCTTGAAACCCAAGAAACTGTATCAGAAAAAGAATACCGATCAATATTACAAATTAGTAAGGATCTTAAGACAACTTACTGTAGCTGCTATAATAACTTTCTTCTTCATGAAAATGTAGATAGCATCGCACCACGCAAACGATCACAATTAAAGTTTAATTTAAAATATAAAATAATTTCTCAGGATTAATATATATGAGCCTTAATGGAGGAATAATCCAATCAATATTATTTAATAACCAAATATGGGATGTAATAGATGCTGCTAACTGGTGCCTAGACCATGGACATAAAGTAGTTAAAATAGATGATGCACCAGGGGTATTTAGATTTCGTCAAGTATCACCAATAACTCTAAGAAGAAAAGGATATACCGACTATAAAACGATAAGAATAAATCATGGCATTGAGTTTGTTATGGCATATAAACCAAACAGTGAACACAATTATATTTAAATTTCAAAATGCACACATTTTAAATTTCATTCGAATTTGTAACAATAATGTTAAAATTATTATTAGAACTACTTGATGAAATACTGGATGAATCACTGTCGCCGTTATAATTATGCATATCAATCTTAACTAACTTATCATCTTTCATATTATTTCTAAGAAGAGATGAAGATTCAATTAACTTAATATATTGAGCATAAGACGAATTTAAAAACTCTAATGGATCTAAATGTCGGTCGCATTCCTTTAAATTCATAATTTTAAAAATATTTACACTCAGTATATAAAAGTCTTTAGATAGTCCGATTTCATCAGTTATATTAGAGGCAAGATTGAGATATAATTTTATTGACGTTATGATAGCAATGAACATCGATATAGCAGTTGTAATCATTGAACTTTTTCGTGATGGAACAGTTCCAAGTGATGAGAATGATGATGAAAAAACTGAACATATTATAACAGGAAGATCAAAATATTTTGCCATTCCAGAATATTCAATGAATCGTTTTCTATGTTTTTCAGATAATGTATAGCTGTTAATTCGGATTTTATCAAGTATATCCATTACTTCACTATTCCATTTTTTGTTGATAATAGAATCTGTCATATTATTATCTTAGATATTAATATATTTAATTAGATTATAGCCCTTCGGGCGTATACGCCTTCGGCTAAAAGTTAAATTTGAGAGGTCCTGGGCGTCGCTTCTTGTGATGTATTCCTTCACCATGTTCTTCACGATGTTCACGACGTTCATGATGTTCCATTTTGTGTGAATGCTCGTGATGCCCATGATGTTTGTGATGCATTAGTTTATGATGATGATGATGACGATGTAAGCCATGTGCTAACATATGTCGAGAATGCCTATGGACATGATTAGATTTTTCAAAGAAGTGTCTTAAATGAGGTTTTGCAAAAGCCATTCCTTTACGAATTCCCATTGCATGCATTAGATAAGTTTTTGCCATTAGTATATAATATAATACTAGATATTATTTTTTAACATTATTTTTAATTAATAGTGTAATTGCAACATTTGGATCTCGTGCATAAAGTGTATTTAAATTTTGATCAGAGAAGGTAATGGTAAAATTGGAATATGTTCCATCGGAAATTTTAACCCAACGTTCAAAAGATGGATTATAATTAATGTTATAACCAAATGCTGACGATATTGGAATACCATCGAGGATATCAGTGATCGCAGTAATATTATTTTTAACCATAGAACATCTTGCAACTAAAGAATTTACTATAGATCCTTGCGGAGTTAATGTTGAGAGGAAATTTGTATTTCCAACAGTTTGAATGGCAGGATATGATGCACCAGGAACATAACCAATAATTGTAGAAATAGATCCAGTTGATGCTAATTGTACTTGAGGACAAAAACCACCAGTTGGAAGACCAGCAGCCCAACCAGTTCCAGCAGCCCCAAGAGTTGGTAATGTCCAGCCAGTAGATAATGAAGTAGGAACAGCACTACATAATAATTGAATTTTATAATAGTTTGGGGCGTAACTTAAATAAGTGTAATAAACATAGTTACCATTATTATCTACTAAATAGAAATTATTTGCGATACATTGTTGTTCAATATAATTTTGTAGATCAGTTACTGAATAATTTCCATCAGGGAAAGTAATTGGTAAAGAAACAGTTGTAGAACCACGGGGAAATATCAATGTTACGGTATTATTTGCGAACATGGAAGCAACATTATAAAAAGAATTTGGAATGACTACTGATGATATGGATATTTCAGCATTTTCTGCTTTAAAAGAACCACTTATAAAGTTATATTGAAAGGAGTTATTGTTTGTTCCAATTACATTTGATGAATTCAAAACTAGTGAATACGACATTTTCTTATATATAATAATCTAGATTTTAATTTTATCTAAACTAATATATATAATGACAAGTTTACCCCCGCCAACTTACTACTTTAGTGGAATATACTACAATTCTAGTTTTTATACGTCTTCATCATCAGGGCTAACAACATCTACCGCAAATGCTTTATATTTACGAAAAAACTATGCTGATACAGCAACCGCACAAGAGACATTTAGTGGTGGTATTTTAACTACATCAGTAAATGCTTCAACAGGAACATTAATAGTAGGTAATAATGACCCTATTAATATTGGTTTTGGAAATTCACGAGCAGGAGCATCAATAAATTTAGGAAATGGAACAGGGAATTTAAATCTTGGAAACAATGATGGAGGAACGGTAAGAATTGGGTCATCCGCAAACGGTATGAATTATCAGTTTGATAATATGAATTTAATAACATCTATTAATAACTATTCCTTATTAAGTACACAAACATCAGGTATATTAAATATTGGTACTGGTGCACGTACAACAGCTGGTAATATAAATATTGGTACAGGATCAGGAGCAACATTAAACCCTATTAGTATAGGTGGTTCTGGATCTGTTACTACTATAAATGGTTCTACACTTAATATAGGTAATAGTTTTTCTACCACAAATCTTAATGGAACTTGTGTCATATCAAATTTAGCAATAAATACTGTTGATAGAGCGACAGCTGGACAACTTTCAATTGCACCAACAACTGCTTCATCATTAGTATTAGGGAATCTTACTACATGTAATACATCTAATTTAGGAACATTTACATCAACTGGAGGAATAATAGCAAATGGAGGGATAACAACAGCAACGTTAAATAATGCATCACCAACAGGGGATGTATACATTGGAAATACTCAAGTGTCTGCAACTGGTGCTATTAATATTGGGACAGGTTTGGCAAGATCAAGTGCAATTGGTATTGGAACTGGAAATGCAAGTGTAATTGGAATAGGTGGGACTGGATTAACAACAATTGGAACAGGGGGTTTAACATTAAGTGGTGGAACATTAACATTGCCTACTATTAGTTTATCTTATGCTACTATACCTACATTTACATCATCACAAATTGGTTATACTTATCCAATTTCTTGTTCTGCATCTGGTAATTTTGCAAGTGGTACACCAATAACATATGGATCACAAACAGTTACAATTCCTGGTGTATATATTATTTGTTGTACTGGTGCGGCTGCAACAACTTCAGCAACAATAACGTCATGGCAATCATCATTGACTGCTGCTGGATCTATAATTGCGAGTTCAAATTTTGGTGAATCTTCGAATACTATATTAACTTCATATTCACAATCATTTTCATTATCAGCTGTTTACACTGTATCAACATCAACTGCATTTGTATTTAGTTTAACTTTTCTTTTCACGGGTACATCTATTCAAAGTACAACATCAGGTTTTAGAATGACAGTTACAAGAATTGCATAATTTAAATATCATAAAAATTATAATCTAAATATTAGTATATAAATGGATAAAATCACAAATTATTATGACAAGTTGCCTAAAGAATTCAAGAGAGAGAATAAACTGAATAAAACGTTTAAAAATCATCACATTCTCCCAACATCTATGATTGCCGTATTAGGTGGTACAGGATCTGGTAAATCAAATGCTATCATAGATTTTATCAATCGATCTAATGGAACATTTTATGAGATCATAGTATTTAATCCAGTATCAACAGATGAACCATTATTAAATATGCTCAAACAAAAGATTCCTGAATTACAACTAATCAATGATATCAATGAATTACCGCCACTAAGCCAATTTGAAGAAGATAAAGATCAGCAAAAATTGATTATTTTTGATGATATTATTAATATGAATAAAAAAGACTTCAAGAAAATAAATGAATATTTTACTGGAGGAAGAAAGGCAGGATTTTCAGTGATATGTATGGCGCAAAATTACACGAGTCTCCCAAAAATTGTCACTAGAAATTGTCAATACTTTATTGTGTTCAAACTTAATGATAATACAACTATATCAAACATCATAAGAAATCACAACATAAATAATATTGATAAAGAAAAGTTCAGAGAACACTATGATGATGCCACATCAGAACCATTATCATTTTTTATGATTGATTTGAAAGGAGAAAAAGGTCAAGGATTGCGTAAAGGGTTTTTGAATTTCTATTGAAGTAATGCACCTAATACTTTTTCATTCTCCAATAAATTTCTAGCACTAAATAGATTCAAAAATGAAACATATGCTTCTTCTTTATCTCTAGGTTTTAACATAAATCTCATCCAAGCAATAACATAGAATCCACATGAAGATGAAGCCATTGCTTGAATATCTTTAGT
>Ga0316218_1004163_pt1 | contig 11244 bp, 9 predicted proteins | sample TBH18003metaG_FD_203634 | JGI IMG/M metagenome (GOLD analysis project Ga0316218, IMG submission 203634) | Freshwater microbial communities from Trout Bog Lake, Wisconsin, USA - TBH18003 | ecosystem: Environmental > Aquatic > Freshwater > Lake > Hypolimnion/Profundal zone | place: USA: Wisconsin... | reverse complement strand
AAATTTTCTTGTATACCTGGTCAAATCAAGACTACCCTAATAATGCAATATTTGGCTCAATTCACAAAGAAAGTGAAAGTCTTGCCGAGGCAATGAAATTTATATATGAGAGAAATTTAGGCTGGGGTTTTCAGCAGGCGCATCTCAACTTTAATCTGCCTTTAAATTTCACAGTGCTTCCATGTAGTTGGTTTGATGCTGGATGGCTAGATGAGAATGCAGAAATTGGGTTAAATGCATTTTCACCGAGAGATGAAATATTTAGCTTGAGCACTTTTTTCCCGGGAGCATTTGCTTATCATTGGCATAATCAGTGGGGGTCTAGTATCGATAAGACTTCAATCATTGGACAGTTAGATGCTGAAATTCTAGAGAGAATTGCTATTTCATAAACCAAGGAAGCTAATGACAAATCACGTAGACATATTTAGCAGATACTTTAAGGAAAATACTTGGGGTTGTGATGAGTCCTTTTCTGGGGCAGGGTCGACTGTTCAAGCTACTAAATATTTGGTGCGAGAGCTCGATGATTTATTGAGGAGGTACTCGGTAAAGTCAATTCTTGATTTACCATGTGGTGACTTCAATTGGATGCGATATGTTGATCTCGCCGGTATAGATTATCTTGGTGCAGACTGTGTTGAGGAGTTGATCGCACTCAATAGGAATAATCATCCAGAGAGGAATTTCGTAAAACTTGACTTACTAAATGATACTTTACCAACGGTTGATTTGATCATTTGTAGAGATTGTTTATTCCATTTTCCCAATGACGACATTGAAAAGGCTCTTTCAAATATTAAAAGATCTGGATCAAAGTTTATATTGACCACATCATTCTCTTGGAAAACTTACCCCAATATTGATATTTCAATGGGGGATTTTAGGCGAATCAATCTTGAAATTGAGCCATTCAATCTTCCGCCTCCTTATGAAAGAATTATTGAGGGAAATCAAGAAACAAGCACCTCTGCAGGTTCACAGGCAGATAGGGCTATGTGTTTATGGCCATGTTCGCTTTTAAAGGTTTAGTTCTGCTAAGCTAAATCTATCTGATAGAAAGCATTTGACCATTCGCAGCCTGGGAAGATATGGTGAAGAACTTTATGATTCGTTTTAATATTTTCTTGTAGCGCTTTGCAAGCAAACTCATCATCAAAAATAACATTCATTAGAGTTCCACCAGTTAGGCCTTTGCAGTATTCAAACTCTTTTGTGATGAAGTCATTATCATGACAGCCGTCGATGTGGAAGAGATCGAATTTACTTTGTATTGTTGGTAGGATGGTAATACCCCCACCCCTTAACCTGACTTAAAAGTAGAATTTCTAAGTTGTTTGATTTAAAGGAAATTCTATGAAAACCTCCCGCTTCACCGATAGCCAAATCATGGCCATCCTCAAACAAGCCGAGGCTGGCATGCCAGCCCCGGAGCTATGCCGTGAACACGGCATTAGCATTGCTAGCTTTTACAAGTGGCGAGCCAAGTATGGCGGCATGGATGCTTCACTAATGTCCCGCGTTAAAGAACTAGAGCTTGAGAACGCCCGCTTAAAGAAGATGTATGCGGAGGTGCAGCTCCAGGCCGATGTGCTCAAAGAAGTCTTACAAAAAAAGTAGCTCGGCCATCTCGTAGGCGCGAGATGGCCAGCCAACAGGTTCACAGTGGCCGAATGAGCATCCGTTTAGCATGCGATACCTTTGTCATTAGCCAGACTTGCTATCGCTATACGGCCAAGTTATCAACCGACAATGCCCTCATTGCTGATTGGCTGGTGCGTCTTACTCAGAACCAGCGTAACTGGGGTTTTGGGCTTTGCTTTTTGTACTTACGTAACGTCAAAGGCTTTACTTGGAACCATAAGCGGGTCTATCGCATCTACCGGGAGTTAGAGCTCAACTTACGCATCAAGCCCCATAAACGCTTGGTACGCGAGAAGCCCGTGCCCTTGGCAGTGCCTGAAGGCATCAATCACACCTGGTCAATCGACTTCATGCATGACCAGTTACACGACGGCAGATCCATGCGCTTGTTTAATGTGATTGATGACTTTAATCGGGAGGCTTTAGCCATCGATATTGATTTTTCCATGCCAGCAAGCAGAGTGGTTCGCTCACTAGATCAAGTGATTGAATGGCGTGGAAAACCACTCAAAATACGTTGCGATAATGGGCCGGAACTAGTGGGTAGCGTGCTCATGCAGTGGGCTGCGAAACATCAAATAGAGATGACTTATATCCAACCAGGTAAGCCACAACAAAATGCGTATATTGAAAGATACAACCGCACCGTACGTTACGATTGGCTTAATCAATACCTCTTTGAATCGATTGATGAAGTTCAAGACTTTGCTACCGATTGGATGTGGACATACAATCATGAAAGACCGAACATGGGCTTAGGTGGAATAACACCGAAGCAAAAACTAGCACTTGCAGTACCAGCCTCTACTTTTAGCTTAAGTTAAAAATGGGGGGATTACCGGATGGCAAGACTATCCCCGCAAAGAAAATTAATCTCCGCTTCTGGAAAATATTTTTGTAAAACATCAGTCGCCGGTTTCGCAAAGGTTGCATCAATATCAACACAGGTAATTTTGAGTCTAGGATTAGCAAGCAGCATAATCAGAATTGAGTGACCCATGTACACACCAATTTCAAGAATATGGGTAGCATTTTGAGCCTTGTGAAATAGTAATTGTTGTTTTGGGTATGTGCTTATATCGTATTCATAACGATGACCATTAAATAAATATGAACCACAAGGCTTTGCAAAAGAATAGTTACAAGCAGCATAAATCTCATTAAAAATGAGCTCAGCCTCAATCAATTTTTCTGAAAAGTGATTATTGAACATAGGCTCAGTGAGGCGTTGTTTTAATGCTTCCAAAATATCCCCTTGATGATTAGTTTATTGGCGATCGAAATACGAGCTGCATCAAGCGTTAAGTATAGATATTTTTGACCTAAAAGTTGAATCTGACTGTATTAATACCCATTTTCCCAATAAAATATCTAGGTAGTGGATATTTTTTATCATTGTGATTTAAGGTACTTGATGAATTATTACGAAATAGGTAGGGTGGTTGAGATTTCGCCTGATGCCGTATCAGCCTATTTTGGTGACGGCTGGGCAAACCACGAATATAGCTATATTTGGTCTCAGGGAAATAAATCCTCAATCCGGCTTGAGATAGGCCCAATGTTTGCTGGCGGTCTACTGCGTTTGAATGCCGAGAGTTTCACTGGGTATGGAGAAATTCCATATCAGGACGTTAACGTTTTAGTCGGTGGCAAATCTGTGGGTAGCTTATCTATCCCCAATTCACTGGGCTGGCATGAAATTCGGATTCCAGAAGGGTTTGTACTCAGCCGCACTCTGGAGATTGATTTTTGTATAGAAAAACCATTAGTTCCCAGCTCCTATGGCGTTAGTGAGGATCATAGAGAGCTTGGCCTCAGAGTTTGCGCTTTTCAACTGATTGAAGCTACTGAGCAAAATATTATTTGGAGTGATGCGAGGTCAAAGGTAGCTGAGCTCGCTATCAAAATTTCCCAAACTGGTTACAACTTGGTGGATTCTAATCTGCTTTTACAGGCCGCTATTGAAAAACAGAAAAGACGAAAGATATTTCAGTCAATAGGAAAACTAAGTCATATATATGCCTCTGAATTTTTCTCCCCAGTCAGGGTAGAAAATATAGATTCATTTGGTGCAGAAATTACTTTCTTTAGCCCCAGTAAGCTTAAAGAAATTATTTTTAAGCCAGGTTCTATAGTTGTTCTCAACAACAATGATTGTCATTACGGCACTTCCCTTGATGCCTACATTGAGGTGTACTTAAAAAATAAAGATGTGCAATTTATCGTTTGGGATTATGACAACCATCACTGGTTTACTCTATCCCTTGATTTAGCCCTCTATTCTGATAGCTATGCACCAGCACATCATGAAAATTATGCTTTGCTCAGCATGTTATCTGGACGACGATTGGATGTTGTACCTTGTGGCGTGAGTCAATTTACTTATGACTTTATTGAGCAAAATTTAGAATTTTTATCCTCAAATGATAGAAAGCAGGAGCCCTTAGGTAAACATGTTCTATATGGGCACGAACTCCGGAATTTTGTGATCAATAAAGTAGCGGCCGATCTGCCCTCGGTTGGATTTACAGAGGGCAGTTATCGAGACAGAACCCAAGAAGAGCGCCTCCATGAATGGGCGAGCTACACAGCTTCATTCGTCTCCCCAGTATTTGGGGACGTCCCCATTCGTATTTTTGACTCATTAATTACTGGAGGGATACCTATTGTTCCGTTTTATATCGATAGGTACCTAGAAAAGCTTGGTATCGATAGGGATTGGTACGTAGTTTACCAATTTGAGGATATATTAGAGCCTAAAGCCTTGGCAGAAGAGGCTAATAAAAAATTCGCCAGTGGTGGCGCAGAAGGTGTCAAATCCCGCATATTATGGACATTAAAAAATCATCATTTGACATCATGTCTAGACTCCTTAATTACGAATCATTTCAATTTACAAAAATCTTCAATTTAAGTAAGTCAAAAAAAATGACAATAAAATTTCTAACATTTGGTGGTGGTGGACAGCGCTATCGCGATGCCTCAATGAGATTGGGTAGTGAAGCTGAAAATACTCAACTTTTTGACAAAATCTATGCTTTGACTGATCATGATCTTAGCTCTAAGTTACATCTAAAGTTCTATAAAAAATTCCAATCTTTTCTCGAGGAAAATAAGAGGGGTTATGGCTATTGGCTATGGAAGCCGTATTTAATTTCTTGGGCTATGCAGGATTTGAAGGATGGCGACATTCTTGTTTATGCAGACTCTGGTTGTGAGTTTGGGAGCCTAGAAAAAATAAAGAAAGTTTTCTCTGAATTGGAGAAAAAAAATAATAAATCACTCGTTTTCAATAGGGCGGGCGTATATGGCTATGGAGACCATGCAATTAAGCCATTCTGTTCATCGATTGCGCTCAAGGCATTTGATCCTCATGGCGAGATTCAAAATGAACTTATGCAGGAGGCAACAGTTCTCGCTATCAAGGTTGAAAAAGTCACCCGTGAGTTCATCGCAGATTGGCTTGATAGTTGCTCTCACACAGAGTATTTAATTGATCCTCTACCAGCTAATGAGCCCCCAGGTTTTATTGACCACCGACATGACCAAGCTATTTTTTCGCTTCTCATGCGCTCTAAGTATCCTGTTTTATTAAATGGAGATATGTCTGGAATTTGGAGCGAAGGCATTGTTCCAAAACGTAAACGACACGGCAAGGTCGATAATTATTTTAGGAACTTTACAAGGGGTGTTTATCGCCCCATTGGTTTTGATGAGTTTAAGGAAATTGTATTTTCTAGTGAAATCGAGGCATGGTCAAAGCCAGAGGATGGTAAAAATCTCATTACTTTTGACTTACATAAGGCTGGCTTTAACTGCCATACAAAGCCGGAGATAAATCCAAGTATTGTTTTTAAGTTCAAAGACATCACCCCCATCTCAGCTATTCTGATTGAGAATAGAGAGGGTTATGAATCTAGAATTTCCAGCATGATTGTTGAGGCCCATGATGCAAATGGTACTTATATTAAGCTTTGCGAATTTAACTTTCCATTTGGCGGCTTTTACGACGAATCTCCATTGATATTTAATCTGCCATATGGCTTTAAGACTCATCAAATTAAGTTATCAGTGAACAACTTAGTAGAAGAGTCATTACATTTGCGTTCAGTGTATTTTTATTCTTAAATAGTGGCTTTTTGCTAAGAAAATAAGATTTCATTCAAATGCTATCACTCCCCGACGTCACTTTATTGAGTGCAACTTCTGTTGATCTCCATAAGGCCGTTTATTCGCTTCAGGTTTCTGGGGAGAATATTCAATTTGGCGCTGTTAAGCTGCTATCACCAGAGCGCCCCGATGTTTTACCTAGCTCAATCGAACATGTAGCTATTCCGAATATAGATTTTTATGGCTATAGCAAATTTATGATTGAGGAGTTATTTCGTTATGTTGACACTCCTTATTGTCTTGTCACTCAGGCTGATGGTTTCGTAGTCAATGTCAATAAATGGCGCAACGATTTTCTAGAGTATGACTATATAGGTGCCCCCTGGCCAGCCATTTTGGGGTCAAGCGCAGGTAATATAGATCTAGATAAAAACAGAGTTGGCAATGGTGGGTTTTCTTTAAGAAGTCAGAGGTTTTTAGAGGCCTCTAGCAAAATCCTTTTTGATGACATGCATGTGCCTATTAAATCTGAGGATTTTTTGCTATGCCATTATCTATTTGATCAGATGGTTATGGATGGCATTCGCTTTGCCCCACTTGAGCTGGCTCGCCAGTTTGCAGTTGAAGCGCAAATTGACCAAAACCACCATTTGAATGAGACTTTTGGATTTCATGGCAAGGGATGGCTTACTGAAGCACGATTTCAGGATATCCTCAGTCGTAGCCAATTAAAACATGAGATTACATCATTGCTAGTATGACCAAGCTCAGCGATATCCCCCGCCTAATATGATAGAAAAAACTAAGAAAATTGGCGTTGTTGGCAGACTAAAGCGTGAGGTTTTATCTTCAGGCGTTCCCATTCAGAAAAATAATGCCGCAATAGCAAAAAATCAAATACAGTTTGATAGTAAATTGTATGGTCAATTTTCTCTATTGCTTGAACGTCAAAAGCAACTCAGTACTACTTTAGAAGAAATCGAGTTACAGCTTGTCTCCCACAAGAATCTATTTTTAGAATGCGAGGGCACCGACGGGGTATTGCCACAGTCAGCGCGTGAGTATCTTGAATTAGGTTTGCGGCACAAATCACTACGACAGTTCGACAATGCAATTGACTGTTTTGATCTTGCCCTAAAGTCAAGGCCTGATTATATCGAGGCCTATTACGAACGCGGCAATACCTATTTTGATCAACATCAATTCGAGGCGGCCATTGCCAGTTATGATCAGGCCGTTGCAACTGATCCTCAATTTGCGCCAGCCTATTTAAATAAAGGTATTGGTCAAGAGAATTTGGGACGACCAGAGTTGGCCATTCAAAGCTATGAGCAAGTGATTAAATTAGATCCCTATGAAATGCGGGCCCATATTTATCGCGCTAATGCCTTGCATAAATTGGGCAGGCATCAAGAGGCGATTGAGGGCTTTGATCAAGCCATCTTAATTGCCCCCCAGGATTCTGGTCTGTATAGCTCTCGGGGCGAAATTCATAAGGCTTTGAGGCAGTTTGAGGCAGCTATTCAAAGCTTTGAAAAGGCCGTAGAAATTAGCCCGAACTTTGCGGCCGCTTACTTTAATGCGGGCAATACCTACTTTGATCAAGGCCTATTTGTAAAAGCCATTGCTAGCTACGACTTGGCAGTTGCTCAAGATAGTAACTATGCCCAAGCCTTTTATAACAGGGGTATTGGCCTACAGAATCTGGGTAAGCATGAGCTGGCTATTGAGAGTTATGACCGCGCGATAGCCATCAAACCTGATTACACTGATGCCATTCTTAATCGGGGCAATTCTTTAGTGAGTCTGAAGCGTTTTGAAGATGCTCTAATTTGCTATGACCAGGTAGTGGCCGCTAGACCAAATGATCCCCATCCATATATTAAGAAGGCTGATGCGCAAAAAGAAATCAAGCAATTTGATGCTGCACATGAGAATCTAGCCAAGGCGCTTGCATTGGACTCCAATAATGCAGAAGCCTACTGCATACAGGGGCATGTCTATAAAGAGCAAAAGCAATTTGCATTAGCAATTGCCTCCTATGACCGTGCGCTTGAGATCAGGCCAGACTTTCCATATCTCTATGACATTCGTTTATTTGCCAAGATGGATTTGTGTGACTGGGATGGCATTGAGGAGCAGTTTGCGGAATTGGCCAAAAGAATTGCTGATGGCGAAAGGCTTGCCTCAACCTTTCCTCCGCTAGCGGCCCTAGATGACCCTAGTTTGCAAAAACGGGTTAATGAAGTTTGGGGTACCCAATCTTATCCAGAGGTTACTAGCTATCCGGCAATTACCCCTTATCCAAAACATGACAAGATCCGTATCGCTTTTGTATCAGCGGATTTTAGAAACCACCCAGTTTTGCAACTGACACTCAATATGTTTGAGTCTTTTGATAAATCTCAGTTTGAATTAACGGCAATTGCTCTAGGGCCAGAGTCACAAGACGACAGTACGAAGCGAGTACAAGTTGCTTTTGATCGCTTTGTGTGGGTGAAAGACATGAGCGATGATCAAGTAACTCAAATGATGCGCGATTTAGAAATTGATATTGCGATTGATTTAGGAGGCTACACTGCCAATTGCCGCGCAGGTATCTTGGCGCGGCGCGCTGCTACTGTGCAAATGCTCTATCTGGGTTACGCCTCAACAATGGGCGTTCCCTATATTGACTACCTCATCGCTGATGAGGTGATTGTTCCTAACGAGTCGCGCCAACACTACACAGAAAAGTTAGCCTATATTCCGATTTATCAGGTGAACGATAAAAAAGCAATTTCTGATCGGGTGTTTACCAGAACAGAGTTAGGTCTTCCAGAAAAAGGGACCGTATTTTGCTGCTTTAATAATTCTTACAAGATTACGCCCGAGGTCTTCGATATCTGGGTTGAAATATTGCAGCAGGTACCCGGTAGCGTATTGTGGTTTTACGAAAAGTACCCCAGCACTTCAGTCTATTTAAAGAAAGAGGCTCAAAAGCGCGGGCTTGATCCAGAGCGGCTAGTATTTGCTAAGTATATGGATTCGATGGAAGAGCACTTGGCGCGTTATCGTATGGCTGATTTATTTCTCGATACCTTGCCGTATAACGCCCACACAACAGCAGGTGATGCTCTTTGGGCAGGGCTTCCAGTGCTCACCCGGATGGGCAATACCTTTGCATCCCGCGTTGCTGCCAGTTTATTAGAGTCTGTCAATATGCCTGATCTCATTACGACCGATATTGCGAGCTATCGTGATCTTGCTATAGAACTCGGCAAGAGCCCTGCAAAATTAAAAGAACTCAAAAAGCGCTTAGATCACCATCGCATGACGAGTGACTTATTCGATGCCAAAGCTTTTGCTAGAAATTTTGAGAAATTGCTAGGTCTTGTCTATGAGCGATCCCTTGCCGGTCAATTGCCAGATCATATTGAATTCCCAAGAGCGAAGTCCTAATGCCTAAGTTATCTACTACTAAGCCATCTACCAAAGTCGTCGCTGCTAAGAAGCCTACTCAGGTGGTGGCTAAAGGCCAAGCAAAACCGCAGACAGATGATGCTGTAAGTCAGCTTGTGGTTTTGTTAGCTCAAGTCAAAGAGCTTTACGAGCACTATCAAAAGAGCGTGCAAGACAGCGCTCAGATGATGGAGCAAATTGAGGCTTTAATTCGGGTAAGCCAAGCATCACCTCAAGTAGAAGCTTTGCAGGCTAAGCCCAAATCAATTCCCAAACCAGTTGCTGAAGGTGACCTGTATTTGCTGGGTATGGAGCACCTTTCTGCTAAAAGGTTTGAAGCTGCGCTAGATTGCTTTAACAGACTACTAAAAGAAAAGCCCAAGCATCTGGATGCTTATTGTCAAAAAGGGAATGTGCTGTTCGAGTTAAAGCGCTTTGATCAAGCGATCAGTGCATTTGAGAAGGCGATACAAATTGAGCCTAAAGCCAGTGCGGCCTATCTGAGTCTAGGGATAACTTTGCATGCCTTAGGTCAGTATGAAAATGCGATTCAGGCATATGAAAAAGCCCTCAAAATAAATCCAGCAGACTTTATGATTTACCGAAACATGGGTAATGCTTATAACGAACTCAAGGCTTATGACGAGGCGGTAAACCAATATAACCTGGCCATCGATATCAAAGCAGACTATCCAGCGCTATTTTTTAGTAAAGCAATGGCATTAAATAATCTTGGTAAAACGCTAGGAGCTCTAGAGGCTTACTCCAGGGCTATCACCCTAGATCCCCAATATGCCGATGCACATTACTATTTGGGACTCATCCAAATGAAGATGGGGTCCCTGAAAAAGGCCATGGAGAGCTTTGACCGCGTGCTAGCTATCAATCCCCATTATGATGGGGTACAAGTGCAGCGAGAGCGTATTTTGAGCACACTCAACTCAATGAAGTGATACACCATGGCAAGCATAAAACCAAAAAATAAGACTACCAATCCAATTGCCTCTCGGGCATCGGCTACTGCTGCTGCAAAAAAGCAAGACCGCGCTTTGGCCCCAGCAAAAAAAACGCCAATTGCTACTGCCGCTAAAGCAGCTATGAAATCACCGAAAGGCAAGCCAACGAATACCTTGCCTGAGGCAAACACTAAAGCGATTCCCAAGGCTGATCCTAAGTTAGAAAAGAATTTAGCCAAAAAGCCCTTGGGTGGTCTTGATACACCGATTCGGATTTTTCAGATTTATTACGAGGCTTGGCAAAAGGAATTGCTTGATCCCAACTTTGCCGCATTGGATAACAGTAAAAATAATTCAGAATTACTTGAGTTTGCTGTCTTTGAAAAACTGGCTACTACTGACTATGTCAAAGGTGCACAACTCTGGGGTGCTTTGTCCTGGCGCTTTACTGAAAAAACCGGTATGACTGGTTCTGATTGGGTTAAAGAGATATCAACGCATCCTGGTAATGATGTGTATTACTGCAACCCTTATCCCGAAAATGAGGCACTTTTTCATAATATGTGGCTACATGGCGATACTCGGCATCCACAGTTCTTGGCTTTATCCCAAGCGGTATTTCAAGTGACTGACTTACCCGTGGAAGAGCTCACCTCTATTTTGTCCTCTGATCAGTTTTCTGCGGCGAACTACTTTGTAGCGACTCCTAAATTCTGGGCTGCGTATTTGCCTTGGGTGCAAAAAGTGATGAGTGTGGCCAATAAGAAGTTGCCTCCTAAGGTTCGTGACTTGATGCATTCCAAGGGGGCCGATGAAGCAGATCTTCATAAAGGGGCAACCTATGTGCCATTTATTGTTGAGCGCCTCTTCCCGGTGTTTATGAAAACAGAAGGTAAGAATTTAAAGGGCTATAAGATTGCACTGCCAGAGCGTGAGCGTGAGCTGAATGTGCATGTGAAGTTATTACGCGAAATGAAGGATGTGGCTCATAAAACTAAATCTGCTTGGTTAGCCGCTTGTTGGATTAACTATCGCAATCTATACCTTACTCAGGTCAATGGTAAAGAGTGGTGCACTAAACACTTGCGCAACA
>Ga0316218_1004162_pt1 | contig 11245 bp, 12 predicted proteins | sample TBH18003metaG_FD_203634 | JGI IMG/M metagenome (GOLD analysis project Ga0316218, IMG submission 203634) | Freshwater microbial communities from Trout Bog Lake, Wisconsin, USA - TBH18003 | ecosystem: Environmental > Aquatic > Freshwater > Lake > Hypolimnion/Profundal zone | place: USA: Wisconsin... | reverse complement strand
TATCTGATGCGGGGCACGGATCGCGATGGGCACCTGCGTTTTGACGAGCCGGTGGGCGGTCGCGCGCTGGCCGGACTGCGGATGGTTTGGGCCAACCCGTACCTGCGGCGCATCGCACTCTTGCTCGCGGGCGGCTCGTTGCTCGGGATGTGGGTGTATATCGAGGTGGCGCAGGTGGCGGCGCATCTCTTTGCGAACAGTGCCGAGCGCACCGCGTATTTCGCGGAGCGCGACCTGTGGGTCAATGCCGGTTCGCTCGCGATCCAGTTTCTCGTGACGCCGTGGTTGACGCGGCGCGTTGGCGTCGGCGGCGTGCTTGTGATCAGTGCGCTGACCGTGGCGGCGGCCTTTGCGGGGCTGGCGCTCTGGCCGGTTGCCGGAATGCTGCTCGGCGTAAACGTGCTGACTCGGACCCTGGAGTTCGGCTTCTCAAAGCCGAGTCGGGACGTGCTCTATACGACGGTGGATGCCGAGACTCAGTACAAGGCGAAGAATGTGCTCGACACGGTCTACGCCCGCGGTTGCGACTCCACCTTTGGGTGGTTACACGCCGTGCTGATCGGCGGGGGCGCAGGGCTCGTAAGCATCGGCGGGATCGGTGTCGGGCTTGCGCTCGGACTGGCGTTCGTCGGGCGCCAATTGGGACGCGATTATCTCGATCGGCGGCGCTAGCCCCGACGCGTCCGACGCAGGGATGCAGCGCTGTCGAAAAAATGAGGCGGTACGGGCTCATTCTTTGAGTTTCTTAACAAGAATGCTGCTCCGCCTACATGACGCTGTCACGGATTGTCTGTTAGTATGAAAGCGTTTTCAGAAGCAATGATGCTCCCATGCTGTACCCGATGCCGTCCAGTTACCACCACCGCGTCGTGCGACGACTCTGATGCCGCAGATTCTGGTCATCGACGGCGACAGCGGTCGGGGAGCGGCCTGCGTTGCCCCGTTGGCGGCCTTCGGATGGGGCACGGCCTTCGTGACGGACCTGCCCGGTGCCCGGATGCGACTCGACGACGGGCCGACAGAACTCATCTTGTGGTCGGTGGCGGACCTCCAAAGCGTCGACCGAGACTTTCTGCACGCGCTCCACGCACGGCCGGGGACGCGGCTGATCGCGCTCACCTCGACACTGGAACCGAGTTTTTTGACCGAGCTGCTCGAGCTCGGTGTCACGGACTACATCGCCCGGCCGGTTACGCCGGCGCAACTGGTGCATCGCGTGCGACTGGTGCTGGATCGACCGTATCCACCGGGACCGGTCTTCACGCTGTTGGACGGTGTGTGGTCGCTCGATACCGTGCGTCGCGAGCTGCGCAAGCGCGGCGTCGTTTTCACCCTGACGCCCAACGAGATGAAGGTCGTGGAGTGCCTCGCGAAGGCGCGCAGCGGCCCCGTCAGCACGGCGGCGCTGATACGACATCTGTGGGGCAACGATCCGGCGGGTACCGTGATGGCGCTGTCGGCGTACATCCGCGCCATCCGCAAAAAGATGGAGCGCAACCCCGCGCAGCCCGAATTACTGCTGAGTGAGCGCGGTTTTGCCTTTCGGCTGGTGCTCGACTCGCCGAGCCCCGTGCGGACGCCGGGCTAGCGCCGTCCCTAAGCCCGCTCCGAGTCTGAGCGGGCTTTCTGCGAAAAGCCGTTACGCCATCCGCAGTGGCACGCCGGTCTTCGCCTGCACTTCGTCCAGCGTCATGCCCGGGGCCAACTCCACGACCGCGAAGCCCTGCGGGGTGATGTCGAGCACGCACAGGTCGGTGATCACGCGGTCCACGCAGCCGAGTCCGGTGAGCGGCAAGGTGCACTGGGCGAGCAACTTGAGGTCCGTGGTGCCGTCTTTCTTGCGCGCCACGTGCTCCATCACGACCACCACGCGCTCGACGCCGGCCACGAGGTCCATGGCGCCGCCCATGCCTTTGATCATCTTGCCGGGGATCATCCAGTTGGCCAGATCGCCGTGCTCGCTGACCTGCATCGCACCCAAGATCGCCAGATTGATCTTGCCGCCGCGGATCATGGCGAAGCTTTGGTCGCTCGAAAAGATCGAGGACCCGGCGATGGTGGTGACCGTCTGCTTACCGGCGTTGATGAGGTCGGCATCGACCGCGTCTTCGGTCGGAAAGGGCCCGATGCCGAGCATGCCGTTCTCGCTCTGCAGCCAGACTTCCATGTCCGCCGGCACGAAGTTCGCGACGAGCGTCGGGATGCCGATCCCGAGATTGACGTAATAGCCGTCGCGCAGTTCGAGGGCCGCGCGGGCCGCCATCTGTTCTTGGGTCCAGGGCATGTCACTCTCCCGCGCGCACGGTGACGGTGCGCTTTTCGATGTGCTTGGCAGGGTGGGCGTTGCGCACGATCCGGTGAACGTAGATCCCCGGCAGGTGCACGTCGTCCGGGGCAATGGCGCCGTTTTCGACGATCTCCTCGACCTCCACCACGCAGATCTTCCCGGCGGTTGCCGCGGCCGGGTTGAAGTTGCGCGAGGTGAGGCGGAAGCGCAGATTGCCGCTGCGATCGGCGACGTGCGCTTTGATCAACGCCACATCGGGCACCAACGAGCGTTCCATCACGTACGTTTTGCCGTCGAATTCGCGCAGCTCTTTGCCTTCGGCGACGATCGTGCCGACGCCCGTCTGCGTGAAGAACGCCGGTATACCGGCGCCACCGGCGCGCAGCTTTTCGGCCAGCGTGCCCTGTGGCGTGAACTCAAGTTCGAGCTCGCCGGCCAGATACTGGCGTTCAAATTCTTTGTTCTCGCCGACGTAGGACGAGATCATCTTTTTGATCTGCCGCGTCTCGAGCAGCTTCCCCAGACCGAGACCGTCGACGCCGGCGTTGTTGGAGATCACCGTAAGGTCCCGCGCGCCCGTGTCGCGCAACGCGTCGATCAGGGCCTCGGGGATTCCGCAGAGGCCAAAGCCGCCGACGGCGAGCAATTGCCCGTCGCGGATAATGCCGTCCAGCGCCGACGCGGCGGTGGGATAGATCTTGTTCATGGGACGCGGACCTCGCGGGAGCCGAGCGGTGTAAAAGTCGGTCATGGTAGCAAAGTCGTCGTCCGTTCCGCGACGCGTGGGCGCGGCGGGCGGGTGCGCTCTTCTGGCCGATACGCGCGCCGAGCGCGCTAAGATGGGCCAAACCGGAGTGAGAAAACGATGCTGACGCGCGAGATCCTTGACCGCCTGATTGCGTTTCCGACCGTGAGCCGCGACTCCAATTTGGCGCTCATCGAGTACGTGCAGGATTTTCTCGCCGCCCGCGGCATCGCCAGTCACCGCTACGTTGACCCCAGCGGTCGCAAAGCCAATCTGATGGCGACCGTCGGGCCGACCGATCGGGGCGGTGTCTTGCTGTCGGGCCACACCGACGTCGTGCCGGTCGACGGTCAACCGTGGACGCGCGATCCGTTTGCCCTGACCGAACGCGATGGGCGTTTGTACGGCCGCGGAACCGCGGACATGAAAGGCTTTCTCGCTTGTGCGCTCGCGGCCGCCGATCGGGCCAGCCGGATGACGCTCGCGACGCCGCTGCAGTTGGCGTTCTCGTACGACGAGGAGGTGGGCTGTCTCGGCGTGCGGTCCCTGATCGAGGACATGGCGACGTGGCCCGTGCGGCCCACGCTGTGCATCGTCGGCGAACCGACGCGCTTGCGGACCGCGATTGGACACAAAGGCAAAATGGCGCTGCGCGCCACCTGCCACGGGCATGCGGCGCACTCGGCGTATCCCGATCACGGGATCAACGCCATCCATCTTGCGACGGATCTGATCGGCGTCGTTCGCCGTCAGCAGACGCACATCGTCGCGCACGGTCGACGCGACCCGGCCTACACGGTGCCGTACACGACCTTGCACGTCGGCGTCGTCCACGGCGGCACGGCCCTCAATATCGTCCCGGATCGGTGTGAGATGGACCTCGAGATCCGGCATCTGGCCACCGACGATCCGGATGCACTGCTGCAGGTGCTGCGCACCGAGGCGACGCGTCTCGCTGTCGAGGCGAGCCGCGACACGAAGCAGGCCGAGATAGAACTTCGGGTCACCAACGCCTATCCGGGCCTCGAGACGCCGGAGGACCATCCGCTCGTGGCGCTGGTGGCGGAGCTCACCGGATTGCCCGGCGTGATCAAGGTGGGCTTTGGCAGCGAAGGCGGGCTCTTCAGCGGCCGCCTCGGCATTCCAACGGTCGTGTGCGGGCCGGGGTCCATTGAGCAAGGGCACCAGGCCGACGAGTACATCGAGGTTGACCAGCTGGCGCGCTGCGACGCCATGCTGGATGGACTCTTGGCGCGTTTGCGGGCCTGAGCGACGACCTCGGACCCTTCGGTTGCCGGCAAGGGCACAGCGGGCTGTTTTGTGGAATTATGCGTCTCCCATCGGCGCGTCCGCGTCGGGTTCGGACGCACGGTGTCGAGCGCTGCCATCGCAGCCCGCGCCGAGTCGATCGATTCCGGTCGCGTGACACATGCTGAATTCCGTGCGGCTTGAAGGAGTTTCTGTGCACACCCGTATCCGACCGTTCAACACCCGTGACACCTATCCCGAGCAAAAGCTCGATAACGACCTTTGCCACACCGTGGTCGCGCGCGGGTCGATGGTGTTTGTGCGCGGCCAAGTCGGCCAAGACTTGGACACCGCGGTGAACGTCGGCATCGGCGATCCGGTGGCACAGACCGAACAGGCGATGCAGAACTTACAGACGCTGCTCCACGAGGCCGGGGCTCAGCTTGAGCACATTTGCAAAATCACGATCTACCTCACCGATGCGCGCATCCGCGAGCCGGTGTACCGCACGATCGGCCGTTGGTTGAAAGGGGTGCATCCGGTCTCGACGGGAATCGTGGTCGCCGGTCTCGCCCGGCCCGAGTGGATGGTCGAAGTGGACGTGATCGCCGTCATCCCGGACGAGCCCGTCGCATGACCTTTTCCATCGTGGCCCGGTCGGCCGACCGCCGTTCGTTCGGTGTCGCGATCTCGAGTTCGTCGCCTGCGGTCGCGGCGCGCTGCGCGCACGGCCGCGCCCACGCCGGCGCCGTCGCCACGCAAAACATCACCGATCCGCGCTTGGCACCGCAGGCACTCGACGCGCTCGCCGCGGGTCTGTCGGCCGAGGCTGCGATCGCGGCCGCGTTGCGGGACACGCCGTACGGCGCGTACCGGCAACTGCTCGTGATCGGTGCGGACGGGGCGCCCGCCATCCATTCGGGCACGCACGCGCTCGGCGTGGTGGGCGAGGCCACGGGCGTCGACGCCGCGAGTGCGGGCAATTTGCTCGCGCGAGCGGACGTGCCCGCGGTCATGGTGGCGGCCTTTGAGGCGGCGGAGGGCGAGTTGGGTCACCGCTTGCTCAGCGCGCTCGAGGCGGGCTTGGCGCACGGCGGGGAGGCAGGGCCGGTGCACTCGGCCGGCCTCTTGGTCGTGCGGGACGTGTCCTGGCCGGTCGTGGATCTGCGCGTGGACTGGTCGGAGGGTGACCCGATTGCCGAATTGCGGGCTGCGTACCGGATTTACGCGCCGCAAATCGACGACTATGTGCGCCGAGCGTTGCAGCCCGATGGCGCGCCGAAATACGGCGTGCCGGGCGAAGACTGAGTCCCGATGAGCTTTACTTTGCGTCAGCTGTCGTACTTTGCCGCCGCCGGTGAGACCGGCAGCATCACGCTCGCCTCACAGCGCGTGAATATCTCGCAACCGGCGATCTCGGCAGCCATCTCGCAGCTGGAGGAGGAGCTCGGGACGCAGCTCTTCGTGCGACACCACGCCCAAGGCCTGACGCTGACGAGTGCCGGTCGCTCGCTGCTGCGCGAGGCGCACCTGCTGCTGCGGCAGGCGGACGGACTCTACGCGGCGGCAGCCGATCTGCAGTTGAAGCCGAGCGGGGAGATGTCGGTCGGCTGGTTTTCAACGCTGGCGCCGTTGCTGATGCCGGACCTGATCCGCTCGTTCACTGAGCGCTATCCGGGGACCACCGTGCGCTCGCAGGTGTCGCACCAAGAGGATCTCTTGGCAGCGTTGCGCCGCGCGGAGATCGACGTCGCGATCACCTACGACCTGCTGCTGTCGGTCGATTTTAGTTTTACGCCGTTGGTCGACTTACCGCCGTACGCGCTGGTCAGCGCCACGCACCCGCTGGCGAAGCGGACGAGCGTGTCGCTCGCCGATCTCGCGCCGTTGCCGATGGTGCTCTTGGACCTGCCGCAGAGCCGCGACTACTTCATGTCCCTGTTCCTCGCCGAGCGGCTCGAACCCACGATTGCGCTCACCGCCCAACAGCAAGACGTGGTGCGCTCGCTGGTGGCGAACGATTTTGGCTACGCGTTGTTCAACGTACGGCCACTGAACGAAACCGCGTTGGACGGCAAGCCGCTCGTGCGCTTGGCGCTCAGCGGCGATCACCGTCCGGTACGGATCGGGATCGCGGCGTTGCCGACGTTAAAGCCGACGCGGCTGGTCACGGTGTTCACCGAGCACTGCCGTGAGCTCATTGATACGCGCGCCATCCCCGGCATGGCGCCGTTGCCGCGCGCCTCGACCCGGCGGCGGTAAGTGACTGCGCGTACCGCGCGCCAATGGGCCCGTGCTAGTCTGCGCCGCGAGCCGTGACGAGCGGCGGCGTGCGCCCGGTCGCCGCCGCGCTCCGCGGTTGCCCCTACCACTGAACGAGGTCATCGAATGAGCGAGAGTGCCGCTGCGGACGTGTTGGATCGGGGACGGCTGGCCGAACTGCGTCGCCGCGAGGACGCCCATTTCGTGGCACGGACGCCGCAATCCCGCGCCTTGCAGGCGCGGGCCGAGCGCCACATGCCGCACGGCGTGCCCATGCCGTGGATGGCGGGGCTCTGGCGCACCCCGCCGATCTACATCGATCGCGGCCACGGTGCGACCTTCACCGACATCGACGGCCAGGACTACCTCGATTTCAATCTGTGCGATCTCAGCCTCACGATCGGCTACGGCAATGCGGTGGTCGCGGAGGCCGCCGAAGCGCAAGCCCGCCGCGGCACGCACTTCCTGCTGCCCACCGAAGACGCGGTCGTCGTCAGTGAACACCTGAGCGAGCGGACTGGGCTGCCGCACTGGCAATACACGTTGTCGGCATCGGGTTCGAACACGGAAGTGATTCGCATCGCGCGATTCATGACGGGACGCCCACGCATTGTGATTTTCGGCGGCCACTATCACGGTCACATCGAAGAAACCCTCGTGCAGGCGCAGGACGGCGCGACCGTACCGGAGACCACGGGCTTATCGCCCGGTTCTGCCGCGTATACGACGATCCTACCGTTCAACGATCTGGACGCCTTGGAGCGTACGCTCGCGCGTGGCGACGTCGCGCTCGTCCTCACCGAGCCGGTCCTGACCAACTGCAACCTCGTCCTGCCGACGGCCGGGTTTCACGAGGGCTTGCGCGCGGTGACGCGTCGCCACGGCACCTTGCTGTGCATCGACGAGGCACACACCTTCCAGTTTGCGTACGGCGGGTTGACGCGCGCGTGGGCGTTGGAGCCGGACTTTCTCGTGCTGGGCAAAGGCCTCGGCAGCGGCGTGGCGTTTGCGATGTACGGCATGAGCGACGCGGTGGCCGGCTGTGTCGCGCGGCACCTCGATTCGGACATCGGGCCGCGCGGCCTCTCGTTGGGCGGTACGACCTACGGCAGTGCGTTGGCGATGAACATCGCCCGAGCGGTGCTGGAGCAGGTGCTCACGGTCACGGCCTATGACGCTGTGCGGGCGCGCGGCGCGCAGCTCGCCGACGGTCTCGACGCGGTGTTCCGGCGTCACGCCCTGCCGTGGACCGCCTTTCGGTGCGGACCGCGCGCAGGCTATTGTTTGCAGCCCCAGCTGCCCGTCACCGGTGAGCAGGCTTGGGCGTCACTCGATTACGACTTTATCGATGCGCGACGGGTGTATTTCGCCAACCGCGGTTTGTGGGACGCGGTGGGCTCGGCCGGTCCGCAAGCGGGTCTTGCGCACACGAGTGCCGATATCGATCGTTATGTGGCGACCGCAGGCGAGTTCTTGGCCGAGGTGTGTCGCTGACACACGAGCGGCGACGGACCCGAAGCGGGTCGATTGAGGCGACCGTCGGGTCGCCTCGATCGGACCGTGTCTGCGCTTAGGTCGCTGTGGTGGTCAGGTTGTTGGCCGACAGGTTCGTGACGCCCACGAGCGTAATCGACGTGCGATCGGCCAGCGTGATCACGGTGTTGCCCCCGACGACCTTGATATCGCCGAGCGATTGCAGTTGGGCGAGGGTATAGCCCTCGACGTACAAGCCCCCACCTGCGGCGGTATTGAAGCCTTGAATCACATGGGTGCCGCCCGCGCCACCGCCGTACTGCGCGGTCTGCGTGGACTTGAAGAACTCGAACAGGTTCGAGCCACTGCCGGCCTGGAGCGTGTCGTGGCCGGCGCCGCCGACGAACGTCGCGTTCCCGGTGCCGCCTTTCATTGAGGCATTCGAAGCGCTGGCGGCGCGACACCCCGAACCGGGTGTGGCGCCGGTCGTTGATGCGCGTGACGCACGCGGCGAGCGCCTCGTTGATCTGCGTGAGGCTGGTGAACCGCTGGCGCCGGTACCGGAACCGCAGGTAGCGCATCAGGATCTTGACCAGCCCTTTGACGATCGCCTTGTCGCGCGGGTGGCCGGGCCGCGCCGGCACCACCGCCGTCGTGTAGTGCGCGGCGAGCGCTGCGTAGGTCGGGTTGAGGTCGGGGTCGTACAGGTGGCACTTGAGGACCCCCTGCTTCAGGCAGTCCGGCACCGTCACGTGCGGCACGCCGCCGTAGAACGCGTACATCCGCTGGTGGCTGTCGAGCCAGTTGCGGCTCTTCATGTCGTCGGTCGCCCAGGCAAAGAGCAGCTGGCTGAAGCCGAGGCCAGCGACGTATACCCACGCGTGCCGCAGTTCGCCGGTACGCAGATCCACCCACTCGACCGGATCGCCGGCCCAGTCCACCTCGACCCGCTCCGCGGGCATGAAGTCCCGCGCGGTGACCGTCGCCTGCCGGAGCTCCGGGAACTTGCGGTAGAACTGCTTCCAGAAGTTCGGGTAGCCGGTCAGGCTCTGGGCGCGCTCCTCCCAGACGAACTTCAGCGGGTGGCCGAGGCCGAGGTCGTACAACACCGCCGGCCAGTCGATCTGCGACATCCACAGCGGGTCCGGCGTCGCCTTGCGGATCGCCGGCGACTGCCGCAGGCCATCCCGCACCTCGCGGACGGTCTTGCGCGAGCACTTGAGCGCGCGGGCAATCTCCCGCAGGCCGCGGCCGTCCCGCAGCCGCCGCTCGATCTCCTTGAATCGGTCCACCGTAACGCTCCTGGTGCCCATCTCGCCCTCCCGTCGTGGTGGCACGACGGTACAGGCCCCGGTTGCCGCCCAAAGCGGCCCCGCCGGTGGTCCCCATCCAGGAAATCGGTGGTCCCCAACCGAGGAAATCGGGTGGGTCCGAACTCAGGAAATCAGGTGGTCCCCAACCCAGGAAATCGGGTGGTACCCATCAGAGGAAATCGTCCAATCAGTGAGTTACGCGTGGTTTTACAATAATTCGGAAACATCTCAATCATCAATAAGATGCACCCACGCAGCGCCGCTATGTCTACTTCGGTAGCCGCTTTTTTGTAACGGACCCTAATGCCACCAACTCGCGTAACGATCGTTCACCTTTCTCAATGAGCCTGCAGTAAACGACGCGAGTGCCACGCAGCCCTTCGTGGTCGAAGTGCTAGTGGCCGGTGACGGTGAAAACTTAGCGCTGGCACCAGATTGTATTGGTGCATAGATAGACGGGACGGGGGCCGTCCTAGGGCCGCGCTTCTCTTTCGGCCGTCGTGCGCATATACTATGCGCATACACCATGCGGGTCGCTGTAAATGGGCGCAAAGAAAGCCGTCAACGTCTCGATCCAGACCGAGCTACTCGATGCCGCGCGAGCCGAAGACATCAACTTATCCGCAACACTGGAGGCGGCGCTGGCGTATCAGCTTCGCATTCGACGGCGCGACCGTTGGCGGGCTGAGAATGAGGCGGCTATCGAAGCGTATAACCGCGATGTCGACGAGAACGGCTCGTTCGGCGATAACGCGCGCGCAGCTTCTAATGCCGCAGTTTGCCGTTTACAAGAATCGTAACGAGGCCACGCGGGGACGGTTCCCGCTGCTGCTGGACGTTCAATCAGGTCTCCTGGATCCGCTCAATACGCGGGTGGTTGTTCCCTTGAGCCCCGCGGCGCCGGCAAAAGCACGCGCTATGGAAGCGCTCACGCCGAAGCTTCCGGTAGCCGGCAAAGAATACGTCATGGTTACGCCGCAGCTGGCCGGTATATCCGTGCGAGAGCTCGGGGCCATCGTCGACACTGTCTCGAGTGAACGAGCCAAGATCATCGGCGCGCTCGATCTTTTGATTACGGGCATCTAGCGTTACGCGTGAACCGGCATTCGACCTTGCGCGGGAGTCTCGAGCAGCTCCCCCGGCACGCCCACAACGCGCGGGTTCGACCGGCCACATTTTACCAACGCAACTTGGTGAAAGAGCGTTGGGAAACGCCCCGAGATGCGCGCGGTCTGCGCCGGTTCTCGCCCGCGATCTGGACCACATAGCCTCGGTCACTTGCCGCGCTGCGCAAACGCGCATCGGCCAGAAGCGATCCGCGACGCGGGTCCGTGCAGTCAGTGCGGCGCGGGCGTCGGCTCGAACAGTCCCCGTTTCATCACACACTTGACCCACACCGCGCCGAGCACTGCGAATACGCCGAGCACGATGCCAGTGTAGCCAACTATAACTGGCGTCAATTCCGGGCTCGGCGAGCTGGTAGCAATGACAAATGCCATTCCGGCCAATGCCAGTATCGGAATCAAAGGATAGCCGGGAACTTTGAACGGTCGGTGCAGCTGAGGCTGGCGCCAGCGAAGCGCAATCAGGGAGATTTGCGCCAGCATGTATGCGAGCAGCCATGATACGGAGGCGGCGATAAGCAGTGGCAGTATGGAGCTGACGTCCCCACCCGACCATACCAACCCGACAAGGGGCAAGGCGCTGACGAAGAGTATCGCCAGAACGGGCGTGCCGAGCCGTGGGTGACTGTACTTCAGGAACGGCATGACTTGCCCTTTTTCCGCCATACCCTGCAGCATTCGCGGCAGTGACGCCAGTGCCGTGTTCATCAGACTGCACGAAGCCGTGACCGCCAGGAGCGTTACCCAAACGCTGGCGCGAGATCCGAACGCGGCGACCGCGTAGTCGAGATGC
>Ga0316218_1004156_pt1 | contig 11260 bp, 12 predicted proteins | sample TBH18003metaG_FD_203634 | JGI IMG/M metagenome (GOLD analysis project Ga0316218, IMG submission 203634) | Freshwater microbial communities from Trout Bog Lake, Wisconsin, USA - TBH18003 | ecosystem: Environmental > Aquatic > Freshwater > Lake > Hypolimnion/Profundal zone | place: USA: Wisconsin... | reverse complement strand
GCGATCAGCAGCCACTTCCCATCCGGCGTCGCCGCGCTCCCATACCCCAGCCCCGGCAACGGAACCCACTTCTTCACCGCCTGCATCCGCGTGTCAATCACCGCAAGCTCCGGCTTCACCTGGTCGGCCGTGAAAACCCAATGATCGTCCGTCGAGATCGAAATCCGCTGCGTCGTCCCCGCAATCGGAATCACCTTGATCGTCTTGCGCCCAAGCATGTCCAGCACTGAAACCGTGCCCGGCCCAACATTCGCCGTGTACCCAAACCGTCCGTCGTGCGAGATGGCCAGCATATGGCTCTCCGCCTGCCCCGTCGGAATCGTCCCCACAATCTTCAGCGTCTTCGGGTCAATGATCGTTACTGTCTTGTCCAGCTCCGTGGTCACATACAGCAACCCGTCCACCGGCCCGAACACCGGGCAATGCGGTCGAATCCCATGCCCGAAATCCACGTTGCCCACCACCTTGGCCGTCGCCAGGTCAATTACCACCATGTTTGACCCGTCCGTTCCCGGCCTCCCCACGCCCGAGTCGCCATAGATCGGCACATACGCCAGCTTGCCGTCCGGCGACCCCACCACCTCGTGCCCGGTGGTCCCGCCCTCCGGAACTGCGCCCAGCAGAATCCCCCCTGCCGGATCGAAGATCGATAGCCGCATCTCCCCCTTCTCGGCCACCAGCAAACGGTCCTGCTGCGCAAATACCGGGGAAACAGCCAAAGTTATAAGCGCACACGTCCAAAGCAGCTGAGATGGTTTCAAAGGGGGCCTCCAAAGGGTTAAGCACAGACTATAACCCTGGCAGATAGAAACCCAAGCGAAAACGGCAGCCCTGGGCAAGCCCTTCCCTGCAAGGCCCGCGCCTTACCCCTGCGCCTGCCATGGATCGTATGTGCCCACGCTCCAGCTATGCCCATCCGGGTCCTTCACGGCAAACTCCCGGCTCCCATAGTGCGTCTCCTGCAGCGGCCGCACAATCTCCGCCCCGGCCGCCACCGCCCGGGCATGCACCGCATCGGCGTCCGCAACCACGATGTACACGCTCCGCGTCTCCACCCCGCCCAACTCCTTGGGCGGCGTAAACCCCCGCCCATACTCGTCGTCTTTCACTGAGCCCAGCATGATCATCCCGTTGCCCAGCCTCAGCTCCGCGTGGTTGATCGTCCCATTCTCTCCGGCAAACACCACGTGGCGCGTAAAACCCAATACGCTGCAAAGCCACTCAATCGCCGCCTCCGCGTCGCGATACCGCAGCGCGGGAATCAGGTTGCCTCTTGTTTCACTCATGGGGAAGTCCTCCGCGCGCAGACTACCGCCGCTGCGCATCAACGCACAAGCAAAACTTGTCTCCGAGCCGCGACCGGGTGATCTTCTAGTCGTGCCGATGAACCTTGGTGCCCCAGGCCTCGCCTTTTAGATCTGGGAAACCCCAAATCCACCCGGCCGCGATATCCGTCCCGTCGCCCCCGGCCCTCTTCAACCCGCTATCCTGATCCTCATGCAGCTTCCCGCCGGTGATCGTCAACTCATCCAGATCATGGACGCCGCCCTCGCCGACGCCGCCCGCAGGGCAGGGAACTGGCTTGCCTGCCGCCCCGGCTGTACCCAGTGCTGCCACGGAGCCTTCGCCATCGGCCCCCTTGACGCCGCCCGCCTCCGCGCCGCCATGAGCGAGTTGCGCTCCTCAGCCCCCGCCCTCGCCGCCTCGCTCCAAAACCGCGCCCAGGCCTGGATTCAAGAACACGGCCCCGACTTCCCCGGCAACCCCCAAACCGGCATCCTCGGCCAGTCTGACGCCGACCAGACCCGCTTTGAAGACTTCGCCAACCACGCCCCCTGCCCCGTCCTTAACCCCGCCACCGGCCTGTGCGATGTCTACGCCGCCCGCCCCATCACCTGCCGCGTCTTCGGCACCCCCGTCCAGGTCGACTCCGGCCCAGACAACCAACCCGCCCTCGCCCATTGCGAACTCTGCTTCATCGGCGCCTCCGAATCCGAAATCGCCGCCTGCGAAATGCCCCTCCCCCACGACCTGGAAGCGGAACTCCTCACCCAGTTCTCCAACCCCTGCGAAACCGTAGTCGCCTTTGCTCTGCTCCCCTGAACCTGTCGGCCCACCAACCACAAATCGCGCGTGCCCCAGGTCCCGCTCCTGGGACCTGGGATACCAAAACCCTCAGTTCTCCTCTTCCGATGTGCCACCAACCTCGACAACACCGGCCCCACCGCAGGTGGCTCCGTGCCCCATCCATCTGCAGCTTCATCGCAGATGGGTGAGATGCCACCAACCTCGACAACACCGGCCCCACCGCAGGTGGCCCCTGCACGCGATAAACTAGTCTTTGGAAACCCCCATGCCAACGCGCCCCTGCTGGGTTGAGATCTCAACCCGCGCCTTTGAAGAAAACTTCCGCCTGCTCGCCGCCCTGGCCGCGCCGCACGCCGATCTGCTCGCCATCGTCAAGGCTGACGCCTACGGCCACTCGCTCAGTCTCTGCGCTCCCGCCGCCGTCCGCGCCGGCGCCCAATGGCTCGGCGTCACCAGCGTGGAAGAAGGCGTAGCCGCCCGCGCCCTCGCGCCCCACGTGCAGATTCTCGTCATCGGCGGCGTCTTTCCCGGCCAGGGCCCTGCCCTCGTCGCCCACCGCCTCACCGCCGTCGTTTGGGAACCTTGGCAGCTCGACGAGCTTGAATCCGCCGCTCGCGCCGCCGGCTTGCTCCCCGGCTCCGTCCCCATCCATCTTGAAATTGACACCGGCATGAGCCGTCAGGGCGTCTCGCCCGCCGCGCTGCTGCCGCTCCTCACCCGCCTCAGCGCCGGCTCGCCGCTCAAACTCGAGGGCGTCATGACTCACCTCTTCGCCGCTGATGAAGCCGATGGCGCAGTCACTGAAACCCAACTCGCGGAATTAGACAAAGTCCTCGAGCAGCTCAGCGCCGCAGGCCTCTGGGCCGAGTGGCTCAACGTCGGCAACTCCGCCGCCCTGCTCGCCGGCCAGGCTGAACCCATCGCCGCCCTCGCCGCACGCCACGGACTCAAAGCCCTGCTCCGTCCCGGCCTCGCGCTCTACGGCCTCGTCCCCGCCTACGACCCGTCCTTTGACTCGGAACTCGCACGCCAGGCCCCGGCCACGCTCGCCGCCGCCCGCGCCCGCCTGCAACCCGTCCTCACCTGGAAAACCCGCGTCACCACCGTCCGCGCAATCCCCGCCGGCGCAGTCGTCGGCTACAACGGAACCTTCGTCGCCACCGAGCCCATGCGCCTCGCCCTCGTCCCCGCGGGCTATGCTGACGGCCTTGACCGCCGCCTCGGCAACAACTTCAGTCTGCTCGTCCGCGGAGTCCACGCCCCCCTCGTCGGCCGCATCTCCATGGACCAGGCTGTCCTCGACGTCACTGAAATCCCCGGCGTTCAGCCCGGCGACGAAGTCATCCTCCTCGGCTCTCAAGGCGGCGAAACCATCACCGCCTTCCACCACGCCCAGGCCGTTGCCACCATTCCCTGGGAGATCTTCACCAGCATCAACGCCCGCGTCCCCCGCATCCCCGTCTGATTGACGCCCCGCTCAACCAGCCCTCAACCCCGCCGCCGCCTGCACCGAAGCAATCATCCCCTCGGTCCCAATCGCCGAGTTCACCAGCATGTGATAATGCCCCCGCGCGTTCCACTCCTGCTCGTAGCACTTGTGAATCGCCGCCGCCCGCCGCTTGTCAAACAAAGCCAGCAGATGGTCGGCCTGGTGCGCCTGCTCGGGGAACGTCTTCGTAAACCAATCCCGCTTGGCCTTCGCCGTCGCGTACACAAAAACATGAAAGCAGCCCGGATGCCCCACCAGCGCGCACGCCGCCCCTCGGCCCACCAGCACGCAGTTGCCTTCCGTCGCCGCATGCCTGATCTCTTCCTGCACCAGGCCGAGCATCCGCTCGGCGTCAAATACCTGCTCGTCCGTCATCCCCGCCGCTGAGAACGCCGCATCCATCCAGAATGCCTTCCCATAGCGGTAGTACCACGGGTCCAGCCGTTCGTCGAACTTCGCCGCCATCTCCGGCGTCACGCCTGCCCGCCGTGCCGCCCGGCTCACCAGCTCCTGGTCCAGCAGCCGCCAGCCAAGCCGCTCCGCCAGATCCCGCGCAAACTCTCCACCCTGTGACCCGCTCTCGCGCTCCACAGTAATCACCTTCACCGCTTCATGCATCATGTTCTAACGACCCCCGAGTCTGGAGAATACAACCAAGCCGCCCCTCTGCGGCAAGCCGCCGCCGCCTCTCGGACCCCAAAAACAGCATCGGCGCAGAAAGTAAATCCCTCCTGCGCCGATCCCGTCCTGTCTTCTGTCTTGCAGTCCTTATTGCGTAACCGGCTGCTCCGGCGTCTTCTGCGCCTTCAGGTGCGGCGTTCCCTCAAGGTTCGGAACCCGGTGAAGCGGCGGAACATTCAGCACCGGCGGCGCCGGCGGGCTCGGAGGAGTCGGCGGAAATCCCGTCGTCCCCTTCTTGATCCGCACATCCCCGTTCTCCGCGCTCAACACCACCCGCGCCCCGCCACTGCCCACCACAAACGCCACTGACTTGTTCTCCCCGTCCGTTGTCGGCATCGGATAGTCTGAAACAATATCCCCGTTATGCGTGTGTGCATTCACTGACGCTGAAGCGCTCGGCGGCAGTGTCACCTCCACATCGCCCTTGCTGTTCTTCGCTTCCACGCCAAAATTCCCCGCCGGCTCAACCGAGATCCGCCCGTCGCGGTTCTCCACATAGCTGTCGCCGTAGATCTGGCTCAGGTCCACGTCCTTGGCGTGCGTCGTCACCCTCACCTGCCCCTTCGCCTCGGTCACCCGCAGGTCGTCGGAGTTCAGCGTCAGGTCGCCCGGCAGTCCGCCCACTTCCAGGTTCGTCACCGACGTATGCAGATGCACCCCGCCGGTCACGTTCTCCATGTGAACTTCCCCAAAGATCTCTCCGTTGATCGTTACCTTGCCCTTGATCTCTGAGAGTGTCAGGTCGTTGCAGTGCCCATCGGCCGTAATGTCGCCGCTCACGTCATGTGCTGAAAAATCGTGCTTGTCGTTTGACAGGTGCATGCTGATTGACCCGGCAATCGCGCTCAGGTGTACATCCCCATGCGGCGCGTTCACATTGATCCCCGCGCCCAGCCCGGCCGCCGTCACGTCGCCCTTGCCCGTCGTGATCGTCACCCGCGCTGACTTCGGAACCGTGATCGTCAAATTCACTTTCCCACTGTTGTTGCTCTTCGACTGCACCAGCACGGCGCTGCCTGTCACCTTCACATCCGGCGCTTCGGCCCCGAAGATCTTCTTCGCTTCGCCGTCGGAGTTGGCATACGCCACTTCATGCGCCTGCACCTCGATGTTCGCCCCATCCCCCGCCGTCACGCTCACATCCCCGCGCGGGTTCTGGATCTCCACCGCTGCATTCGCCGGAATCTCCGAATTCAGCACTTGCTGGTCGCTGTCGTGCTCCGGCATCCCGAAGGCATTGAAAAAGTCGTCGCCGTCGCCGTTCCACTGGTTAAACCACGGACCCATGTGGTTCCAGCCCGCCGCGCCCATCCCAATCAGCGCCAGCAGAATCAGAATCCCCACAAAGCTCCCGCCCCGCCGCACCGGCGTCTCTCGCCGCGCGTCCAGTGCCCACTCGCCCAGCAGAGCCAGTCCCGCCCCAATCAGCAGCAGCGGCCACCAGTGCCCATACCACCCCCAGAACGCTGAAGCGTTAATGTGACCGGTCAGCAGCAGCAGCGCCACCACTCCGGCCCCGATCAGAATGATCGGACCCACAACCGAAGGGACCCGCGGCCCATAAGCCCCCACGTAACTCGACTTCATCGCATAGCGCTGCGCCTTCCACGCGTCCCGCTGCGCCCGCCACGCGGCCTTCTGCTGTTCCCGGTAAATGCGCCACTGCATCTTTGGATCATAGGGCGGAATCGGTCCTCCGCCTCCCGGAGGCATGTTCGGAGGTACGCTGCTCATCGCTGGCCTCCCTCTGGTTCGTGCTCATACTCTTCCGCGTGCGCCGGCACAATCGCCGTCGTCTCCGGCGCCTGCCCGGCCGCCGGTGCGGCATAAGGCGCTCCCGCATACGGCGTCTGTCCGTACCCAGGCCCCTCCGCTGCCAGTGCCGCCCGCTCGGCCAGCGCCAGCACGCCCGCCAGAATCAGAAAGAATGGCCAGCTCTTCCCCCAGCTCAGAATGTCAGCTTGGTTCAGCAGCGCAAGCGCCCCAACCAGAAGCAAAAATGCAGGCCCGCGCAGGCGGCGAATCAGAATATAACGGCTCATTTTGAACCTCCTTGCGACTCTCCAAGACGGCGAACAATCAGCCACACGCCCAAACCAATCAACAGCAGCGGCCACGCAAACTCCATCAGCCGCCCGTGGAAGATATCCAGCTGACCCAGCAAAAACAGCATCCCCAGCCCGATCAGTACCACCGCGCCCACCGGCTCCCTGCGCTTCCAGCCATACGGCGGGGGCGGAGGAATCGGCGGTATCGACGGATCGCCATACGGCGGATACGGCGGCGGTGGCGGAGGAGGCGGATACGAACCCGGATAGGAACCCTGGTACGGTGCCTGGTACGGTGCCTGCCCATACGGCGCCTGACTCGTCCCCGCATATGGCGGAGTGGTGCTGCCGCTCGCTGGCCCCGCTCCCGGCTGCGCTGGCGGCGTCCCGCCCTGCGGAGGATACTGCCCCTTCCCCCCCAGGTTCAGCCAGTTGCCCACCTCGTTCAGCCCCAGCGGATCAGGCAGCGGCTGTCCGTCGCGCCGCGCCTTCGCCGTGTGGAAGGCCTCGAACGACTGGTAAAGAACCCACGCCGCAATAAACAATACAAAAATCGGGTAGTGGCCCGCGATGCTGATCAGCACCGCAAAGATCACTACGTGAATCAGCCCCTTGAAAAACTGCCCGTTATACATCGCGCCCACGCCCGGAATCAGACCCAGGATCGCCGCCGCCGAAGGGTTCGGCTCACCCGCGTGAGCCGGCACAAAGGGCTGCTGAAACGCCTGCCACGTCGCCGCGCACGGCTCGCACAGCACCTGCCCTCCCGCCACGTTGCGCACGCACCCGCCGCACAGTGCCTTGCCGCAGTTCTGGCAAAACGCTGTCGCCTGCACACCACTGTGATTTACGCAGTCCATACTGTGCTCCTTTCCCGTTCTGCTTTTCCCGTCGTGCTTGTGAGGAGCCGCCGGAGTGCGCGGTCTGTCCCATGAAACCTGAGAGAAGCTTCCATCAATTCCCGTTGATCGGTGCCAGCCGGCCCCAGCGCCGGATTCCCTGACTGTTGCGGAGGATCCACTTTCGACCCGCCATCCTTATGATTCGGCGTCTTCTGGCTCTCGCCCGGCCCCGTTGGTGCCGCATCCTTCTGCTGCTGGTCCATGCTGCCGCCTTCGCCCTCGCCTGACGTCCCGCGCCGCAGCTCCCGCATCTTCGACTCCACCTCATACACCAGTCGAAGATGATCGTAGTAGCGAATAATCGGCGTTGACGCCATCGTCAGCCGCCGTTCCACAAGCGACCGCACCGTGCTCGGCCGCAGATCGGCAAGCCGCAAACTCGTAATCTTCACGCCCGTCAGGTTCAGCGTCAGCGCAATCGAGAAAAATGCCATCGCCGCCGTCATCAGCAGCCTGGGCTCCGCAAACCGCCGCACGCTGCCCATGAATCCCGGCTTCTGCCACGCCGGCGTCATCGGCACAACGTGGCCCCCCGCCGCCACCAGCCCATATCCCGCCACCTGCCCGGGACCCGTCTGCGCAAGTATCTTGTCCAGCAGCCCTAGCGGTACCTCCGGCTCGGGCGAAAGAAACTCCAGCCATTCGCGCCCCTGGCGCGAGGCTTCAAACAACGCCGTGCAGGCCGGGCAGACGGCCATATGTGCGGTAAAGGTCGCCTCGTCCGCGGGCTTCAATGCCCCGTCCAGCGCCTCCGCCAAAAGTGTCTCCCACTGCCCGCAGGCCGGAGAGCTCGGAATGTTCGTGTACTCTGCCATTTACATCACCTCCCGTTTATTACGTTCCAGCAGCCGCGCCAGTTCCGCGCGCCCCCTGCTGATGCGGGACTTGACCGTCCCCTCGGGAATTCCCAGCACCTGGGCAATCTCCTTGTAATCCATATCCTGCAGGTCTCTCAAAATCACCGCCTCGCGCAGCTCCACGCTCACCCGCGCCAGCGCCTCCTGCACCATCTTGGCCAGTTCCTTCTGCGCCGCCGACTCGTGCGGAGAAGGCCCCTTCGAGGTCAGCCGGTCAATCGGCTTCAGCTCTTCGGCGCTCTCCCACCCGTCGTCCAGCGAGCCCGTCGCCCGCAGGTTCCGCGTCCGCCTGAAGTGGTCCACCAGCAGGTTCCGCGTCAGCGTCGTAATCCAAACCTGCAAACTCCCTCGCGTCGTGTCAAAGCTGGCCAGATTCGAGTAGATCTTCAGGAACACGTCCTGCGTCAGATCCTCTGAGTCCGTCGGATTCCCCGTAAACCGGTAGCAAAGCCCGTACACACGCCTGTGGTGCGTGCGGACCAGCTCGGCCCACGCGCCCGTATCTCCGTCCATGCAGCGGCGGACGATTTGGGACCAGTCGGTCTCCAGCAGACTTACCTCCACGCGTGATTGCCGCCCAGCCACTCCAGCCGGCTGCACCCGGACGCCAACCTCCGGCGCCTCCATCGTACGCCGAGACGGCCCCTGCGGCTTCTCCGGAAACTGGCTTTTCTCCGCGGATCGGCTCCGCGGCGTTCCCGCCAGCCCCATCACGCTCCAGCTTAATGTACCCACGCATTGCATAGATTGCTAATACGCGCGATTTCCCCACTTGGTTCCCACCCACATCCTCAAGTTCTCCCACGCCGAAGGCCGCCAGCCCCACCGCAGGTGGCGAGTGCCCCAGGTCTCGCTTCTGAGACCTGGGAAGCCTCAACCTCTAGTTCTCCCCTTCTCACCCTGCCACTCAAGCCCCGTGCCCCATCCATGCAAGGGCATCTTCTCGCATGGGTGGGACACCACAACCGCCGGTTCTCCCCTCTCACCCCGCCGGAACAGCTGGGTGCCCCCGGTCTCGATTCTGAGACCGGGGAAACCACAACCCTAAGTTCTCCCCTCTCACCCCGCCACGAAAGCCCCGTGCCCCATCCATGACGCGTTCTTTGCGTCATGGGTGGGAAACCACAACCGTCAGTTCTCCCCCGTCGAAGGCCGCCGGCCCCACCCCAGGTGGCCGAAGGCAGTTGGCCCCACCGCAGGTGGCAGGTGGTAACCTTTCCCCTCCCCCCGCATCTCATTCAACACAGGCCCTCAACCGGCCCAGGAGCTTCCCCTATGTCCCTCACCCTGCGCAACGCCTTCCTCGCCCTCCTCGCCGCCTCCACCCTCTGCATCGGTTGCCGTGGCGCCACCCGAACCCCCATCCCAGCCCCCACCGCCGACGCCGCCCTCGCCCCAGCCCCCGCCCGCGCCACCGCCGTCTTCGCCGGAGGCTGCTTCTGGGGAACCCAATCCGTCTTCGAGCGCGTCAAGGGCGTCCTCGACACCACCGTCGGCTACGCCGGCGGAGACCCCAACAGGGCCACCTACGACCAGGTCACAACCGAGACCACCGGCCACGCCGAGTCCGTTCGCGTCGTCTACGACCCCTCCAAAATCACCTACGGAACCCTCCTCCGCCTCTTCTTCTCCGTCGCCCACGACCCCACCCAGCTCAACCGCCAGGGCCCTGACGTCGGTACCTCTTACCGCTCCGCCATCTTTTATTCAGATGAGTCCCAGCGCCGCATCGCCCAGTCCTACATCGCCCAGCTCGACCAGGCCCGCGTCTTCCCCGCCAAAATCGTCACCCAGGTCACGCCCCTCAAGGGCTTCTACGACGCCGAGCAATACCACCAGCACTACGCCGACCAGAACCCCGATAACCCCTACATCCTCGTCTGCGACCGCCCCAAAATCCAGGCCCTCCAAGCCCAGTTCCCCGAACTATTCGACGCGCGCGGAGGCAGATAAGAACGATCACGCATCGAGCCGACACAGGGCATTGCGTCTAAAGGCGCTCGAATCACGCATTGGCGATTGAACGCGAAGCGAAAAACTCTGATGCTCACCATTTCACGGGAGCTGTTGATTAAATGGTAATTTCCGGATTGGCGACAAACCGGCCACAATGCCCGTTCGGCACCATCATCCTCTCCCCACACCAGTGTCATCCTGAACGTAGTGAAGGATCTGCGGTTGCTTCTCAAGATTCCATTCGATCCAACGCACGGCAATAATCGGCAGGCTCATAGTCGTACCAATCGCGGCTCAAGTCCACCCAGACCGGGTTCATCGCCTCAATCAGCGCGATCTTCTTTCCTCGTTTCCAGCCCTTCAGTTCCTTCTCGCGAGCGATCGCCTCTGGCCTCGACGGTGACATCGAAGGCCTGAGTGCCATCTATGGAGTTTCTGTCCGATCTAGCGCATATGACATAATTCTTTGCAGATTTCCAAAGACACTGGCTAGGTGCTGACAATTGGAGGGATACATGGGACCGCAGATATTCGCGCTCGTGGTTTTCGCGGGCATCATTGTCCTCATACTCTTCTACCGTGCAAAGCAGCGGGAGGAAGAGGTGAGGCTGCGGGAAGGGCGCGAGGAAACCGCTCGAGATCAACGGCTTAGAGCGGAACAGGAGAACCTGCGTGCTCAGATGATCGCTGTTGCCAGACAATCGCTCGAGGTTTTCGAATCGATGCCGAACTGCCTAAGCCGCGCCGAGGCGCTGCTCGATCAGGCCGAGGTCGACTTTTCTGAGAGCGCTTTCGCGCCGTTCTGGGATTCCATTGAAGGAGCAGCAAAGACGCTCGGTCATTTCGACGAAGCCGTAAGGCGTTTGAATCAAAAGTCTGTTCGATACGGCGAGCTGTCTGCGGCCTACCTTGGCACACCGCCCGCGTTTCCCCTTACCTCCTTCTCCGTATCAAGGTTGGGTGTCAGCAACAATACCGCCGCCCGAATGAGGGCAGTTGTTCGCAGCGCCCAACGCAATTTCCAATTCGCGACAATCTATGAACAACGCAAGACAAACCAAATCCTTGTCGCTGGGTTCACAAGCCTAGCAAACGCCCTGGACCGAATGGGCTCCCAAATTGCCGATTCGCTTGAGAACCTCTCAGTGGCGGTCGGTTCGATGGCCTCTGTGATCGAAGATTCATCCCGCCAAGCCAACGCCCAGAGGGGGCAGATTCTGGACCAAGTCGGCAATATGC
>Ga0316218_1004143_pt1 | contig 11285 bp, 10 predicted proteins | sample TBH18003metaG_FD_203634 | JGI IMG/M metagenome (GOLD analysis project Ga0316218, IMG submission 203634) | Freshwater microbial communities from Trout Bog Lake, Wisconsin, USA - TBH18003 | ecosystem: Environmental > Aquatic > Freshwater > Lake > Hypolimnion/Profundal zone | place: USA: Wisconsin... | reverse complement strand
TTCACTGTTAAAATCAGTTGATCTCCTTATCCATTTGACCCATCACATCACATGCCTCATCGTAAATTTCAAGCATTCTGTTATTGGCTTCTCCCGGGGCAAACCTTGCATATTCGCAGGTATCGAGGATTTGGATAAAACGGTTGATCACAATTTCTGAGGCTTTATGATTTGCTAATTCAGCGGAAGCCTTGTCTTTATTTAATTCAGCAAAAGGGATAGTCATTTTATCGCTTAAATAGCCCCAGAAAGCGCGTGTAACTGCCTCGTAGAATTTTTCCGTTGCCCCGTTCTTTAAATGCATATTGGCCTCCTTTAAACGTCTTAGTGCAACTTTGCTTGCTTTTTTGTTCTTTACACGTGCTACATTGGCATTTTCGCGGATCTGTTTTTGATACATTAGGTAGAGCAGCAACAATCCCAGAACTCCTGCTAAATAAATCAGATAGAAACTAAAGCTTCCAAAGAAAATTTCCCCCTTTGGTTTCAATTCACTATTCCCCTGTTTGATGAATCGGATATCTTTGCCCAGGAATTTCACATCCTCTTTGGCAACCGAACTCATTATACCCTTGGTCGGAGTTCCATCACCCTTGGCAACATGAATTTTGAATTCCTGAGATGATTTTGTTGTATACCTGCCTGCTACAGGATCGAAATAAATAAAATTTACCGGTGGAATGGTATAATCTCCTGCAAACCTTGGCAGGAAAAGGTATTCAAATGAGATATTCCCGTTTAAGCCTTCTGCAGTTGCTGCATAGTTACTTTGTGTCTTAGGATCATAGACCTCAAAATCAGCAGGAAGCTTAAGCTTTGGCGCATTAATCAGCTTGATATTTCCATTACCACTTACATCAATACGCAGGGTAATCGCATCGTTCTCTTTTACATTGGTTGAAGTGATCGATGAGCGAAGGTCAAACCGTCCAACTGCCCCTGAAAAATCAGCCGGACCTGCAGGTAAGGGATTTACAGTAACGATAACCGGATCACTGGTAACCGTTACTTTCACATTGGCAAAATTATCAAAAAAATCGTCGAAAAAGCTTTTTGCCTGTTTCACCCGTTGTTGAACGATGCAGTCAATCTTGACTTTATCAATGGTAATCGTACCGGTTTGCTGGGGGAATAATAATGTTTTCTTTAAGGTCCCGACATTGTAAATTTCTCCGTTGAACGATTCCCGCTGAAGCGAGATCTGTTGCGGTAGTGCGACATCCTGAGACCAGAAACCTTCAAAGCTGGGTAAGGAAATATCTTCAAATCCATTCAGGTTAACCTTTGAGTAGATTTTAATCGTTGCCATTGCATGATCCCCTTTATAAAGATTTTTGCGGTCAACGACCAATTTTACAAAAAGATCAGATTTGGGAACAGTTCCGGGTGTTGTTGTAGGTTGTTCTGTCCCTCCCCCAGTGGGCTTAGCGGAACCTTTGACTACCTCAATGGTCAAAGAATTTGAGGTAATTGTAGTCCCGTTTACATTAATTGAAGCGGGGTTAATCGTAAATTTACCATCTTTTTTGGCCTTCAATATGAACAGGTAAGAAAATGATACTGATTGTGAACTCGTTCCGTTAATAATCTGAAATGAACTGCTTTGTGTAGTCGATGGCCCCATTAGAATTAAAAAATCAGATAATTCCGGTAATTTTAGATTCTGACCTTTTGCATTTACAGTGAAGGCTAGCCGAAACTGTTCACCAAGTTCCACCACTTTAGGTGCTTCCATTGTAAAGCTAATTTGCTGGGAAAATCCGGGCAGGCTTAAAAGTAAAACACAAACCAATAAATAGAGATGTTTAAGTCTCATAATGTCCTTATATATTATTTATTAACAACAATATTCAAAATTAGTTATTCTTACCAGTTTTTCTCGACTTTTATTTTTTCAGCTTTCATCGCCTCAGCTTTTTTCACTTTTTCCTGAGTCTGTTTTTCATCATTCTCCAGTGCCTTCAACATCTGTTCAGCACTTTGTTTGGATATTTTATTCTGCTGAGGTTGTTGCTGCTGGTCCTGCTTGTCCTGATTCTTATTCTGATCTTGCTTGTCTTTATCTTTATTCTCATCCTTCTTATCCTTGTTTTTATCCTGATCTTTTTTATCCTTATCCTTGTCTTTATCCTTGTCTTTATCCTTTTTTTTCTGATCCTGGTCTTTCTTTTTCATTTTCATAGCATAAGCCAGGTTGTATTTTGTCTCGGGATCATTGGGATTGATCCGCAATGCCTTTTCATAGGCTTCAATACTTGGATCATACTTTTTCTGGGCGAGCAGGGAGTTTCCAAGATTATGAAGCACCATTGTTTTTTCGTGGAGATCTTTGGTCTTATCAGCGAGCTTCTCGAATTCGGAGGCTGCCTGATCGGGCTTGTTCTGTTTGTAGATGGAATTGGCAAGATTGAACTGCCAGTGGAAATCGTCCGGCTTAATCTGAAGTGCGCGACGATAGGCAACCTCAGCCTTTCCAAAACTTATGGTGTCCAGTTTTGTCGTATCTTTAAGTCCATCACTATAATAGCCATTGCCTTCACGAACAAATTTTCGTTCTTTTTGGGCAAATGCCCCATGGGCAATGACAACAGTTAACAGTAATAATATTAGTTTATTCATCACTTGCTCATTTATGATTACCAAATAGCCGGAAGTTCCGAAGCCATTTATTTTTCCGGTCGAGAATCATGAAATCGCATACAATCAGGCAGAGTGCAATGATCAGAAATAGTGGAAACTGATCGTTATACTCAGAGTATTCACGCGAATTCAATTCTGATTTCTCCATTTTCTCAATTTCATTAAAAAGATTATTTAAGCCAACCTCGGCATTATTTGCCCGGATATAGCTACCTCCTCCTGCCATTGCAATCTGGGTTAACATGTTCTCATCCAGTTTTGTAACTACAACGTTGTTATCCTTGTCCTTAAGAAAATCCCTGCTTCCTGCTCCCCCTATCGGAATTGGGGCGCCCCCGGGGAGACCCATGCCGATTGTATGAACGATCATTTTCTTCTCCAATGCTTCTTTTGCGGCTCCAATGGCGTCATCTTCATGGTTTTCGCCATCGGTGATTATGATAATTGCTTTACTGCCTCCAAAATCAGGAGTGAACGACTTGGTGGCCATCTGTATTGCAGCCCCAATTGCGGTTCCCTGAACCGGAACAATACTGGTATTTATGGCGTCGAGAAACAATTTGGCCGAAACATAGTCGGTTGTAATGGGAAGCTGGACATATGCCTGTCCGGCAAAGACGATCAGTCCGATCTTATCATCGCGAAGACGTTCCGTTAATTTTGATATAGCCCTTTTGGCCCGTTCCAATCTGTTGGGTTTGATATCTTCAGCCATCATACTGTTGGAGACATCAAGTGCAATTATCAATTCAACTCCTTTCCGTTTCGAGGTCAATAGCTTTGATCCAAACTGCGGTTGAGCCAGAGATAATATGATGAAGCTTAAAACAAGCATCCATATAAGGAATTTGATAAATGGCCGGTTCGCAGATACACTGGGCATCAACTGGGCAATGAGTGCCCTGTCACCAAACAGACGCAGCGAGCGACGTCTGCTTATCCTTGAAATAATAAACAGTACGATGAAGGCCGGAATAACCAGCAGTAAATAGAAATATTCGGGATGTGCAAATCTAAATGATTCCATAACTCAATTTTTTTCTGATTCCTTTACGGAATATGCCTGAATACTGCAAATTGCAGAACCAATGCGAGTAACGAAAGAAGAAGTGCCCCAATAGCAAAACGGCGGTATTCTTCATTTTTTTTGCTGAACTCTTTATTCTGAATCTTCGATTTTTCCAACAGATCGATCTCTTTATATACCTCGGCCAATGTTTTATTGTTTGTGGCACGGAAATATTTGCCATCGGTTATTCGGGCGATTTCAGTCAATGTTTTTTCATCTATTTTAACCTCCATGTCGCGCATCTGGATACCGAAAGGAGTTTGAACCGGGAATGGGGCAGTACCTATCGTACCTATTCCAATGGTATAAACCCTTATCCCGAAGGTTTTGGCAATTTCAGCCGCGGTAATGGGGGCAATCTCTCCACGGTTGTTCTCCCCGTCTGTGAGGAGGATGATCACCCTGCTCTTTGCTTCACTATCTTTCAAGCGCGAAACAGCGTTAGCCAAACCTAATCCGATAGCCGTTCCATCTTCTATCATTCCGCTTTCTACCTTCTGCAGCAAATTAATTAAAACAGCCCTGTCGGTTGTAAGCGGACATTGGGTGAAGCTTTCTGCAGAAAAGACAACCAATCCGATGCGGTCATAGGGCCTGCCGGATATAAATTTGGTAGCCACCGCTTTAGCCGCTTCAACCCGGTTCGGTTGGAAGTCACGTGCAAGCATGGACCCCGAAAGGTCGAGAGCAATCATAATGTCGATCCCTTCAACAGTCTGGTTTTGCCAGTTATCGGAGGATTGCGGCCGGGCCAGACAAGCAATAATCAGCGCCAAAACGGCCATGTTCAAAACAAATGCCATATGGCGTAAAGCGTGCTTCCAGGTAAGTGGTGTTTTTTTCAGAGCCTCAATGGTACTGATCTGAATACTTGCCTTTGATTTTTTTTGGCGAAGAACATACCAGACAATCATTGGAATTAACCCGAGCAGCAGATAAAACCAATCAGGTTTTGCAAATACGATATTGTTCATAGTTGATTTTCCTCTTTTTTATCCTTCAAATCAACGACCTCTGCTTCACTTGCCATTGTTTTAACAGGTTCCTCTGGAACATCAACAACAGATTCGCTGGTAGTTTCTTTTACAAACAGGTAGGCGTTTGTGAGCATATTAAAATTCTCATCAGGTAGTGGTGTAAGCTTCGCAAACTTAACAAGATCGGCTAATTCGAGAATCTCTTTTAATTCGAGAACTGATTTGGCATCAATTTGCGCCTTCAGATTTTTAAAGCCGACCAGGATTTCAGGAGTAGTCTGTTCCATGGCTGCCATTACGAACCGGTCTTCAATATAAACCCTGATGATATCAGTAAGGCGGGTATAATAATCCTTGACCTTTTCCTGTTGCCATAATTGTTCATCTTTCAGTTTATCCAACTCTTGCAAGGCAATCAGATGTGGTGGCAATTTGGGTTTTGGAGGTCGCTGAAATAAAGGTCTGTTCTTATTTCTTCTGCTTACCGCATAAATTACCAGGAAAATAATGGCTCCAAGTAAGATAATTCCAAGTAACCATGGGGCGATCTCTTTAAAAGTGACCGGTGCAGTGAAAGGTTTTTTAATATCAACCGGTCCCTTTTTAAAATCGACAAGGGGAAATTTGACGAAAAGTATTAAGCTGTTGCTTCTCAATGAATCGGTGCGCACCCCGCTGTTAAATCTGAAATAGAAAGGGGGGATATAATGGGCACCACTGTCAAAACAGGTAACCAGATAAGTTTGCTTTAATTGAATTTGGTTCCCTGCCAGTTTGGAGGTGTCAATTTTCGACCTTTTCAAAATCTCAATCTTGTTAATTGAATCGCGCAACTGTGGAAATTCTACTTTTGTTCCTGCGGTTTGCTCGACAACAATCAGCAATTTAATCTGATCACCTAACCAGATTGAGTCATGTTCGAGAGCAGTTTTGATTCTGATCTCCTGACCGTTGACCAATGAGAGAGACAGAAATAAAATACTCAGCAAACATAAATATTTTAACTTAACCGTTCTATTCATAATTTGTGTTCCCTTTTCTTAAAAAGCGCAACAAGAGACTTTACGTAATCTTCACGTGTACTGATATTTGCATAGTCCAGACCGGTTTTCTTCAGCAGACTGTCCAATTGTTTATTTCTCTCGCTCCAATGTTTCCGATAAGTCTCTCTTACATTTCTGCTTGAAGAATCCACCCAAAGATATTCTCCTGTTTCAGCGTCTTTGAATTTAATCATTCCAACCGATGGCAATTCAGCTTCACGTTCGTCATAAATTCGCAGTCCAACCATGTCATGCTTATTATTGGCGATCGAAAGGGCCTGCTCCATGGAGGATGGATTGTCCATCAGATCTGAGATGATAAAGGCTGTAACCCTTCGTTTCATGGCATTGGTGAGGTAGCGCAAGGCAACCGAAATGTCTGTCTTTCTTGATACCGGTTCAAACTCGATCAGTTCACGAATGATCCTTAAAGTATGTGTCCTCCCTTTTTTTGGTGGGATAAATTTCTCAATTTGATCGGAAAAGAAGATGACGCCAATTTTATCATTGTTGGATATCGCAGAAAATGAAAGTATTGCAGCTATCTCAATGATAACATTTTTTTTCATCCGCTCAACGGTTCCAAAATCGCGGGACCCGCTTACATCGACGAGCAACATTACAGTCAATTCGCGTTCCTCTTCAAATATTTTGATAAAAGGATGACCATACCGTGCGGTTACATTCCAGTCGATGTTCCGGATATCATCGCCAAATTGGTATTCACGTACCTCACTGAAAGCCATACCACGTCCTTTAAATGCACTGTGATATTCTCCGGCGAAGATATTGCGGGATAGCCCTTTTGTCTTTATCTCAATTTTCCGAACTTTTTTTAATAGTTCCGATGCTTCCACTTTTTTAATTTATTGAATTACTGATCAATAATAATACCGATCGTGAAAATCACGAAAATAATATTTACGATTCCTCCACTATGGGACCTCAATGGTATTCAATATTTCGCTTATAATCTCTTCTGTTGAAAGATTGTTTGCTTCAGCTTCGTAACTTAGCCCAATACGGTGGCGCAAAACGTCATGACATACCGCCCTGATATCTTCAGGGATCACATACCCGCGGCGTTTGATAAATGCAAAAGCTTTGGCTGCCTGGGCAAGACTGATTGATGCACGTGGTGAGGCACCATAAGTGATCATCTCCTCAAATTTAGCTAACCCTGCAGCCTTTGGCTCACGAGTTGCAAAAACGATATCGACGATATATTTCTGGATTTTCTCATCCATATAAACTTCTTTCACTATATCCCTGGCTCTGACAATGTCTTCCGGCTTTAAAACCGTTTTTGCCTTCGGGAATTCTTTTAGAAGATTCATTTGAATGATCAATTTTTCCTCCTCTTTTTTGGGATAGTTCAAAACTACCTTCAACATAAAACGGTCGACCTGGGCTTCCGGTAAACGGTAAGTCCCCTCCTGTTCGATCGGATTTTGAGTTGCCATTACCAAAAATGGATTTTCAAGCGGATAAGTATGGGCACCAATGGTCACCTGCCGCTCCTGCATCGCTTCAAGCAATGCCGATTGCACCTTGGCCGGGGCGCGGTTTATTTCATCTGCCAATACAAAATTTGTAAAAATGGGTCCTTTCCGAACCATGAATTCTTCATTCTTCTGACTGTAGATCATTGTTCCGATTAAGTCGGCAGGCAAAAGGTCAGGGGTAAACTGGATCCGGGCAAATTTAGCATCGATTGTATTTGCCAGTGTGTTGATTGCCAATGTTTTTGCCAATCCGGGCACCCCTTCCAGCAGGATATGCCCATCGGAAAGTAATCCGATCAACAAGCTTTCAACCAGATGTTTCTGACCGACAATTACCTTGTTCATCTCCATGGAGATGAGATCTACAAATGAGCTTTCCCGTTGAATTCGTTCGTTAAGTTCTCTAATGTCCAATGTCTGATTCATAATCCAATAGATAATTAATTATTGTGCTTTAAAAACGGTTACGAAAATAGTGTTTTGAATTGTTTCATTAGCCATGATTTAATTAAAAAATGTTAAGTGGATCAATTAACCCTGTAAAATAGCCCTATATTTTAAATCCATTTTTTGTATTCCACCTTAAATTAAGGCAATGTGAAGAAATATATTCTGGATTTTGGTGTAGAGAGGCGATTAATCGCATCTCTACACCAAAAAAATAATCTTAAAAATATCATCCTTCCGAAAAATTAAAGTCCTACTTTTGCAGGGTGAAGAATCCTGCAACTAACCATTGAACGGATAGTGTAGTTCTGAAATCAAATATTTAAAGCATTAATTCTCTTTAAGATATGAAGCCAAAAATAGCCGCCCAATCGGGTACCTTCGAATCGAGTGATGTAATCTTTTTAATTGAACCACTCCCCGATAATTCAGGCCGAAAGCTTGATATCTCCTCTACAGTGATGCAACAATATGGCTCAAGTTTTAAACGGATCGTTACCGAAATGCTTGACGAATATCAAATGACAGATATTCACCTGATTGCCAAAGATAAAGGCGCTCTGGAACCGACTATCAAAGCCCGGCTGGAAACAGCAATTAATCGTTCCATGGAACGGCAGGAAGGAACATTGTAATAACAGAATGAGTTATGATAAAAAACTTCAAAAAGCGGAGGAGTATGCTCTATATTCCGGGGAATAATCCGGCAATGATCCAGCAAGGGGGAGTATATGGTGCCGACAGTATCCTTCTAGATCTCGAAGATGCAGTCGCGCTGAACCAAAAGGACGCAGCACGCACGTTGGTCCGGAACATGATCAAAGTGGTTGATTTCTATGATGCAGAGGTCTGTGTAAGGGTCAATCACCTGAGTACACCCTTCGGGCTGGCTGATCTTGAGACGATTGTGCCGCTTCAGCCATCCGCGATCCGGTATCCCAAAACCGAATCTGCTGAAGAGGTGGCAGAACTGCTGAAAATAATCGAAAGGATTGAAGACCGGCATGGCCTTCCACATAATAAAATGACCCTCCATGCGATGATCGAAACGGCTATGGGGGTTCAGAATGTGTTTAATATTGCGAGTATGTTCAGGCGCGTCGATGCCATAACGATTGGCGGTCAGGACCTCACTGCAGATATGAATATCGTTTACACGGCTGATGGTGTGGGAATTGATTTTGCACGTAAACGGATCGTAATGGCGGCTAAAGCCAGTCATATTGATGTGATCGATACTGTTTTCCCCGATGTCAACGACGAAGAGGGTTTGCGCAGGGAAACCGAATATGCCAAAAAAATTGGTTTTACCGGAAAAGCGGTCATCAATCCACGCCAGATCGATATTATTCATGATGTTTTTACCCCGACAGAGGAGGAGATCCGGAAAGCGTACCATATTGTCAAGGAGTTCAGGATGAATACAGCTGCCGGAATTGGTGTATTTGCAATCGATGGCAAGATGGTGGATGCTCCGGTGGTGTCCAGGGCGGAATATATTCTGAAGCTGGCCAATGTGACGGTGGGATAGCAGAAAGCTATTGGCAGCTTGCAAATGGCGACTGGCAAATTTATCGCCAGGACTTTATTATGCTCCGTAGCACAGTCATCTTTCATTTACCAATCAGCCAGCAGCGGTTCCGGAAATGAGCAAATATTATTTAAAATAAACAATATTCAAATAATCTATCAATGTTAAACAGCTTAGGGAGGGAGATTCCAGAATATATTGAAGGAATCGGAAAACTTGAACCTTTTCAGGGGGCATTGGCAAAGTTAAGAAAAGGGTGGATGAGTGAACCTACCATTCCTGCTCCAAACAGGGCCTATCTTCCTCATCAGAGTAAACTGTGCAAGTCCCTGGAGGAAGCCATTATGCGCAGTAATCCACATAACGGGATGACTGTTTCCTTTCACCATCACCTGAGGAATGGTGATATTCTGCTGGTTCAGACGCTCACAATTCTGCATAATATGGGTATCCGGGATATCACACTGGCATCTTCCTCGTTGAATGAGTGTCATGACCCCATACTGCCCTATTTAAAGGATAGAACCGTTACCCGTATCTTTTCATCGGGTATCCGGAATCAGCTTGGGCGTGCCATCGCACTGGGTGTGCTTGACACCCCGGTGGTTATTCACTCTCACGGCGGAAGGGTTCGGGGCATCCATACCGGTAAGATTAAAATTGATCTGGCGATTATCCCGGCCTCAGCAGCTGACTGCGAGGGAAACGCGACGGGTTCGCACGGTAAATCGGCTTTTGGGTCTATCGGTTATGCGGTTATTGATGCCAGGTATGCCAAAGAGGTCATTGTCGTAACCGATAACCTGGTAGATTATCCCTGTATTCCGCTTTCAATTTCACAAAATTTTATCGACCATGTGGTTGTTGTGGATTCGATCGGTGATGCATCTAAAATTGCCACCGGAACAACCCGTATCACTAAATCCCCAATGGATCTGAGGATTGCGAAGATTGCAGCTGATGTCATCGAACACTCCGGTTTTTTCATTCCTGGGTTTGCCTTTCAGGTTGGTGCAGGAGGGGCCTCCCTGGCAGTTGCAAAATTTATCCGTGAAAAGATGAAAACAAAGGGGATAAAAGGCAGTTTTATGCTGGGTGGTATCACCTCTTATTGCGTGGATATGCTCAATGACGGACTCTTTGAAACTATTTTCGACGTGCAGTCATTCGATGCTGTTGTAAGTAACTCCCTTTTAAATAATCGCCGCCATATTGAGATTCCGGCCGCGCTTTATGCGAATCCGTTCAATTGCGGGTGTATCACCAATAAAATTGACGTTGTAGTACTTGGGGCTCTCGAAATTGATGTTGATTTTAACGTAAATGTAATCACAGGCTCTGAAGGATATATTCGCGGAGCATCGGGGGGACATTCTGACACGGCATCCGGTGCAAAACTCACCGTTGTGGTCTGTCCTTCATTCCGTGGCAGAATCCCTATTATCAAAAAGAGGGTGCATACGATCGTTACACCAGGTGAAACGGTCCATGTGCTGGTAACCGAACGGGGTATATGCGTGAATCCGATGTTCCCGGAACTTGAAGAAAATCTGAAAAGAGCGGGGCTGAATGTCAAAGATATCCATGACCTTGAGATTGAAGTGGATAAAATTACCGGTATCCCCGGTCCATTGGAATATACCGATAAAATAGTGGGGATCGTTGAATACCGCGATGGGACCATCATCGATGTAATTCATCAGATTAAGGAGAAGTAAGGTGGGAGGCTTTTAGGCTGTAGGCTAATAGTCTTTTAGGGTCTAAGAAATTTAATAGGTCTTTCTAATATTTAAATGTAAACTGCCTAAAAGTCTAATAGTCTTTAAAAAAAAATAATTATCGAACCACTTCAGGCAATATTGGAAGCCCGTGATCAGCGGGCATTTTTTAAGGGTCAGATCGCAAAGAGAGGTATGCCTTCGCTGAGTTTAACCCTAAATATCCCCGGATACCCTAAAAGTAATTCTTCGGTGGAAAACTTCTTTGGATATTGCCTGATTGATTTTAGGTGTTTTTTAAAAGCGAATCTGATCAATATTCTGGATGAAGAGGTGGTTTCTGGAATCGATGCCG
>Ga0316218_1004131_pt1 | contig 11309 bp, 12 predicted proteins | sample TBH18003metaG_FD_203634 | JGI IMG/M metagenome (GOLD analysis project Ga0316218, IMG submission 203634) | Freshwater microbial communities from Trout Bog Lake, Wisconsin, USA - TBH18003 | ecosystem: Environmental > Aquatic > Freshwater > Lake > Hypolimnion/Profundal zone | place: USA: Wisconsin... | reverse complement strand
TGTTAAAATGTTAATTATAGCTATAAAAATACTCCTCAAATAGGTTACAATCTATTAATTAAACTTCGCTAATTCAAATATTATTATGAGAACAACTAAAGAATTTCAAGACTCAATAAAAAAATTAAATCCCAATCAAAAACAAGCTGTTGATGCTATCAATGGGCCATTAAATATTATCGCTAATGCTGGGGCTGGTAAAACTACAGTTGTTGCACTTAGATGTTGCAATATATTGCATAAAACAGATTTTTCTGCTTCGAATATTTTGTGTTTGACATTTTCAAATGCAGGTGTCAATTCGATGAAGAAGAAGTTGCATGAGTTGATAGGGAAGGCTAGTGATGAAATCAAAGTCTGTACTTTTCATTCTTTTGCCCAAGAGGTTTTAAATTTAAGTAATGATAAAAATGATATAAGTAATAAGACTTTAATCATGCCAGGACAACGAATGATGATTTTAGAAAAACTGATTAATAATTCTGATTTGTCTGGCGCATTTTATGATATTAAACCGCCAAGTTTTAAGAAACTTAATTCTTTACACAAGATCTTTAATGTTTTAAAGAAAGAGTATATAACAAAACAAGATTTAATATCTTATTGCAATCGATGTTTGGAAAGTATCCTTCCTTATGAACAGAAATATTTGACAAAAAAAGGGGCATTAAATGCTGATGGTAAAAAACTCGCAACCCAAATTGAAAACTTCGGTAAGTATATCAGTATTATGTATGAAAGCTATCAACATATTTTGGATGATAAGTCAAAGTTTGAATTTATTGATATGCTTACAGAGGCAATTTATGTCATTCAGAATAATACCAATATTCGGTTAAAGTTACAGGAGCGGTACCAGTATATTATGGTTGACGAGTTTCAAGACACAAACAATGCAATGCTGGTATTGATTAGTTTATTAATAAAAGATGTGGAGCAGCCCAACATTGCCTTTGTGGGTGATGAATCTCAGACAATTTTTCGTTTTCAAGGTGCTAATATGAAAAATTATGAATGGATTGATAAGTTGTTGCCTGGTATGAAGACAATTGTTTTAGACACGAATTACAGAAGCACTAAAACAATATTGAATAAATCATATGAAGTTATTAGTCAATCTATAAATATTCATCCACTAAAGAAGTCTCCTTTAAAAATGGGAGGTATTGGCTTAGAAAAGTGGAATGACATAGAGCCTTTTGTGACTTCATATGAAGAGGGTGAACAAGAAGCTTATTTTACAGCTCTTTCAATTAAAGAAAAAATAAATGAGCTTGGCGAAAATGAGAAAATTGCTGTCTTATATAGAAAGAACGAAGAATTAAAGTCTATAAAAAATTGGTTAGATTATTTTGGAATCAATTCACAGTCAAGTGCACAAAGAGGGAACTTATTAGATACATTATTTGGAAAGGCAAACTATTATTCACTTTCAGTTTTAAAATATTGGGACACAGATCAAGAATTTGCAGATGCTTATTTCTGTAATTTATTGATTCAGTCCGGGTATAAAAAAGAAGCAAGCTATGCTTATTTGCTTTTCAAAAAATTAAAACCAGAATTGAGTTTTATTAAGTGGGTACTAGATTCTAGTGATTCGAAAATTATGGTAGTTAAAACAATTGCATTTCAGCTTTCTCAATTGGAAATTCTAAAGCATAAACGCATTGATCATGAAATAGAAGGAAAGCTATTTACTTTTATTTTGAAAATAACTAAGCAATATCCGAAAATTTGGATTAAAGAAGTTTGGGATGATTTCATTGGACAATTCATTGATAGTGATAAAACAAAATCTTTAGTATCGCTTTGTGAATTATTAGACTATCATCAATATTATAATTTAACTATCGATTTCGAAGATCAAACACCGGTAATAAGTAAAGTTATTCTCTCTACTATACATGGTTCAAAAGGATTAGAATATGATTATGTTTTTGTGATTGGGTTAGAATCCGAAAATTTTGAAAATAAAAAAGATGTATATGATGCCATCAACATCCCTAAGATATTAAACAGATTTATTAATACAGATGCTGAAGATATTGAAGATTATAGAAGATTAATTTATGTTGCAATGACTAGGGCAAAAAAAGCGCTTCATTTATCTTATAGAAGAAAAAGTTATTCGGGAAAGCAGCAACAATTAACTGCACTTCTAAAAAATCAAGTTGATAATGGTTCATTGCAATTAATCCATAAAGCATTCGAAGAATTGCCCAGAAAAAAGGCTGATAAATCTATTCTTGAATTAGACGATGATTTCCGATTATTGATTGAAGATAAGTTACAGAATTTTCATATTTCAGCAAGCAGCACCAATAATTGGCAAGATTGTCAGAACAAGTTTTTCTACCACAATCTTTGTAAGATACCTTCTTTGCCTTCAGTGTCAACTAGCTTTGGTTTATTAGTACATGGCGTGTTACAAAAAATGGTAACTGATAATAAATTACAGCCGACTAGGAAAGAGATTGATGATATGGTAGATGAAGTGTTTATAACATATCAAAATGTTTTTCATCCATTGCACAGATTTATTTATAAGCGATATGCAAAGGAATTAATTGCCAGTTATTTAGACAAAAACCCAATTGCTAAAAAGCCGGCTATTATAGAAGAGTACCTTACAACAACCTTAGCTAACGGAGTAAGAATTAATGGATTTATCGATCGAGTTGATGCAATGGATGGTACTATGATGCACATTATAGATTACAAGACCAATAAATATGCTGAAAAACCTGAAGCGTTTGTTGATCAAGATAATCCGGGAAATATTTATTGGCGACAGGGAAAGATTTACTCCATTTTAATAAAAAATAAATATGGGATAGATAAAAGTGTTTCAATGAGTTTTCACTATATAGCTGTTAAAAAGAATATTGATTTTGTAGATGAAGAGTCTAATGATTTTGAAGATTGGTTATTAAATATCTGGACAGATATCCAATCTTTAAACTTTGCTAAAAATTGCTATGATTCAAATTGTATTTACTGTGAAAATAGGTTAGTCAATTAGTTAAATAAATCAAAATTTCCTTTTTGAAATTAGATTTCAAAAAGGGGGTACAATTTTGTGCCCCTAAAATTTAATATTATGTCTAACAAATCAACATTTAAGGCTTTGCTTTCTGCAGTACAGAAAATCTATTCGATTACGAATGGCAAAATATTAGATGATGAATTGATTAATGAAATGCGAATTTATACACCACCATTAATGAATTTCTATAGTATCGGACATTTTCAGTCAATCGTTTTATCGCTTTATATCGAATGTGCTTTACGCGAAGTGGACGTTGATATGGATAAGTTAATAAATCATTTTGGAAAGGATTTAACTGTATTGGCTGATATTAATGAATCAATTGAAGGGTTATATGAAAAGAAATTAATTTCTGTAGTAAGAAATGATTTTACAAGAACGGTAAATACAACTTTACATCAACAATATGAATTGAGTAATAAAGCTTTTAATGCGTTAATAAAAGGTGATTCAAATTTATTAGAAACTATTAAGCCAGATAGTTTTATGTCTTTGTTAAATGAAGTTAAAGAGCTGTTTAGGAAAAGAATGAATGATGGCATTTTAACAGATATATTAACCGATGAAATAAAGTCTTTATTAGAAACGAATAAAAATTATCCGGAAGTCAAATGGTTATTGTCTTGGGACAATTTAAATAAGTATGACTTAGCTATATTATTAAATATCACAATTAATCATTTAGAGGGGGTAGATGTTGTAGACATAGATACAACATTGAAAGAGGTTTTTTCTGGATACGCTGATCGAGTAAAATATAAAAAAGCGATTAAGGAAAATATTAATCCATTGATTAAAAATGGAATTATAGAATTTGATTCAGATTCAATTATTTATTTGAACTATGTAAAAGTTAGTGAAGAGTCGATTACTATTTTATTAGGCGACTTTAAAGAAAGTATAGTAGAAAAATTTACCCCTAAAATGGGTGCTATAATAAATCCTAATAAAATAGCTTATGAAGCCTTATTTTATAACACCGAAGAAAAAGAGCAGATAGATTTATTAAAAGATGCGCTATCCGAAAACAACTATCAACAGTTGATGTGTAGTTTAAAAGAAAGTGGGATGAAGGAAGGGTTCACAGTTTTATTGCATGGATATCCTGGTACTGGTAAAACATCCTCTGTCAAACAAATAGCAAAGGCCACCGGCAGAGATATCTTTATGGTAGAAATTGAGAAGATTAAAAGTAAATGGGTGGGAGAGAGTGAAAAAAATGTAGCTAAGGTTTTTGAAGAATATAAAAAGTGTAAGAAAAATTATCCTTTAGCCCCTATTTTATTATTTAATGAGGCTGATGCCATTTTAGGGAAACGCTTCAATGTAACATCAAGTGTAGATAAATCATTCAATACAATTCAGAATTTATTATTACAAGAGTTGGAAGATTTTGAGGGTATTTTCATGGCAACCACTAATCTAGCAAATCAATTAGATGAAGCATTTGATAGACGATTGTTATATAAAATTGAGTTTAAAAAGCCCAAAGAAGTAGTTAGAAAAAAAATTTTAAAGTCAGCCTTTAAAGGTAGTGATGATGTATTAATAGATAAGCTGAATCAATATGCGTTGACGGGTGGCCAAATTTCAAATATCAAAAAGAAGTTGTTGATTCATAATATACTTAAACATTCTAAAATGGATAATCATTATTTATTTCAGTTATGCGAAGCTGAATTATCATTATCTAAGTCTAATAAAAATCCTATTGGTTTTTTAAAAAATTAAGAAAGAAAATGGATTTGCAGCACCATCATATAATTAACACATCTCTTTACTTCATTTGTTTAATATGGGGTACTAATCTTTTAACTGAGCTACTTAAGATGGGTGTTTTTTCTATTCTTATTATCTGTTCATTTTATTCTTATGAACTTACTAATCTGTTTTTGAGGAATAAACGAATAATTAATTCTTATAACCAATCAATTTAAAAATCATGAGTGAATTAAAACAATTTGAAGTAAAGTTTCAGATCGATGGAGGAAGAACCATCGTTACTGCTGTTTTTGCTGAGAGTGATTACAAGGCGAGACAGTTGGTCCGTATGCAGTATCCTGAATTAGTATCAATCCATTATGTAAAGCATCTATAATTTTAAAAGTCTAATAAGGATAAAATGGGAAAAGAAAAGCAAGAGTTAGATGAAATGCTAAAAAGGCGAGATAACCCGGAGTTAATACCTATAGCGTCAAAGGAGGATACAGATTACATAGAGAATCGTCTTGTTAAATTGTGCAGCATCTATATGGATGATATTGAAAATCTTTCTGAGAAACGTTATGGAGCACTGATACAAAGGGCTATGACTTTTGATGTTCAAAGAGGTTTAGGGATGGGACAAATACCTCATCGCAGATATATACATTCGGAGTGGTTTATTAAATGAGAGGATGAGCTGTGGGATAGGATAAACGCAAGAATTGATAAAGTGAGTGATGATTTTTTTAAATAGTATAAAAATTAAATTAACAAATTATGAGCACAGAATTTATTTTATCGTTAACAATCAGTGTAATTACACTGATTGCTGTTCTGATACTTTTTTCGAAAAAAAATCAAGTAATTCCTGATAGTAGATTAGATATTATTCTTTCTAATCAGGATAAAACAGATAGATTGATCAGAGAAGGGATTGATGTAAATAAGCAGTTTGCTAGTAATATCGAATCTAATATTCGAAAAGAAATAGAATCTAGGTTTGCTAATCAAATAGATCAGCTTAAAAATGAGTTTAAGGAGTTCAACTTCTTCCTTAAACAAAGATTTGATGATTTGAAATCAAATCAAGGTGATCGTTTTCAAGAGATTGAAAAAAGACAAAAAGAGTTGATTGATTCTACTGAAAAAAGATTAGATGAGATGAAAGTAACAGTAGAAGAAAAACTTCAAAAGACTTTACAAGAAAGAATTGGACAATCATTTGAACAAGTAGGAAGGCAATTAGAATCTGTTCAACAGGGTTTAGGAGAGATGAAAACACTTGCCCAGGATGTAGGGGGATTAAAGAAAGTATTGAGTAATGTTAAAATGAGAGGTGGTATTGGCGAGGTTCAACTATCATTATTATTAGAACAGCTTTTGGCTCCAGATCAATATCAAGCCAATGTTAAAACAAAAAAAGGAAGTAATGATTTGGTAGAGTTTGCGATTAAGTTACCTGGAAAAGATGAAGAAGGAACGGTTGTTTATTTGCCAATTGATGCTAAGTTTCCAAAAGAATATTATGAGCATTTGCAAGAAGCTTATGATTTAGCAGATGTTGATAAAATTGCAGAAGCTCAAAAACAGTTAGAAAATGCCATTAAGAGAATGGCAAAAGATATTCGTGATAAATATCTTGACCCACCAAATACTACTGATTTTGGAATTATGTTTTTGCCATTTGAAGGTATCTATGCGGAAGTAGTTAGAAAAGCTGCATTGCTGGAGGAGATTCAAAGAGAGTATAAGGTAATCATTACTGGACCTACTACTTTAGCAGCAATCTTAAATAGCTTACAAATGGGCTTTAAAACTTTAGCAATTCAAAAAAGCAGTAGTAAAGTGTGGACAGTCTTGGGAGCTGTAAAAAAAGAATTTGAAACCTTTGGAGGTTTATTAGGAAGTGCTCAAAATAATATTCAAAAAGGCTTGAATGATTTAGATGATCTAATCGGTAAAAGAACAAGAATGATTAATTCTAAATTGAAAAACGTTCAAGTTTTGGATAGTGCTGCAACTAAAGAGATTTTTCCGGAATTATCCGATGAAAGCCTTGGTAAGGAATAACTATAGTTACATATTTAAGAACCTTTTTTTAAACTTAATTAACCATTATGGAAAGGCCATATGAGGGTGGTCGGTACTTTATTCAAACTGGTAAAATATATCAGTACAAAGAAGGTGCATTTATAGCGATGGTAACAATTCTGGAAAATAATTCTAACGAAGATTTTTACATTTTTGTCATTAGGATTGAAAAAGCTACCTATAAACCATCGCAGGAAATTTTTGAAATTTCAGTATCTAAAGACAATAGTGTTGGTTATCCTGGGATGATGTATTTTGCCAAGAAAGAGAAGTTAGGTTATGAGTATACTTGGCATAGATTGTCAAATACAGTTTGAAAGTATTTTTTTGAATAACGTAAATAATGATACCATTAATCATAGGAAAAAATAGTAGCGGTAAAGACCAATATGTTGATTTGAGTACAGTTCCATTGTTAATGATTTCTTATAGCAGTGAAAAGCAGATGTTCGAAATTCTAAATCGGTTCTTTAAAATTAATTACGAATATAATAGTGCTAATTATTTAATTACATCATCTCAACATATGGAGCAGATTATTGTCGAAGAAAATCAATTGTTTTTTTTGCGGGATATTCCGGAAAAATCCAGATTTAAATCAAGGCTTAGTCTATTAAATAGCATTAATAAGGAAATTAAAAGAAGGATAAAGATATTGGAAGGAAAGAAAGTCAAAGACTTTGCCCGTTATGTATCCTTAAATCTTTGGAACGAGCAAAAACTAACATATCAATTCATGATCATTGATGATATATGGGATATAGTGATTGCTAAGCCTAAGACTATTGGAGTTTCGATGATGAATATTATACTTAATGGACCTTTAGTAGGAATACACACTATTCTAACCAGCGGATTATCTTACAGAAATATCTTACAGCAATTGATTCAGTTGAATCCTATAATACGAGAGCAATTGCGAAATAAGTATGGTATGCCTGAGCCACAACAAATTAATGTGCTGGGAACTGAGTTGATTTTTACTCCTGATGAGCTTATCTTTTTAAAGAAATCAGGTGAGCTGGAAATGGAACGTTTTTTTAAGTAACAAGCAAATCAATAGTTTCATAAACGAATAATATGACCAATCAAGAACTTGAATTATTATTTCCTGATCAATGGGAGAGTCGTTTAAAATTTACAATTCCAGAAAAGAATAATCAAATTATTACACCTTCTAATTGTAAATCATTATGTGAAGTGGCTAATCAGCAATTTGAGTATTTGGATTCACATAAACATAAATCAGGCTTATACTTTGTAGATTGGCGATTAGCTTTTTGGGATTTAAATCACTTTTTGATGAAAAGCCATAGCATTGAATCTAATAATCATATTGAATTATTTAAGGAGTATTTTAAAAATTCTACAGATATTATGTACGGGAGATTTGCTTACGAAGAAAATAGAAAAGAAAACAAAGATAAAAATGTTATGTATGGAGATTGGGTATACTACATTCCTGCATTACAAATTGATGGCATAAAAATTAAAAAAGAGGAAGTTGTATTTCCCGAGTACATAACTCAAATAGATGATCCAGTAATTCATGACATTCCAAATTCTAATTTTTTATTAGAACTACAAAATATAAAGGGTCACGAATTTCATTTTACATATCCACTAAAAGATAAAGAAAGGAAAAAAGAGACCAAAGATTTCTATAAAACTAGAGAAATTGAAGAATGGGGTTTCAATGATTTATTTGAGTATTTACAAATTGATAATAATAAAGATTTTAATCTTTTAGTCACGCTATACAATAAAATTTACAACAGTAAAATCATAGATATTTTCAATAACCCTGTTACTGACTTAAATCCAGTTGTGAATGAAATTTTGATTATTTCAAATGGGTATTTAATCTACCATCATCAATTGGAATTAATAGTGAAATATTTATTCAATATAAGTGAGGATGATGCTATCAATCTCAGGAGGAATTGGAATAAAAAATTGGTTGATAAAATTCAATCTTGGAAAGAAATAGAATTTGATAAAGGAAGAAGCTTATACAATTTGATTATTTCAAAGGCACTTTTGAAAACCGAATATCCGCCACTGTTGTCTTATAATCCTGTTTTATTATTTAAATAATTAAAAAAATAGTTTCATGACATTTTTAACCTTTCTTGGATACACAACTATTACCGTATTATTATTATGGTTTATTAGAATATTTTGGTTTCAGTTGTATGTAATTTATTTGGTCTTAAAATGCTTGTGGTATATTACTTTTATCTCTCTTTTTTCTATGTTTATTTGGGTTATGATTGTTAATTCAAGCACAGGATGGGGTTGGATATTTTTATATCTTTTTATTACTTATAGTTTAATTTTTGGTTTATACTTTTTAATTACGATAGATATTATAAACTGGGGATTAAATGTTGTAAAGGGTGTTATTAATAAAGTGAGAGAATAAAACTTAAAAAATATTTCCATAGAAGTAATTATTTTCGCTACATATAATTTTATCCATTGTTGTATGAAGTAAAGAGAAAGTATATTTTGACTTCATTTGATAATAGGATATAGTTTATTTCTATAGGTTAATGCAAAAAAAACTAAATGTACTTCTAAGATTATAAAGAAGCTGACATAAAAATCCATAGATTTCATAGGTTATATTATGTGCAACCAGTAAATGTTAATTCGTTATTTTCGATAATAATGAATTATTCGCTCCTAAATAATTATATGGACAATGGGTAAAAGCAATTTTGAAAGAATGCTTGAATTAGCAGATGAAGCGTTCTCATCCAGAACAGATCCTGCTCAATTAAACGTTGATGAAGATGTTATTAAAAGACTTATACAAATTCACCCATCAACTGTTTCGGAATATGATGATGGTAATGGCCCGGTAGTGTGGATATTGATTATTCCAACAACAAATGAATTAATGGAGCAGTTTTTATCTAAGAATATTTCAGAAAATGAACTTTTCGAGCTAACTCCAACAAACATTAAGTATGATACTATCTATTTATGTTCTGCTATGGTTTTAGAAGAATATAGGGGTAAAGGCATTGCAAAGAAATTAACGATTGATGCCATAAATAGTATTAAAAGAGCGCATCAGGTTAACACATTGTTTGTATGGCCATTTAGTAAGGAAGGAGATGCTCTTGCAGAATATGTTGCTGATCAAACACAATTGCCCTTACGAAAACGGGAATAGAAGTTAAACCGAATTAATTGAACAATTTCTAATTAATCATTATCGATACATTATATTACTCTTTATAGGTTTTTAAATTATTTTTTGGAAAACATAAGAGTAGGCTAATCACTCATAACAGAATAGTAGCTTTTGATAATTATTGGATAAAATATGATTTAAAGTTTATGATGAATTATTCCTGAATAATCTTGGATATTCTATATATCCAATACAGAATTATTTGACTTAATCTCGATTATTTTAAGTTATTCTAACACAATCTGGCCGACAATACAAAATATATAATTGCGTCATTAACGCAATTGTAATACGAAAAGTATAACATTAAAATATTGAGTTTCAATCTCAAATTTTTACTTTAAAGTATTAGAAGTAGCGTGTATATTTATATTAGCGGTCAGGTTTTAACGACAGTGCAAATACAAAAAGCAATAACAAATGAACTTAATAATAAACAACAAAAAACTTGAATTTAAAATTGTTCCTTTGACTTTTGTAGCGAAGGACATTACCTCGATTTTTTTTAGCAAGAACAACAAGACGCTTAAAGAAACATTTGAGCATCATAAATATTCTCGTTTAAAAATATTGCTTGCAGACAAATACAAAGGTTATTTAGGCACTAAACTTGGCGACTTTTTAAAATCATTAAAACAAGCTGGTGACAAAAATTACTTGTGTTTTCTCAATAAATATGGCGACAACAATTTCTGTGAATTTACTATCAAAGACAACTTGACCGACAAAGGCATTTATTGTTATATCAAAGACGATAAAATAAAATATATCGGACGTTGCACCGACAATTTTAAGAAACGAATTAATCAAGGATATGGTAAAATTCATCCTAAAAACTGTTTCATAGACGGACAAGCAACAAACTGTCATTTAAATTTATTAATAAATTCAGTAGACAATGTGAAGTTTGCAGTTTACTTAATGACTGACAAATCCACGGAAGAAATTAAAGAAATGGAAAAGTTAATATTGGCTTACAACCGATACGAATGGAACATCCAAACTTCATAGAAATTGGCTACAGACTAGAAGTTCGAAAACGTTGCCATGAGAGACTAAATGCGCATTGGTTCTTATCTTTAAAGACGCAACTAAAAAGCACTCATCAGCTGTATCAGAAAAATCATTTGATCCGAGACAGATTTGAAAGTTCTTAAACAGTGAGCTCCTCCCAAAAAACCGGAGCATTTTAAATTAGAAAAATGGGGCAATTATTCATACCTTAAACATGAAAAATTGCACATGAAAAAGTCAAAATTT
>Ga0316218_1004129_pt1 | contig 11321 bp, 4 predicted proteins | sample TBH18003metaG_FD_203634 | JGI IMG/M metagenome (GOLD analysis project Ga0316218, IMG submission 203634) | Freshwater microbial communities from Trout Bog Lake, Wisconsin, USA - TBH18003 | ecosystem: Environmental > Aquatic > Freshwater > Lake > Hypolimnion/Profundal zone | place: USA: Wisconsin... | reverse complement strand
TCCTGCTGTTCTCCAAGAGTTCCGTATTGCGCGGAGATTAGTTCTATTCTACTATTACTGTAATCCTTTTTGTAAATATCCATTGGAAGCAACGTATAATACGGATTAAATTCAAAGTGATAGTGTTCGTAATAGTATGGATTTCTGTAGCTATTCAACCAAGCTTCGTAATACCACCTATCTCCATGATTGGGTTTTCCGTTACTGTAAGCCCACGATAAATTTATCCACCAAAAATTTCCCCACCACCATTTATTATTCATTGTCAATCCGCACTGATCGTATGTATTTAATTTTTCTAGACAATCTTTAAAGTTGTCTATTAAAAAATATTCCATCGCCTCTTTCCACCATTGAATGCCTTTCATCTTCCACTCAGATACTGATCTGTCTTCGAAATTTTTATAGAAGTTTGAAACCCCCTTTGTGTGAAAGTAAAATACCTTTCCATTATATTTTTGTGAGTATTCCCAAACTTTATTCACCCCTTCGTATTCAAAATCATTATTAGTGTATTCGTTTAAATTAACTTTATCCAATCCTTTGATCAACTCTTTAATTTCTTCAAATTCACCTTTCGTATTAACACAAGTGATTTCTAATTTATCGCACCAATCGTAAAGGCCTGAATTTATTAATCTATTTAATTGTTGTTTTACTACTTTTAAATAATCATTAACGCAATACACGTGATAAACTATTAGATTAATACTGGGAACGTTTAAATCCAATTTAATTCTTTCTCTGTGTATTATGTCTATGGTTCTATTTGAAATGTGACCGTATTGAAATGCGTGAAATATAAAATTTCCTTGATTGTATTCTTTCCAATTAAAATATCTATTTGAGATCATGTTTATTCCGTCTCTGATCCATTGGTTTTTTTTGTATAAAACCGCCATACAACTTTGATCGTGCCATAACGCAGTTTTAAAATACCCAGCTTTATTAATATTTTGTGGAAGTAAATCCAATTCGGGAACGTCTTCTCCTATTAAAGTATCTCCGGAATTCCACCACTCTTGTAAAAATTTATCGGTCCACTCCCCCCTCTTAAACAATAAAACTCCCGCGTTCATTACGCTGTGATGACCGTAATCTTCGCAACATGTAAGGTGATAACCCTCTTCTATAAAATTTTCTATTTTTCCGTTTACGTCACTCACGATTGCATCTATGTCCAAATAAAGAACGTAGTCAACGTCTAAGGTACTAAAGGTCTCTTTTATCAATTTTGGTTTATACCAAGTTATTGATCGACCTTCACAACCAGAAATAATTTTACTTGAATCTTCTTCTATTAAGTACTGGTAACCGTTCTCTAAAGCGTACTTTTCGTTTATCTCTTTTGAATATTTACCGTAAGTTACATTATTTGTATAATATTGAACTATAGCTATCTTCATTCATTATTTTTTATTGTGGTAAATTACCTTCAAGTCTTTCGCACCAGCCTTTACTTGTTGAATAAGGCCACACAATCCATTTAAACGGTTTAACAATAGTATCGAATTGTCTCCATAGTTTTATGTAGCCATCGGGATCGTTGTATTTAGACTGAATCTCTGTGGCATCCGCGTCCTGTCTAAATATAGTATTGCCTTCTGAGTCTTCAAAAGCAACGCACCAGAACTCATAATCTTTCTCTGGAACGCTTTCGTAAGATAAGTCTATGCAATGTTTAAAGATTCTCAAGAAAGACTTCTGGTACTCTATTGGATCTTCTATTACTGGATTTGGAGAGAATTTATTGTCAAGAGTGTATTGCTGAACACCTCTTGAAGCGAATTGGATTCCTGAGTATTTTTCGTAGTCTTGTAAAGTTCTTTTATCTCCGAATCCGTAAATTCCGAATCTTATACCGCATCCGCAATTTCCGTCCATTTTAAATAATTCTCTATTCCGCTTGTGAGACGCATCGTTTTTAATCACCCATTCAGGATCGTCGTCCCATTGTTTTACCCGGCCCCTTCTTGTGTATTCGTGCCAAATTACAACCCGGTGCGGATGGAAAAGATCGTAACCGTGTGTGAATGCTCTAACCGCTATTGATATTTCCTCTCCATGGAAATAATAATTTGGATCGTGCGGAACTTCCAAACAAAATTGTCCTAAAGTAAAGCAAAAATGCGCAGAGTAAAATCTTGAGGGTATCGGTTCAGTCAAACTTTCCCAATTGGGTATAGTCGCTGGTAAAAAAAATATTGCACCTTCAGGGATAAATCTATCGAAAGTCATCCACCACGGATTCATTTCTCTTTCTGCTGGATCGTTATCTGGATTGAAGCTTGAAATGTATGCTGTCAATAGTGGTTTTTCGTGGCCTTTCTCTTGTAATTGAAGAATCATGTTTATTAGGATCTCGTCCCAATTTTCCACGAATCTGTGGTGAGAGTCTATCTGAAGTGTATAGGTTTCAGATTCGTACAGACTTTGAACTTGATTTCTTGCCCAACAAACGCCTTTACTGTCTTTATAGTTCACGTCCAATATTCTAAATCTTGGATCTTCTTTGTATTTGTCCAGGGAATCCCATTCGTCTTCTTTAGAGTGTTGCCAACATATACCGAACCTTAAATTATCTGGGTATTTGGCATTCTTTAAACAATCTTCTATCGTTGGAAGTAGCTGGGGATCCCTATAGCTTGCTATTTGTATAAATATGGTACTCATAACTTATAATATAAATAAAACTATTTTATCATTAAATTTTTTATTTCATGTGCTTTATGATGTTTTACAAGCAAACTCCTTCAGAATTATAATAAGTGTTTCCACCGCTGGTATAGAATGTGCCATAAGTATTACCGTCAGAATAAGTCAATCCGCTGTCGTAAGTAAACGCACTGCCGTCGGAGTTATAATAAGGATATCCCGATTCTAAATCTCCCGGATTTCCGCTTCCTGGATATATCGATACTTGATCTACGCTATATGAGTAGTGAGTACAAGCATCTCCACCGTTACTTCCGTAAGAAATTAGAAAGTTACCTCCCAAAGAAGGTGTACAAGTTGTGGTGCTAGCTACAGTATTACCGTCTAAGTAAATTGCTACGTTGGCCGAACTTAAATAATAGTAAGTAGTTATATCAGCATATAAAGGATCATTAGCATGAACGTCCGTATAAAGAGTAGTACCGTCACCAAAAGTACCGTTATAATACACAGTTAAACTGTAAGGAGCTCCAGTAGCCACAGAGCATGCAGTCCCCGCGCTTGAATAGCCAACAGGAACAGTTCCGTCGTGCACAGTGTAATAATATATCGTATCAGAGTTTGTTAGCGTTACTAATGTAGGCGTAGGCGTTGAAGTCAACGTAGGCGTATTAGTGGCAGTCAACGTTGGCGTATTGGTTGCCGTCAAAGTCTGCGTCAACGTAGGTGTATTGGTCGCCGTCAACGTAGGAGTACTAGTGGCCGTTAAAGTTGGTGTGGCCGTTCTAGTAGGTGTAGCTGTAGCGGTCAACGTAGGCGTATTCGTTGGCGTATTTGTGGCGGTCAGCGTTGGTGTACTAGTTGCTGTTAACGTAGGTGTCGCTGTAGGCGTATTGGTCGCCGTTAACGTAGGCGTCGCCGTAGCTGTCAATGTTGGTGTCGCTGTAGGCGTATTTGTTGCTGTTAGAGTCGGTGTCGCCGTAGCAGTCAACGTAGGCGTTGAAGTTAGAGTCGGAGTCTGCGTTGCTGTTAAAGTCGGTGTACTAGTTGCTGTTAAAGTCGGTGTCATTGTTAACGTAGGCGTAGCTGTGGCCGTCAATGTCGGCGTAGGCGTTGCAGTTAATGTTTGAGTGGCCGTCAATGTAGGAGTGCTAGTCGCCGTTAACGTAGGCGTATTGGTTGGTGTACTTGTCACCGTTGGCGTAGGGGTTAAAGTTGGAGTTGCCGTTGGCGTAGTAGCTGCTGTCTGCGTTAAAGTAGGTGTGCTAGTTAACGTTGGTGTTTGGGTAGGAGTACTTGTTAATGTCGGCGTCCTTGTAGCAGTCAACGTAGGTGTAGCAGTAGTTGTCAACGTAGGTGTAGCAGTAGCTGTTAACGTTGGCGTATTAGTTAAAGTCGGTGTTTGAGTAGCAGTCAGTGTAGGAGTGCTAGTCAATGTTGGTGTAGGCGTACTTGTAGGCGTATTAGTGGCAGTCAACGTTGGAGTCGCCGTTAACGTTGGAGTACTAGTCGCTGTTAAAGTTGGTGTAGCCGTAGGTGTACTAGTCGCTGTTAAAGTTGGCGTAGCAGTCGCCGTTAACGTTGGCGTATTTGTCAACGTAGGTGTACTAGTTAAAGTCGGAGTTGGTGACGCCGTCAACGTTGGAGTGCTGGTTGGGGTAGAAGTCGGAGTGGATGTTAATGTCGGTGTCGGTGTAGCGGTCAACGTAGGTGTATTGGTCAACGTTGATGTTGGAGTATTTGTTGAGGTTAACGTTGGCGTATTCGTTCTAGTCGGAGTATTTGTTGGCGTAACTGTAGTGGTTGCTGTTACGCTTGGCGTTGGAGTATTTGTCGCAGTTGGTGTCGGAGTAGGCACAGGTACTTCATAAGCATAACCAGATATAGCACAATCAGGAGAAAATATATCTATGTAGTACGGATTAGTTATAACGACAATTCCCTGCTTATATATGATATTTCCTACTAAGGCTTTATTATTTACGTAGTCTATTACGTTACCGTTTCCATCGTCAATTATTCTATACAAAGAAGAAGTAACAACAAAACCGTTTCTTCCTATGTTTTCTCCGTACACATTTCTTGGAATGGACAGAACGGTAATTTTTGAATTAGATTCAGTAGGAAAGTATCTAACGTCAGCATCAAAAGTTCCGGAAGCTGCAGTAGATTGTAAAGAATTATCGAAGCTAGAACTATTGGATAAAAATGATCCTGTTAAAAAATTAGAATAAAATAGCTGTTTCGCTGAGTAGTAATTCAAAGTCGTCTGAGGTACAGACCCAGTGATGCTTATCGGACCGTTTACTCCATTCAAAATAGTAATACCGTAACTGCTAAAAGAAGCGTTAGTGTAAGAAGAGGTATAACGTAATTTGATAGGGGTGGTAGAACGGTCTGACGGATTAATCGTATTTGAAGCTCTACTCATTTTTTATTCTATTACCAATCTAATTTAACTCTTATTAATGCCTCTTTAGTAAAATCTTTTATCAACGGTACTGACATTTTAGCAACGGCCAAAAGATCGTTATTGTTATTGTACAATCCTACGGTTGTAATGAAAGTCTGAGGGCTATTAACCAATATTGGATAAACTAAACCTCCGTTAGATCCAGAAGTAAAAGTTGGATTGGAGCTATAGTTATACTCCGCATTTGCCACTCTTACAAATACGTAATCAGAAGATATGGTTTCGTAAGAGCTCAATTGGAAATTGGCGCTTTGAGAAATAGCATTAAACAGATTTGTATTGCTCACCGAACTGTACGGGGTAGAAGGATTTATTGTTTCGTCTACAGTCAATGAAATACCTCCGTAAGCGGCTGATAATGATAAAGCTCCAGGATTCAAAATGATTGTACCTATATCTGGAAGAAACAATCCGTAAGATCCTGAAATGGTATAACCCGCTTGAGTGGCTCCGGTAGGAATAGAAGTACTCGCGTATCCATTAGAACCTGAAACTATGTTGAAAACTCTTCCGCAATCCAAATAATTAATTACGTTTGAATTGTTACTATTGTCTGTAAGTTGAATTTGTCCACCGGATCCAGATAATAATAAATTAAACGATCCAGGTAATAGACTTTCTTTGTATCTATTTCTATCTACGTTTATAGCATATATGTATCTTGAATTGGTTGACAATCCGCCGAAATTAAACCCTTGGGATCCCGTTACAAAAGGTCCGTAAACTAAATTCTTATATTGTTTATACGTTGTATAAGAAGGAGTAACTCCCGGTACCAAATTATTGTAGTACTGGGATCCTGATCCGTAGGCGTGTCCGTAGGCGATTGAGAATTGAACCGCTGCACCTGTTGCCGATGATGCAGTTTGATAAACGTTTATATAAAAGGCATCTGAGGTAATTGTGCTTGATATCGTAGGAGTCCCGACATAAAAGGTGGTAAGAGTGGGTGCACCCGTACTCCAAGCCGGTGCTGTAATTGCATCTGATGAGACTACGAAATCTGTTGAAGCTAACTGTGTATATGACATAAGTTATTTTTTATTATTATGATACTTTATTTATTTGCACTGGAACTGTAATTCTTGCGCCTGAATCTCTACCTACCACTGTCAATAGTGTATACAATGTATTGTTAGATCCGAATAAAGTATTCACGGTTGTCGCTGTAATATTCAAAGTAGTTCCAATTACTGTTAAACTAACGTTAGTTCCCAAAGTCTGAGTGCTATTGGCAGAAGTCGCTGCTGGAGTGTTAATTCCAACTCCTGTGAATGTACTTGTGGTTCTAACATCTCCAATAGTAAATGTGTATCCGTCTGTTTCGTAAGTTGAAGTGGCTCCTAAATAATTTAAAGTTTGAGGAGTGATAGATATAGAAGCTCCTTGAGAAAGCGTTATAGTGCTATATCCAATGCTAACAACTGGCAATTGAGAAGTACCACGTGGTAAAGTAACCAATCTGTATTTCATGATCTCATTGTCTTCTGGAAAAGCTTGAATGATTGGCATATTTGTGATTGCCTCCCCATAAAAAGCCGATCCTGATGGATGGTTTGGATTGTACAAGGTATAATCTATTTCGTCGTCCGACAATGAAAATTGAGTGATTTGAAACGAACCGTCGTTTCTTGCTAATAACTCTCTACCCTTTTTAGTTAGAATAGCGTCTATAACAACCGATGTGTTACTTAAATATGCCATGTTTTTAGTGTGTTTTTCTTTTTATAAATATATTGAAATTAGAAATCGCTATTGATTTGAATTTGCTTGTATAGATAATAATTGTGCTTGTACTTGAGCTTGTATTGTATTAATTCTTGCTAGCACATTAGGATTTATATTGCTCGGTATTAAAAATCCGTAGGAAGTCTGCCCCGATTTTTTAACAAAACTTAGCTGAATATTCTGTTCATCATTGTATCTCTTTAATAACAAGAATTGTAATATTTTAGACGGATTATTTGCCCAAGTTCCAAATATCGTAGGTACCACAGATATATTGACTCTATTATTACTATCCAAACTGTAGCCCAATACGTCAAAATTTTCAGTTCTTGTACCGTCGTAAAGTACTATTCTATCTCCAAGTTCCGGTTGGAAAACGTAAGAAGTATCTTGGTATTGACTGTACAAACTACTTGAATAGGCAATTGATGCAGACGTGAAATTTGCGACAAATTGATAACCCAAATAATTAGATAAGTTTTGACTTAAAACTAAAGATCCAGTAGTGCCCGCAGTATTATTAAAAGCGCCTGATATAAAATTACCGTATCCAGGTCCAAGAGCAGCGCTTGAAGTAGCATAGGGATAACCACCAGAACCAACGGCCACTGTATTTAAAGCTAATGTACTATTACTCTCTCCAACGCTCAATGTGGCCACGTAACTGGAAGTCGACATGCTTCTCTGAATTAGCTGAAATGATACTTTATCTCCCGCCGCCAAAGATACGTTTGGAGTTGTGTAGTTTATGTTAAATATTTTTGAAGGATTTGAAGTGGCAGGATATGTAGTAGCAAATTGTACATTAGTTACAACACTGGCTATTCCTGGGCCTTTGGATATTTTTTTAACTGCGCTATATGCAGAATTAGTTGTATTTTCTACTAAGATTCCTGAATATTGAGTACCGTAAGGATCTCCAGATAAATTCCATGTGTATACAGAAAGATACATGTATTGTCCACTTGTACCTTGAGTGGTTGAAGTATACCCGCTGTAGATAGATATCGGACCTGGTATTGGACTGTAAGAGTATATTTGTGTTAAATTAATTGCATCACTGGGCAATACTGAACTTGCGGTTATAGCGGCTATGGTAGAAGTTGCAGGATTGTAACTTGAAGTAAAATCCATAATTTGGGGACTACTTCCAGGTAATATTGTGCCATTAGAATTTACTATTTGATACACAAATGATCCACTATTAATCGTATGAGAAATATCGTCCAAAGGATCTGGGAAAGTTAAAGTTAAACTAAAATTTGTAGTAAAACTTGCTTGACCAGCAATTGTAGCGGAGTAAGTGGGAAACATCATATTTTGTCCAGCCATATAACCGTTAGAAGGATTGGAAGTTGGGAATATGTTGTATATGTTACCCGTTAACGTACTAGGATTGGTTATAGATGCTGAATAAAAATTATATGTTGGAGATCCGCTTATGTAAGCGTTCGAACTAGGATTATCAGAAGTGCTTGGATTCCACGCAATAAAATTGGACACTAATCCATTTCCTGTATAATTAAAGTATAATGCTGTATCCACTCCGGATACAAAATACAATTGAGGAGAATAAGAATATCCGCTATTATAAATTGTTTTAATCCCGTCGGTGCTCTTTTGATTTCCGTATTTTTTATTGTCGAACTGTTTAATAGTCAATGTATTTCCAGCAACAAATATATTTTGTATGTCAGTCCAGTGATTGTTATTTTGGTTTAACTCTTGTAAGCCACCGGAAACGTCCACTAAATAGGCCAAAGATGCATTTATTTCACCAGGAATGAATGAACTAGTTTCCACTTGCGTGAATAGAGCCAACTTATTCGTGTAATAATTAATCATTGGATCGTTTCCGTAAGTTATGTCCCCTCCGTAAGTTGAACTAGCCGTAGTATAAACGTTATATTCTGAGGCTCTGGAATATGATCCACTATATCTGGGTATTACGCTTCTTCTTGAATAGTAGTTATAATCTTGAACGTAAGCGTATTGGCTATTTGGATTGCTTTGATAAGACGGTCCAAGAATGATTGACTGAGTTATCAATCCGTAGTTTGTAGCAGTATTTTTTATTTTTCCACTATAATCTAAATGGAAGAATAGTTTTGATTTGACTGATCCAGAAATATTTTGATAAATTGCTCCTAAATTTATGCTTTGAGTTGGAACAAAATTAGAAGTTTGGAAAGATTGATAAGATTTTTCTGTTTGGTCTTTAGTTCTATAAGCTGCAATAAATTCAGATCCTCCAAATTCACCAGTGTACTTTTCAAATCCTGCGCTGTGAGAGACTGGGATTTTACCCAAAGCCGTATATTCATTTTTTACATAAGACGTCGAATGACTCAAATGTAGTGCATCTGATCCGTAAATTTTACTTCCACTAATTTCTGATAAAAGTGAGCTTGTCGTTACCGTTGGTTCGTGTCTTGCGTATTTGCTTCTTTCTAAAATGTGCGGTTTAACTATAATGCCAGTAGACACATCGGATCTTGCAGGCACGAAGTCTTTGATCATCTTAAACAAACTATTATTGTAAAATTTGATCATCCTGATGTATTCCCAAATGCTGTGTGGATACGTTGCGTTAGAGAATACTGTATTTTTTAAAGCGTTTAAGTTTTGATAAGAAGAAGAGTATTGGTCCGATGGATTTCCTATTAATTGATCGATGTTGAAATATCCCAAAGATCCTGTAATATAAGCATTTATGGTGTCCGATGGAGAAAATCCTATCTCCAATTTTGGAATATCCTGTCTTCTATTGGTTTGATTGTATTGAACTGTGGTATACGGAGATAGTACAGATGAAGATATTAATAAGCTGCTTGTTACTGCGTAAGCTTTTTTATTATTTATTTCTAAAATTCCGTCCTGTGAAGTACGATCGTATCCTCCAAATTCATTAACAGTCAAAATGCTGTCCGGAATTCCAAAACAAGAAATTAAAGCTTTTACCCCTCTGTGCGTGCCTTTTGTTTTTAATAAGTAAGGAAGATTGTGATAAATTCTTTTGTATATTTCTCCCTGTATTGTATGAGCAGGTAAAGTGGCTATACTAGAAGTTACATAATTTGTTATGTGTTCTGATCCCGTAGGAGGTAGTAAACTACCGTCTGGATTAATGCCAAATATTGAATAGTATAGATTATCTGATATATTAGAATTGGTATATAGTTGAATTCCAAATCCTCTTAAAGCGTCTGCAACTAAGTCCAGAGACACACCAGTCTGAGGATTATTAGTATTATTGTATCTATTGGTCACATCTTTATAATAGATCCAGATGTTATCAAAATGCTGACCAATCATATAAATGAACGTTTCGTATGGTTCATTATTTGGATCGTCCAACAAGTATTGAGGAATTGTATTGATTAACAAATCCTTATTGGTAAGATCGTAGTAAGATGCTGAATAAAGCATCGACACTCCTGTATTAGATGGTAGAGTTGTGGCGCTTCCCAACCAATTTAAACCCGCTGTAGAAGTTACCGAAGCTTGCTGATAAGGCTGTGTAGAATTAGTTTTTGGCCAAGCAAATGATGCAGAAGTATAGTACAAATAGTATTCGTAAGTATCAAAATTAGTTATTATATTACTTATGGATTGACTTAAAAATCCTATTGAAGAAGACGCAACTGTATTACCTCCAATTACGGATTGTTGAGCTGCTATTTGTGCAGTATAGGATTCTATTAGACCTAATTTGTACACGAAATTATTCAATCTTTCTGTTGCGCTAGAGAAATGGATAAAATTAGAAAAGTTCGTGTAATCTACATTTATGTTAATTGATTTGTCCTGATAATAACTCATCAATTGATTGAATGAAGAAGTTACTGGACTCGCTATTAGATTGTTATAATTGTAGTAAGGAGTAGTCAATCCCAATTTTTGATTGACATCTATTTTAAAGTTTGGACCCCTTAAAGAATTATTATTTATTGCGGGCTCTGCTTCAACTTCTATGTCCACAATATAACTTACCGGTTGTGCAATTTGATCAACTATCCAAAGAGTGGATTTAACATCAAAATCTAAAGGAAGGGGTTCGTAAAGTTTTACTAATAGATAAGAACCATTAGAATCAGTAGAGTACGCTACGTTTACAGCGATTATCAATTGATTATTGCCGAAATTTAGATAAAAGTCAGCAAAATAATTTTTACTGGCTGCGTACGTTTGATAAGAATTAAATCCCGCTAATATGCTACTATCGCTTATTGTTTGAGACGCAAGTATTAATTCTGTTCTGGAAGTGGATATTTGTTTTATCCAATAAAAATTTCCGTAAGAAGAGTTGAATAAATTTCTTAAAAAGTTATATTGAACATTTGTAGTGCCTCTGTCAAATCCCAACCCAGTTACATAAGACTGTGGATCCAAATTTATACTCGCGTAAGTACCACCATTTGTATTTGCTTGCGAAGGTAAAGTATATGAAGTAATATTATAATCG
>Ga0316218_1004126_pt1 | contig 11332 bp, 9 predicted proteins | sample TBH18003metaG_FD_203634 | JGI IMG/M metagenome (GOLD analysis project Ga0316218, IMG submission 203634) | Freshwater microbial communities from Trout Bog Lake, Wisconsin, USA - TBH18003 | ecosystem: Environmental > Aquatic > Freshwater > Lake > Hypolimnion/Profundal zone | place: USA: Wisconsin... | reverse complement strand
GCGAAGATGCCTTTGGCGAGGGCGCCAAAGGCCACACGCGAGGGCGCGTGCGCTCCCCGGAAGCTGGCGCGACGCAGGTTCTTGCCCACCAATCAACGCCGCGCTTTGGCCGCCTGCAAGTCTCAGGCTGACAGCTAATAGAGCGCACCGACTCTTCGGAAAGTACGCGCGTAGACGCAGAAAAATCCCCGCAAGACTGCGCGATTTCCGGGGATAGCGGTGCGGATTCGCACGGCATTGCCCTTAAACTATCTGCGTTCATCTGCGAAATCTGCGGTTTCAACATCCGAATCCAGGTTCATTTCGTCGGAGACATCCGGTGCGGCAGCGTGTGAAAAGGCCGGATGGGCGTTCCGGCGGGCGGGCTGACCGGTCCGATGGTGTGGGGCGGTTCGATCGGTGCGGGGGTGTTTGCGTTCCCCGCGGGAACAGGAACCGGCGGTTCTTCTTTGGACGGCTCGAACTCCGGTCTTCTGCCGGGAAAGACGCGGGCAAAGCGGCTGTAGCTGAGGTAGAGCTTGCCGGCATCCATGGCGTCCCGAAGGTGGAACGACTCCACGAAATAGCGCTGGCGCAGACGTTTTTCCACTTCGGCGGTGCGGTCGGCTTCAGCCACGATAAATCCGGCGTCCATGGTGGACGGCGGCGTATCGGCGTTTTCGTAGTACCCGATGCTGGTGAAATCGCCGAGCGCCCACGGCAGGGGGTGGTAACTGGAAAGCAGGATATGCGCCGGCATGTGCCAAGCCGTCACATCGATCGCCACCAGGCGCTTGAGGGGATTCATGAGCTTGAAGTAGTCGTTGAGCGTCTGCACGTAGACGTAGCGTTCGGTGGGATCGGTTGGCCGGTAGTAATTGAGCCAGGCGCCTCGAACCAGCGAGACTCCAAGAACAACACCAGCCAGACCGCGCCCCGTCCAGCGCTGCCACCGGGAACCTCCCAAAAGGCCATCGATCGCCTCGCCGAAGAGAATCAGGAACGGCCACAGCAGGGAAATGATGCACCAGGGCGTCTTGTACGGCACCCAACTATAGGCGACCAGAGTTCCCCAGCCGTAGATGGCCAGCAACCGCGTCAGCCGGTTCATCGGAGGCAGGAAGGCCAGGAAGTAGTAGATGGAGCCGGCAAGCGCCCCTCCCAGGATCGCATAAAGGTAAGTGAGCGTGGGAACCTGGCCCGGCGTGACGAAAAGATAATCGTGCAGGCCTTTGTGTCCCAAGGCCTGATGGGCATTGAGCACGGTCAGAAAAATCGTGACCGCGATGCCGACGCAGAGGGACTGCCACAGGTTCCAGCGGCAAAACTGGTTTCCGGCGGCCCGGAGCGCGTAAAACAGGCCGATCAATCCGGGCCATTCGTAGAGCGCAAAGAGTTGCAGCCAGTAGAAGAGAGGTTTCTCGTGGCCGTTGCCCTTGACCCCAGTTTGCGCCCACGCCACGAACGCTTGACCGAAGCGAAGCAGGTAATCGTGCTGGGGATCGAGAAAGCCGCCCGAGAAGAAGAACACAACAAGCAACGAGCCGACCAAGAGCGCATTGCCGAGGGTGGGCCACGGCCATTGACGCGGGGCGAAATCGAGCTTCGGAGTGAACGGCATGACCACCTCCATGGCGCGCAATGTAATGGCCGCCAGCACGAATGCCGCCACATGAATGATAAAGGTCTCCTTCGTGAGCATCAACAGCGTGACGCCCATCGCCGCGGCCCAGAGACCGCGCGCCGTTCCGCGAAACCACATCTCCGCCGCTCCCCAAAACGCCAGGACCATCCCGAAGACGAACCACGCCTCATGAATGGCGTAGCGGGAATAGAAGAGCATCCCCGGGGATACGGCGAACGCCAGTGCCGCGATCAGGCAGGCACGCCGGGGAATGAACCGGTCGAACCGAAGCAGCAGCCAGATGGTCGCGGTGTTGATGAGAATCAGCGGAACCCGGAAGGCAACCACGCTCCTGCCGAAGAGCGTCTGCATCAGAAAGAGCACGTAGAAATGGAAAGGACCGTGATAGTTGCCGGGGTCGTAGTGGTAGAAGCCCTGCTTGGTCATCTGGTCGACGAACCAGCCGTTGACGCCCTCGTCGAAGTGGGGCGGCTTGATCCCCAGCCAGAGGATTCGCAGTATCAAGGCCAGCGCGAGGATCGCCCAGGGAATCCAAGGGCTTTCCCGGGCGGGAACCGGCAGGGCTTGCGCCGGGGCCGGTTCGGGCTCCGGCACGCTCGTTTCGGGCAATTGAGCAACTTCTGCGGGTCGACGCAGTTTCTCATTCGGATCGGTCTCCAATCGCAAATTCTCCGAAATGTTCACTTGGGGCTTCTTCTTTGGCCCACTTTTCTGCACGTTCTGCGTTTTATCGACCATTGTATATGCCTGCACTTGAACTCAGTATCGTAATTCCCGCGTACAACGAGTCGCGACGGTTGCCGGAGACTCTCCGGCAGCTCGGGGAATTTTGCAATCGCCTGGACATCGGGTGGGAAGTGGTGGTGGTGGTTGAGAAAAGCGACGACGGCACCTTGGACTTAGCGAAGGCAGTGGCTGCAAGCCAAGTCAAATTTCGCGTAATCGATCCCGGATGCCATCGCGGCAAGGGATTTGCCGTCCGCCAGGGGATGCTCAACGCCCGCGCCGATGTCGTGCTTTTCATGGACGCGGACCTGAGCGTCCCGTTGGAGGAGGTGACGGCGTTCATGCGTTATCTCAAGGCCCACCCGGAGACGGATGTGCTGGTCGGCAGCCGCAAGCACCAGGAGAGCCGGATCGTCAAACGGCAAAGCTGGTTGCGCCAGCGCATGGGCGAGACGTTCAATCGGGTCTTGCAGCAAGTGGCGGGCATTCGCATCAGGGATACGCAGTGCGGGTTCAAGGCGTTCCGGCGTCCGGCGGCGAATGCGATTTTCTCCCGGCAGCAGTTGGATGGGTTCGCTTTCGATGTGGAAGTGCTGTTGCTGGCCGAGCAACTCGGCTTTCACACGGATGAAATGCCGGTGCAATGGATCAATTCCCCCCATTCGCACGTCAGAATCCTCGCCGACAGCACCCAGATGCTTCTGGACGCCATCCAGGTGCGCGCACTGGTGAAGAAGAAGCTGAAGGCGACGCCGCCCGGCGCGTGAAACCCGGAGGCGTCTCGCCCAATGTCACCTTGCGCCGGGCTCTCTAATGATGGCAGCCGCAGGCGCCGCCGCAGCATCCCCCGCTCGGACGCGCGGGAGCCGGCGCCGGTTTCCCTTTTTGCAGAATCCCATAACCGCCCGTAATTACGCGGCGAACCGGTTCGCCGGTGGCCGGATCTGCGGTCAGCGCCGGTTCGGTCATGCTCTGTCTCACCTCGAACTGGCGTTGAGGTTCGGTCAGTGTTTCGTAGACGTAAATAGCCATAGGTTGCAAGGAACCGTTAGCACAAGAGGGCGTTGAGAACAACTCAACGCACAAAAAGGGACCAAAAGGACGAGAAGGACCAAAAGTCGGTGGGAGTGGTGTTCTCCCCTCCGTCGCTTTTGGTCCTTTGTTTACGCGCCGTTTCCGGAGTCGAAACTCACCCCACCATTTTTCTCCACGCAGACCTTATTGGGCCGCTAAACCGGTTCCGCCTTCTGAACAACATCCGCGGAGCCTGGCTGGCAACGTCCTGAACTTGTTCCACCGAACTCCGGTAACCCGACCTCGCCCGGCCTGCCAGAAACCCGAGCCATCCGGCGAGCGCCATGCGAACCCGGTGCAACGGTTGTCCGGACATCTCCAGACGGATCCGCTCGTTGCGCAGTTCCAAGGTGTAAAAGAGCATCCCGATGCCGAACCCGAGCAGGAGCGCTCCGCCGAGAAAACTGAACGGGTTGCGTCTCACGTACCGCTCGCCGAGATCCACGGCGTCTTCCGCCTTCGTCTTCATTTCTCCCCACGCTTCGGCCGCACCCGCCGCCGCTTGTTCGCCCTTCCTCCGCACGGTCCGCGTAATTCCACGGGCCGATTCCTCCAGCTTCGATGGCTGCTCGACTGCCGAATCGCGCAACGAACGGATGGTGTTGTGCGTCGGCACAAATTCATCGAGGTGCCGCTGGATGGTTTGGCGCAGAGAATCGGGCAGGTCGTTGGCAAGCGCCTTTTTGTGTTCGGAGATGATGCGGTCCGCCTCCCGTTCGCTTTCAACGAGAATCGCGCGGTTATTGAAGCCGCCCACCGCCGCCTTCAGGTTAAGCCAGCCGCGATGGATGGCCCCTGAGAACGAGCCCGTCTGGCGCTCCGACGCCGGCTCTCCCATGCTGACAAGTTCGTTTTCATGTTCCCCGGCAAACTTGGAGCATTGCAGCGAGAAGGACGAGAGGAGCATTTTTAGCTCCGGATCGTTGGTCACCAGCTCCGATGCCACGCGGAACCCCTGTTGTCCGTCACGGCAGGTCGCGATCAGCTCCCGCAACACTGGGACGGTTTGTTCCTGTAATGCATTCATACAGAAGTATCGGGCCGGTGGGAAAAAACGGCCTCTTTCCCTCGTTGATGAGACACTAGCCCCCCTGTCCCACGCTTTTGTCGCATGCCGGGTTGCGTGTTTAAACCGCCATGGGGCTTTCGAGGATCGCGCCAGCATCTTGGACTGCGGCAGTCCTCTCTCTCCATTACACAAGTCCGTGGATCTGTTCATAGGCAGCCGGGCATCGCCCCTTATTTCCAGAGATGCTTCGGGTATTTGCGTTGAAGCTCTTGCTTGATCTTGGGATACGACTCGCGCCAAAACGTCGCCAGATTCTGCGTTACCTGGATGGGGCGATGGCTCGGCGCTAGCACCTGGATGGTAACCGGCACGCGTCCGGCGGCGATGAGCAGGCTTTGTTCGACTCCGTACAAATCCTGAATCCGCACGGCGACCGTCGGCGGGCCTTTGTCGTCGTACACGATTTTGAAGTTGCGTCCGTTGGGCATCGGCAGCCGCTCGGGAGCGAATTTTTCAAGCAGCTCCTGCTGCTGTGCGCTCAGCCACGATTTTACGACCGGCCACACCTGGCGCTCCTTGATCTCCTTGTAAGTGTTCGCGCCGTAACAGAGTTGTTCGATGAGCGCCGCCCGATCCTCTTCGCCCAGCGCGGGCAGTTCGAGTTCCGGCATCCATTCGCGCAACCGGTTAAGGCGCATAATCCACTGCGCAACCGCGTGGTCCCAATGATCGAGCGGACAGTTCCCCGCGAGCACTTCCCTGGCCAGAATCGAAGCGGCCTCCCCCGGCGGTGTCTTGTCGGTTTGTTCGACGTTAAGAACCAGATCGCGAAACCGAAATTCCCGGCGCGCCATGACGCGCCGCAGGGTTTTCTCGTAAAACACTTCGGTATGCGTCGAAAACGCAGCCGGAAACAATTCCCGCAGCCACTCTTCGCGGATGGCGGTGGCGGTGGTGAGCAGCGTTTGCACGCCGTCCTTGCCGCTGATTTCCCGCACTTCGCAAGCGACCAGCAGCGAGGACTTTTGCACGACGCTCTCGCGGGCAAGCACGCCGCGCCTTCCGTGGATCAGCGCGCACCGGAGCGTGCCGCGGTCGAGTCGGATGGCGACCTGATCGGGAAACCCGGCCAGCACACATTTGGCGAGAGCTTCGTCGTTGGCGATATGCTCCAGGCCGGCATTGACGGCGAGGCCCTCTTCGCGGGCGATGCGCAGAAATTGTTCGTAGAGCTGCCCTGCCTCGCGCGCGGCGGCAAGGTTGACCCCGATGGAATTGGCGATGCCGGCGTTGCCGTCGGCGAGCTGCCATGCGCGCATCATCAGGAACAAATCTGACGTGTGCTCATCCCCAAGAGCGCGGTCCCGGGCGTTGTCGATCTCGCCGCCGCCCCGCCGCAGCAGGTTGCGGCCTTGCGTCATCGCGGCGACCAGCGCGGCTTCGCGCACGCAGCCGTAGCGATCCGCAGCCAGTAACATTCGGGCATACCGGGGATGCATGGGAAACGCCAGGAGGCGACGGCCCAGGTCGGTGATCGCTCCGGTGCTTTCATCGATTGCGTCGAGATCGCGCAGAAGCGTCTCCGCGCGCTCCAGCGACCGGGGGTCGGGCGCCTCCAGCCAGCGGAACGCGGCCACGTCGTCCACCCCGCTCGCTTTCAGCGTGAGCACCACTTCGCACAGGTCCAGCCGCCGGACTTCCGGCAATTCCTGAGCCGGACGGTCGTTGTGTTCCAGTTCCGTCCAGAGCCGCAACGCGATGCCGGGAGCCGTCCGCCCGGCGCGGCCCGCCCGCTGATCCGCCGAGGCGCGCGCGATTTTTTCCACCAGCAGCGTATTGATGCCGCGGTACGGATCGAATCGGGCGATGCGCGCCAGGCCGGAATCGATCACCACGCGCACGCCGTCGATGGTGAGCGAGGTTTCCGCGACATTGGTGGAGACGATCGCCTTGCGCTTCGGGTAACGCGCCACGGCGGCGTCCTGGTCGGCCGGCGGCAGTTCGCCGTGCAGCGGCAGCACCACAAACTGATTGCCGACGCGCGAACCGCGAATCGCTCCGATGGTCCGGTTGATTTCGTACGCGCCGGGCATGAAGATGAGCACGTCGCCCTCGGTTTCCGGCGCGAGGCGTTCGAGCGCGTCGGCGGCTGCGTCCCAGACGGGCGTTTGGTCGGGCCGCACGCAGCGGTCGCGATAACGGATATCGACCGGGTAGGTGCGCCCGCGCGACTCCAGCGTGACGCACGGCGCCAGGTAGCGCTCCAGCCCGACGGTGTCGAGCGTCGCGGACATGACGATGAGGTGGAGGTCGGGCCGGCGCGCCACTTGCACATCGAGCGCGCGGGCGAGCGTGATGTCCCCGTACAAATGCCGTTCGTGGAATTCGTCGAAGAGAATGGCCGAGACGCCTCGCAATTCGGGATCGCCCAGCATCTGGCGCAATAAAATACCTTCGGTGACGAACCGGATGCGTGTGCGCGACGAAACCACCCGGTCGAGGCGGATCTGGAACCCGACTTCGCCGCCCAGTTTGCCCCCGCGCTCCTGGGCGACGCGCGCCGCGAGCATCCGGGTGGCCAGTCGGCGCGGCTGCAACACGACGACTTCGCCGGACTCTCCCAGCAGTCCGCGGTCGAGCAGGATTTGCGGCACCTGCGTCGATTTACCCGAGCCTGTCGGTGCCTGCAAAACAATCCGCGCGCCGCCGCCCCGCTCCACGGCGTCAACCAGGGCGGATTCGAGTTCGAAGATGGGAAGGTCGCGTCGGTTCACGGTTTCTGCGAATATGACGGGTTTAACCGGAGACCGCCAGCGCTTTGGAGGGCACCCGTCCCGGGTGTTGGTTGAGGCGTCCCGCCTCGACGAACTTCTGGCGTGGATGCGCATTCAGCCTCGGAGTCTGAGGACCGAAAGGCGATTCGGTAGCCAAAAGTTCGCGCTGGCGGGACCGCCGGCGCCAGCACGCGAGACTCGTGCGCTCCCCGGAGTCCCCTCCCCGAGCGCTGTCTGCAATACGAACCAGCATCGATCCAAGAACGCCCTTAACTTAGCGCCATTCAGACCAAAGCCCCGAACGTTGTCATCCTGAGCCTGCGAAGGATCTCACGAGGCGATCGCGACGTTCGTTTCAGTCGGCACGTAATTGGAACTGACGGCTCGTCGGGCGGCGCTGTCAGCTTCGAGAACGGTGAAGGGTCCCCTAACGCCGGCTGGCCTGCCGTGAGATCCTTCGCAAGCTCAGGATGACAAATAATATGAGCCGCTCCGGTTTCCATGCCCGGCTTCCGGTTTGTGGGTAATGGAAAGGGCACTTCACCGCAGTCCACGAGTCTCCTCTGCCGTTTTGGGGTCATCCATTTCGGACCCTTCCGGAGTTGGGCTCATTTTCATTCTTCAAACCGGCCGTTCTTTCCAGAAGAGGCCGGGAGGTCTGAAGCTAGAGTTTTCCCGGCGGCGGTCGCCCGCCGGAACTCTGCGTTACCAGAAACACCCGGTCCCGTCTGCGGACGAACTCCCGCAACGGCACCGCCACGCGTTCGCCGCGGTTGGCGCGGTCGCGGGACGCCCGTTCGATCTGGATGTCTTCGACTTTAAAGCGAACCAGCCCGGTGGTCGGCCCTTGAATCATCAGTTCGTCGCCCTTGGCGAACTCGATATCGCGCACCCAGATTTCCACAGCACCGGCCTTCCGGTAATAATTGACCACTTCGCCCACGTGCCGTTTGCTTTGCCTGGCCCGGCTGCCGCTTGTGTTTGCCCATTGTTCCACCGGGCGGCCCAGGAAAAAGCCGGACGATAATCCCCGGTGATACACAGTATCCAGCTCCCGCATCGCCTCTTCCTTGACCTTGTCGAACTCGGCGGCGAATCCGCGCCGCCCGCGGTTTTCGCAGTAGAAATCGACAGCGCGCCGATAGCAACGCGTCACGGTGGCGACATATTCGGGCGTACGCGCCCGCCCTTCGATCTTCAAGCTGGCGACACCGGCATCGAGGAGCTTGTCGAGAAAGGGCATCGTACAAAGGTCTTCGGGGCTGAGCAGGTAGTTCGATCCCAACCGGAACGACGGCTTGCCCTCGTCGTCCAGCAGTTGGTACTCGCGGCGGCACGGTTGCTGGCATTCGCCGCGGTTTGCCGATTTCCCCAGGCGCTCCTCGGAAAGAAAGCAGCGACCGCTGACCGACACGCACATTGCGCCATGGGCGAACACTTCGATTTCGAGCTGCTGCGCGGCTTCGCCCAGTTCGGCAAGAAGCCGGCGGCGGATGGCGCGAATCTGCGCCAGGGTGCATTCCCGGGCCAGAACGAACCGACGCACGCCGCAGGCACGGTGGAAGAAGAGAACGCTCTCGGAGTTGGAGAGCGAAAACTGCGTGGAAACGGCGACCGGCAGGCCGATCGCGCCCGCTTTTTGCACCACCGCGAGGTCCGAACAGATCACCGCGTCGATTGCGGCGTCCCGCGCGGCGCGCAATAGGCGGTCCACGCGAGGCAGTTCGGACTCGTATACGATGGTATTGAGCGCCAGGTAAGCGCGCGCCCCGACTGCGTGGACCCGGGCGGCAACCCGCGGCAGGTCCGACGGCCTGAAGTTGCGCACACTCGAGCGCATATTGAGCTCGTTCAGGCCGAAATAGACGGCGTCCGCGCCCGCCTGGAGAGCTGCGTGCAAGCAGGTCCAGTTCCCCGCCGGCGCCATGATTTCCGGTTTTGGTTTGGGCATCACTCGTCCTTCAACGGTTCCGCGCGACCGAAAAACAACAGAAGGGTCCGCAGATTACGCAGATTTCCGCAGATTTTTCGGTTGTCGTTTGTGCTCCGATTCACGGCCAAGAACCCATGTGCCCCGCTTCCCCCGGTTTTCCCTGCACGCCGTGCAGATCGGCGGCACTTATTTTGTGGCGCGCCCTTAGTTCCGGCGCGAATAGATCCGCAGTTGGTCGGCTTCCTGCTGGATGGCGTCGATGCGCTGCAGGGTGGCTTCCTGCTGTTGCATCGCCGCGGCATTGGAGGCTTTCAGCTTGCTCAAAACGGCCTCCGGGGTCTTGGGAAGGGTCGCCGCCACCGCCGGTTCCGGCGGAAGCGTGCCCGGCGCGGCGTATTGCGAGTTCAGCTTCGGCACGGAAAAAATCATTACCCCCGCGGCGGTCAGCGAAATCAAGCCGGCAAGGGCCGACGGCATGGAGAGAATCGGGTTCTTCATTTGGCCCCTCCTCTCCCGCCCGCCCGCGCCGCGAAAAGGCGCGATTGGTGAACGACCTCGGCAAGCTTTGCCAGCTTGTCATCGATCTTGGCCTGGTTTGCGGCGATCGCCTTGTTCTGAGCGAGCACCTCCATCGCAAGATTCTGGAACTGCGGAGACATTTCCGAGTCTGTCGGTTTCGCGGCCGTGTAAGACGTGGCTTGCGGGGCCGCGGTCGGTCGTGGAAACAAGCCGGTGGTGGGAGGTTGAGCGACCGGTTGAACGGGTTGAGCGTATTGGCCCGAGGTGGATTGCGGGGCGGCCAGAATCAACCAGGCCAGAGCGCCTGTCGCTGTCAGGAGATATAACGAGCGGAGTTTCATGGGAATGGAGTATAGCAGTGGTTTTCGCGGGGGGAAAGCTATTGGTTCGAAAACCGGTCTCGTTGTCCCGACATTCTGGTTGATCCCGGCATGGATCGCGGCGACGGTGGGCCGCAAGGAGGTTTTCATGCGCATTTCGAATCCCGTTTACAACGGTTATTTTGCCGACCCGTTTGTCTGGAAGGCCGGAGACGAATATTTCGCAATCGGGACGGGGCCCGATGAGGCCGGCGGGGCGGTTCGGGACAAGCCCCTGATTTTTCCACTGCTGCGATCGCGGGATCTGATGAATTGGGTCGCCGCGGGCGATGCGCTCGAACGGCCCGATCCCGCCCTGGGGAGCACGTTCTGGGCGCCGGAAGTGGCATCTTCGAAGGGGCGCTTTTGGCTCTATTATTCGGTCGGCCGGGGCGATGCGCGGCATCAGATTCGCGTGGCCGTTTCGGATTCGCCGCTGGGGCCGTACCGCGATGCCCGGACGGAGTCGCTCGTCTTCCCGGACAATCCGCCGTTTGCAATCGACCCGCACCCGTTTCAAGATGACGATGGGACGTGGTATCTTTTCTACGCACGCGACTTTCTGGATTCAGCAGCCCGTTCCGGCACGGCGCTGGCGGTAGACCGGTTGACGGCGATGGACCGCGTGGCGGGCGAGGGGACGACGGTTTTACGGGCTCGACACGACTGGCAGCGGTTCATGGCAAACCGCCCGATGTACGGCGCCCAGTACGACTGGCACACGCTGGAGGGACCGTTCGTCCGCAAGCGCGGCGGGCGGTATTTCTGTTTTTTTAGCGCGGGCCGCTGGGAAAACGACACTTACGGCGTGGATTACGCGGTGGCCGATAGTGTGCTGGGGCCGTATTCGGATGCGGGCAACGAGGCTGGCCCGCGGGTGTTGCGGACGATTCCTGGGCGGGCGATCGGACCGGGGCACAATTCAATCGTCGCCGGGCCCGATGGGGAGGACTACCTGGTTTACCACGCCTGGGATCCGCAGATGACCGCGCGCCGGATGCAAATCAGCCGCCTGGACTGGACGCCCGAAGGGCCGCGTTGCGAGGCGGAGTAGGTGGGAGTGTTTCCTCGCCGAAAATAGGAGCGGTGGTGCTTCCTTTCCATTACCCACAACTTTGAAGACCAGACGCCCGAGCGAGGACGGCGCCCCGATTGCTGTCATCCTGAGACTTGCAGGCGGCCAAAGCGCGGCGTTGATTGCTGGGCATGAACCTGGCATCGCGCCAGCTTCCGGGGAGCGCACGCGCCCTCGCGTGTGGCCTTTGGCGCCCTCGCCAAAGGCATCTTCGCGGCTGATCGCGTCGGCAGCGCAAA
>Ga0316218_1004120_pt1 | contig 11339 bp, 6 predicted proteins | sample TBH18003metaG_FD_203634 | JGI IMG/M metagenome (GOLD analysis project Ga0316218, IMG submission 203634) | Freshwater microbial communities from Trout Bog Lake, Wisconsin, USA - TBH18003 | ecosystem: Environmental > Aquatic > Freshwater > Lake > Hypolimnion/Profundal zone | place: USA: Wisconsin... | reverse complement strand
TAGACGAATCTGTTGAATTTCAATTTTACCAAGGATTTATTCGCCAAAAAGGCACTCTTGCATCAATAAATTCGCTACTACGCAGTTCAACTGTGATACCAACTGGATCAACATTTAATTATTATGATGAATGGATGATTAGGGTTGGAACTTATGGCGCAACTGCTTTAAATGTTGAAATGGAATTTATTTTGCCTCAAGCAGGTATAAATTATGATCCACAATGGATAAGATTTTTTGCCGCAACAAGTAATAATCCTTTTTCAAATGTATTTGATATTCTTCCAAATGATCCATTGCTGATTACTCCACCAAAAAACTATTCAACTGATATATTTGCTACTAGACCAACATTTGTTAACAACCGCAATACTGACATTCCAACAGCTGGTTATGCTCAACTCGGTGAAACAAATTGGTATGTTGTGAATACTTCAAACCTTTTACAGTTATATCTAGAGCAATATAATACCATAACTCCGTTGCAACCATATGATACTGTTTGGCAATTTATAACTGATAATAGCAGCTGGATGGTTTGGGTTCTAGCACCTGCGTTAAGCAGTGTATCCTATACAGTGCAGAGTCAGTCATCAGGTCAACCTACTATTATTGTCACAAATGGACCACACGGATTGCTTAACGGCGACGCTGTTGTAGTGAATAATGTTGCAGGTGTACCAGAAATAAATGATACCTATATAATTAGTTCTGTCACAAGTACAACATTTTCAATATCTCTTAGTACTTTTACAGCCGGCGCCGGCGGTAACATTTACGTTTATCGTCCAATGAGATTTGCAAATTTATTTGATCGTGATACAAGTTCGCCACCCGGTGGATATCAGAACGGCATGATTGTATATGTAGACGAAGGTGGAATAGTTCCTGGTGCATGGACTGTTTACAAATTTGTAAACAATGAATTTGTGCAGTATAGACAAGAAAATTTGAAAGTAAATCCAGATTTAATTGAATCAAGTGAAATATATAACCTCAAGACCGGTGCAAATTTAGCCAATTTAGATTACTGGGACCCAGCAAAAGGTAAAATACCAGGACAAGCCGAAGCAGAATTGAATTATATAACCGATTTTGACCCTGCTAAGTATACCAGTGGTGATACTACAGGATACGCTGTTAATTCTACCTTGGCATGGTCTAGTGCCCAAATTGGTCAAACATGGTGGGATGTAAGCCAAGTTCGTTACATAGATTATGAACAAGGTGATGAATCATATAGGTTGCGAACATGGGGACAAATTGCTCCAGGTACACAAGTAGTGGTTTATGAATGGGTAGAAAGCAGTATAAGCCCGATTGATTGGCAGACTGCTGTAGCGCAACAAACCCCAATAACTGTGAATGGAAATGTTATTATACCATCGGGTACTGTTAAGAGCCCATATAACTGGACTGAGCAAACACAATATAATTCTCAAAAAGTTCCAACAACCCATTATTACTTTTGGGTTGGCAACAGCAGTATGTCACCTACCGCAACCAGTAGAACTCTATCGACTCTGGCGTTAACCAATTATATATTACAACCTGCACAAACCAATACACCGTGGTTCGCTGCAATAAGTACCAACAGCATAATAATAGGTAATGTACAAAATCTACTGGTAGGAGACGATATTGCACAGCGCATCAATTATACCAGTCAACAAAATAATGCAAATATCTATAGTCAGTGGGAACTAATAAGACAAAATGATCCTAGTAGCCCAATTAATCCAACGGTTTGGTCTAAATTAAAGTCAAGTCTAGTTACAGTAGACGGCCTAGGCAATGACGTACCAGATTACAAACTAAATGAATATAACAAATACGGAACATTTATACGTCCTCGTCAAACCTGGTTTGTGGATAGAGTAGCTGCTGCTAACCTATTTGTATCCACTTTTAATAATTTAATTGCTTCAAGCAGTGTGCCGCTAGTTTACGACGCTACCCGTACAAACTGGCTAAATTATTTTACTGCTTCCGAACCCTTACCGCCGCAATATTCTACTACTTCATTTGTAATAAGCGGTACGACTAGTAATAAACTTGTAATTACACAAAGCACAGAAGGACTTGTGGTTGAACAACCTATTATTTTTGCTGATTCGGTTGGTACAATTATTGCCAACATAACCTATTTCGTGGCAAAAATATATAGTCAAACTGAGTTCAGCATAAGTGCCCAGCAGGGTACAGCTGAACTTGTGCTAACAAATAGTTCCGCGTCAACTACAGCATCACAAACCATTACAAACTGGGATTATCAGGTTCCTGACATAAATTCTAGAAATAATCTCATCGGTGCTATCAATTTTGGACAAAAAATACTTGTTGGTCCTAATTTAGTTACACAAAATAGATGGACAATATGGTTATACGAACCAATAGATCCACGCATATGGATATTGGTTCAAATGCAAAGTTACAATACAAACCAATATTGGCAATATGTAAACTGGTATGCATCGGGGTACGATGCACAAAATACTCCTACTCAAAGCGTAGCAACTATTGCCGATTTAGATGCAATATCTAATCCTATTCCAGGTCAACTTATTCAGGTTCAAAATGGCGGAGATGGAAATTATCAATGGTATGTCTATAATGGCGGAAATTGGAATTTGGTATGTCAGCAAAACGGCAGCGTACAACTTTTACCATCATTATATGATTGGTCAACATATATTGGCGGATTTGACACTGTACCATTTGATGGAAGCGGAACCAATCTAGTCTTTAATCCTACAGCTGGTTTTGATCCAAATGCAGCTACAGAATTTTCATACATAATTGATGGAATTTATTACGCAATTTATCCAGGACCAAATTCTATCGAATTAAACCAATTGTTTTTTGCAATGATAGACTTCGTTGTTGCCGAGCAAACAGATGTTGATTGGATTTTCAAAACTAGCAATATAGTGTTCACTGGATTTAATCAACCATTAGCAGAATCGCCAATCTTAGCAGTTGATAACACAAGCAGCATACTTGGTTTCATAAACGAAGCTAAACCATATCACGCTCAAATTCAAGCGTATATAAATGGGTATAGTGCTAACGATACCGGAAATGTTGCAGTAGTTGATTTTGATGTTCCGTTTAGTTATCTCACAGAAGGTACACCAGGTACTGCTCAATTGCCTTCAAATATTACGGTCACATCGTCAAATCTCGAATATCAAGAATATTCTAGCACATACACTTCGTGGTATAATAACTATCAGCCTGCACAGTATCTTAATGAGCAATCATATATCGATCCATCATTAATTAGAACGTTGTCAACAAAAATTGTATTTGACAGAATATCAACACCAGCATTAATTCCAGGCTGGGGTAGCATTTGGTCTATTTTTGGATGGGATGCGGAAACTGCAGGTCAAAATTTTGGTGCAATTACTAGAATAGAAAGTTACTATGAGCCAACTGCAGGCATGCTTCCAAACGTTTTAAGCGATTTAATGCAAGGCGTAGCATACAAAGGACAAATTATAGGGAATTTAGGATTTAAAGCAGAACCAGGATGGGACGGTGGACCATGGGGCGGCACACTAGGATGGGATGCAGATTCAAATGTTATAAATGCCTATCTTGATCAGATTATCCAAGGTGGTGCGTTACCACAATATACTTCAATAATAGGTGACGGCCAAACAATATCCTATCAGCTTTTACCAGGTGCTCAAAATCCAAACAATTTGGTTGTATGGACTGACGGTGATTTGCGTTTGTATGCAGTTGACTGGATTGTACCAACTTTTGCTACCAATGCCTATGTTGTCAATGGTGGTTCTGGTTATCAAGTAGGCGATCAACTTAATATTATAGCAGGTACGTGTGCGGTACCAGTACGACTAAAAGTAACTGAAGTTTCACACGGATCTATCACGAGTGTAGAAATTATAGGAAAAGGCTCGTACTCTACTGTTACACCAGGACCGTATAATACTGAATATCCGCAGTCTTATCCAGGATTAGGTTCTAGCGCAAGCATTGATATTGACTGGGAGTGCAGTGTAATCCAGTTTACTACAGCACCTGCCGGCAGTGATAAACCTAATGTCTATGTGTTGTATATTGGTACAACATTCGAGTCTGCTCCAACTAACACAAGCGATTCAATATACGATGGATATAAATTTGTGCAACCGTATGTAGATGAAAATCATCCAGAAGAATTATATCCAATGCTACCAAGAGACTGTTTAATTATGGATACTTGGTCAGTACCAGTAAGCGGCAGGCCTACTGTTGCAAACAGAGTTTATATAACAGACGGTGAAACTGAACAATTTGATTTGTTAGTCTTGCCACAAAATAATGATGCAGTAATGGCATATCTTAACGGTGTACCATTAACAATTGGTATAGGCGGTGATGCAGTTGTAAATTTTGATACCCGCAAATTAGTAATGGTAAATCGGCCATCAGCAGGCCAACTTCTTTACATAACTAGTATCGGTTTTGGCGGATCTGGACAATCAGTACAGGGTGCATATATTGTCAATTCTGGAACTGGCTATAAAACAGGTGATTTAATTTATCTTACAGCGTCTATGGCATATCCACCAAATGTGGAACCTGCAGTTTTGAAAGTTAATGAAGTATCTAAAACTAAAATTGTATCAGTGTCCGTAGAGTCACCTGGATTATATCCTCGAATACCTGATCAGCCTGTTATGCAATCATCTACAACAGGATCAGGACAAGGAGCCACATTTAATTTAGAATGGACCAACAGATTTGACATCTATAAATTCATAGGCGATGGATCTACAACAATTTTCACCATCCCAGATTTTATTCCAGGCACGACAGGTGTTCTAGTAAATGTAAATGGACAAGTAGTAGGATATACGTTATTCAACAATGGAATACAGCTAGTACAAGTACCGCCATACGGATCTAGTATACTAATAGCCGTATTTGCTGATCAAAATTTCAGCACAGTAACAGAAAATGTTTTCACTATTACTATTCCTAATTATTACAATTACCCAATTACGGTAGCAGGAAGCAGTGCTCCGGCCTATCTATCAACACTTGTTAGAAAAAACGGAAAGTTAATGAGTCCTCCTGTTATTCAACAATTTAATGGTGATGGTACTTTACAAGCATTTACAATTACTGTTGATACTTCAAATGCTACTTCCCTGCAAGTTTATATAGACGACGTTTTACAGCCGTCTAGTGCTTATTCAATTGTGAACAATTTGCTATCCTTTAATGTCGCTCCGCTAAATCAATCTAACATAACCCTACTGTGTATAGGAGCTTCTACTGAATATTTAATTGCGGGCGGCAATATAAGCTTTGCACCTGGTAGCATTTCAGTTGGTGATGTGATTATTGTTACAACTTATACTCAAGATGTTGATTATCAATTCCGAACAGATGAATTTGTTGAAAATAATGCAGGACAATATGTACTTTCTGCATACCCTAGTGATTTCAGTACCATTCAAGTGTGGTACAACAATGTTCTACAAGTTCCGTTACATGACTATAACTTAAGTATTATACCTGGCAATTCTGGTTGGAGTACCGGTGGACGGGACGTGTACATGTGGGATGAAAACGTACCAACTCGAGTATCTGTAGACATTCAACCAACAGATGGCTGGGGCATGGTGTGGGATTCCGCAAAAGGGTGGAGCTATGTTGGACAGCTAGTTGTAACATACATGCTAGGTCGCGAAAATGCACCTGGAATTGCATGGAGAACAACAACAGGTTGGGATGAAACTCTTTCCACAGTAATAGATACAACCCGTCAAACTTATTTGCTGGGAGATTTGTACACATACAGTGTTGCTATAACTGTAGCTGATTTTACAGTTTTAACACCCCCTCAATATCAAATACCAGGACTGGTATATATAAATGACGAACTTATTAGCTTCACTGACATTGTGCAAAGTCCAACAGCTAGCTACCCTAATCGTGCACTCTTAACCGGGATACAACGAGACAGATTGGGCACATCAGGTTCGCCTGAAACATTATACAATTGCCAATATTATAATGGCGACGGCTTCGAAACTTTCTTCGCTATAGAGTCTGCTACACAGGCTATTTCTACCAGTGTGTATGTAAATGAAGTTTTACAAGTTGAGAACAAAGATTATGTAATTACAACCAATTTACCCGGTAACACAGTAGGGGTTCAGTTTAATGTACCACCAACCGTTGGTACAAAAAATGTGCAAATTATAAGTTTGAATCAGATAAGTTATAAGACACAGATTAGTCACGTAAACGGTTCAGCTGTAATAGATGCAGGCAGAGATGTACAAATACCGGGTGGTTACAATTGGGAACCGACACCAAATGGATTACAGTACTCAACATCTAATATGGCTTTATTCCTTTTAGAGCATTCAATAGGTGGATAAATACTGTCATGACAAACACAACTATTCCCACAACATCAAATGTACCTGCTAAACAAAAAGATGACGACGTAGGTATTATGATTTACGGTAATGTAAAAATACGAGATATAGATAGTGGGAAAATTTTAGTAAACCAGCGAGCTTAATGAGAGAAACATGAACGACAAGTTAAAAAAATCAATTATAGGTCACGTGCTTATTAGAGATAAAGCCACTGGCGAAATTCTAGTAGATAAACACAACGCAATCAATTATGAAAATTTTTCAATAGCATTAGTACAAACAATAGCAAATAGACCAGACGGTTGGATTCAAAATATGTGCTTTGGTAACGGAGCAGCAACCGTCAGCGGAACTGGAACAATCACATATCTTCCACCAAATGTTGTAGGTACTTCTGCACAATTGTACAACGAAACCTATTTCCAATGTGTAGACGATTTAAGTCCTTTAAACAGCAATCCTTCGCAGAATTACATAACAACTGCCCATGTAAATGGAACAACCTACAGCGATGTTATTGTTACCTGCACACTTGGGTTAGGCCAACCTGCCGGCCAAGCAGCATTTGATAATACTACAAACATTACCGGTACGTATGTGTTTAACGAATTAGGCTTAAAATCTTATAATGCAACTGATGCAGCTAATGGAACTGATACAAATGGTCTATTGCTGTCACATGTTGTATTTAGCCCAGTTCAAAAAAGTCTAAACAGGCAAATAGAAATAGTCTATACCATTCGAATTCAAACGGTGTAATATGACTAAATATAAGATTACAAATAAAGGTAACATTAATGGCCACTAATATTTTCAATTACAACGGTACGTTAGCTACTACAATTGCAGACGGTGCATTAGATGCCACAACATCTATTGCACTACCAGGTAGAGGTTATATCAATTATGGCGAACCAGTAAATCAAGATTTGCTATGGATTATGCAGCATTTTGCAAATACCAGTGCTCCTACTAATCCAGTTTCAGGTCAAGTATGGTACAATCCGTCAACCAATTTATTAAAAGTTTACACCGGTTCAACTTGGAACGTTATTAACACGTTATTGTACGGTAGCAATCCAGGTGCGGGAGCGCAAGACGGCGCTACCTGGTACGACACAACAAATAAACAATTAAATATATGGGACGGATCTGCATGGAATATAGTAGGTCCACTTGGCAGCGCCATTAATACAGATCCAACTAATCCCGCTCTGCCAACTTTCAGTGAAATAAGAGCAGTTAGATTAACTGATACAAGCGCTAATCTGCATCAAGCATGGGAAATAATTATTGGCGGTGTTTTGTTAGCTGTCTTTAGTAAGGACGCAGCATATACAACAACACTCAGCGGATTTACAACAATTAATCCAGGACTTAATTTTAGTTCTAGCATTGCGTTAGCTGGTGTAACATCTAGTACAAATTTTACCAGTATTCAAACCAATTTACCATCAGTTGATAATACATACAGCATGGGAAGTGCTACATACAGATTCTCAAGTATGTACGCCTTGCAATTTAATGGACAAGCAACTTCAGCTTTGTATGCAGACTTAGCAGAGCGTTATCATGCTGACGCCAAGTACGGCCCAGGTACAGTTGTATGTTTAGGCGGCACAGCTGAAATCACAGCCAGCCATACACCCGGATCTCAAGATATTTTTGGAATTGTCTCTACAAATCCAGCCCATCTTATGAATGCTGAAGCGGGTACAGATGATACTCATCCAGCAGTTGCACTAGCAGGTAGAGTACCTTGTAAAGTCGTTGGAATGGTAAAAAAAGGTGATAGATTAATGTCGTCATCAGTGACAGGGTGTGCCTGTGCATGGACCGACGAGTATGGATTTTTAGCTATTTTAGGGCGTTCGTTAGTAGACAAAACATCCGCAGGTATAGAAACAATAGAGATAGTAGTAGGCAAAAACTAATATGACATATGCTGTTGGTCAAAACATAGCAGCAACAGACTTTATGGGTTTCCGAGGAGCACAAGGTCCCGGAACTGCATACCCAAATAGTTCTGCTGCCACAAATGCTGTTGCAGCACTAGTCGGTGTTGGGTATGGATCTAGAGGATACGGGCAAACAAATGTAACGTTACCATCAGTTGCATCTGGAACTGTTGTTTCCGCTGCAAATTGGAATGATCTCTTTGCATCTATGGCTATCATTAATACCCATACTGGTAGCGCTCTTACACTGCCTGCTAATGTTAGTGCAGGTGCAGTTATACAAGCTGACACAGGGGGGGCTAGACCAAATTTGCCTGGCTTGATATCAACCTTAGATACCAACAGATTAAATTACAACATTACACAAATGGGTGTACATGCAGAACTATCTGATACTAGGACAACTGCATGGATAGGCACCATCACACACGAGTTTACTCAGACTTTTTCAAGCGAGGATACAGCTAGATATTTTTACAATACTGGTGGACAAATTTATCTGTCAGGTAGTCAAACTGGTGGATCTGGTTCACATCTAGATATAGCATTTGCTACCCTACTCAGCCAAATGGGCACGATAAAAATTGGAGCATTAGCCACCACATATACTGGTACAGGCGGAACTGCCTATCCAATTGGCTATTACGATTTAACAGGAACGTTTCAAACTCTTTTCACCCATCATGGCAGTGCATATGGGTACACGGGCATAAGCTATACGGTAAAGTCACAAGTTGAGAATGTTGCAGGGTTGAACGGTGGTAACGGAACTGTAGTAAGGACACAGGCAATTTTTGCGACAAATAGTCCTTATGATGTAGTAGACGGCAATACCAACAGCACCGTACAGGAGCTTATAGCAGACGCATTGTCTGTTTCTAGTCCAACTTATACAACTACTATATCACTTTAAAATTGCAAAAGTAATCTCATATTAATAATAATTAATCTGGAGGTTATCATGGATGAGCGTATACAAAAAGCCTTAGAAGCTTCAAATTTCCGTTTGAATCTTTTAAACACAAAAGAAAATTTGAGAATCAAATTTGACACAATGATCACCGTTGCAATAAATGGTGGATTTTTTAAGGCGACACGAGAACTAATCACATTTGTACAATTAGTACTAGATAAAGGCAGTACATCAATTGTACTAATTGACGAAAATGATAATCCGATAGAAATAAAAGATTTAGAAAACTTCCTCGAAGATTTGCTTGACAAATACTTTCAAGCAACAAATTTTTATAATAGCGAATACACTCGTTTAAAACGAGCTAGATCTACTACAGAACAATTTGCTGAAATAATGAAAGAGGCATAATGACTCAAGGTTATCTAGTGTATGCATATAATAATGAAGAAATTGACTACGGTCTTATGTCAATTGTTTGCTGTCTATTAATCAAAAAACATCTTAAAATCAATACTACTGCATTGGCAACTAATCAAGCTACATTAGATTGGATGATCAAAACTCACGGTGAATATCTTGTTGATAAGGCATTTGATAAGTTAATAATAACACATAATCCAGAAAATTCTTCGGCTCGTTTATTTCATGATTCACGATACACTTCAAAAAAGGTACCATATTATAACACCAATCGATCAGATAGTTTTACAATAAGCCCGTTTGACGAAACTGTATTACTTGACGCTGATTTTCTAGTACTAGATAACAGCTTAGATTGTGTGTGGAATTCTGCAGAGGATATACTTGTAAACAAATCAGTTCGAGATTTAAATCATGTTGAAAACCTAAAAGGATTTGACAAAAGATTTAATGATACGAGTATCCCACTTTATTGGGCCACATGCATGTATTTTAAAAAGACAGAACGCGCAAAATATCTATTCTCTCTAATGAAATTTATAAAACAAAATTATAGATACTACCAACAACTCTATAAATTCAATAGCAGTGGTTATTTTCGTAATGACTATGCATTAAGCATTGCAGTTCATATGATGAATGCACAACTAGAAGAAAACACTGTCAAATCATTACCAATACCTCAATTAATGTTTGCAACAGAGCATGATGACCTAATAGACTTTACAAATGGAACTGCTATTTTTGTAAGTGAAGCTGAGCAAGGAAATTTCAAATTGCATAAAGTTTGCACCAATGTACATTTGATGAATAAATGGTCTATAGGTAGAATGAGTCAAAGGATTATAGAGTATGCAATCAACTAAATCCAAAGGCTTTTTAACTATTGCTCAAAACAATAACAATGTGGATTATGTTAGATTAGCTTATGCACTTGCATTAAGTCTAAAGCATTCTCAAAAAAAATGGTCTAATCTAACCATATGTGTTAGCCCAGGAACTATAATACAAGATAGATATGCATGGGCGTTTGATAAAATAGTAGAAATTCCATGGGGAGATCATGCAGCAGATTCATCTTGGAAACTTGAAAATGAATGGAAAAGCATATGGATGAGTCCATATGACCAAACTATCAAGCTTGACGCTGACATGTTTTTCTTTTCCGATATATCGTGTTGGTGGGATAATTTTGAATCATCAAACGAGCCAATTATTGCCTGTAATAAAGTGTTAGATTGGCGAGGTTCTATTATTGAAAGCGATTTTTGTAGAAAGACTTTTACAGCTAATAACTTGCCAAATGTTTACTCAGCGTTTACCTATTTTGATAAATCAGTAGACGCATTTAAATTTTTCGAATTGGTTAAAATTATAACATGGAATTGGCAAACATTTTTTGATAGTTTCTTAGAGCCAAATAATAGACCTCAAATGTTCAGTACAGATGTTGCATTTGGATTGGCCATGAAAATTTTAGATTTAGATCAAAATTGCAACAAAAAACGTCTCGCGCCTGTATTTACTCATATGAAAAGCGAACTTCAAGGTTTAAATCCTGTTTTGCCGCCAGATTGGCGAGAAGCGTTACCATGTTTTATGAATCCTGTTGGATCGTTGAAAATTGGAAACCAT
>Ga0316218_1004116_pt1 | contig 11350 bp, 9 predicted proteins | sample TBH18003metaG_FD_203634 | JGI IMG/M metagenome (GOLD analysis project Ga0316218, IMG submission 203634) | Freshwater microbial communities from Trout Bog Lake, Wisconsin, USA - TBH18003 | ecosystem: Environmental > Aquatic > Freshwater > Lake > Hypolimnion/Profundal zone | place: USA: Wisconsin... | reverse complement strand
TGACATAATTATCCTTAGTGAATTGTTACTGGGCCTTTGTAAATACCAAAGGAAACGGGAAGGGTCTGAGTTTGTTGGCCGTATGCACCAGCGGTTGTGCCTGAATTTTGAACTACAACAAAAGTATTGGCGCCATAAGTAATGCATCTCCAATTAGAACTACTTGGCATGTTTGCTGCTGTCCAAGTTGAACCGTTTGATGAGTAAGCGGCGTATCCAGTCGTACCAATTCCGGCAACCGCTACAAAATATCCATTTCCGTATGTAACTCCGTACCAGGCTGAACTACTAGGCATTGTTGAGGCAGTCCAAGTTGTGCCATTGGTTGAGTATGCTCCGGCTGTTGTCCCACTTGCTTGAACCGCTACAAAATACCCATTGCCATAAGTAACGCCGTACCAGTCGGAATTGCTAGGCATTGTACTGGCTGTCCAAGAGGTTCCGTTGGTGCTGTAGGCGCCAGCGGTTGAACCAGATAGACCTGTTGCAACTGCTACAAAATATCCATTGCCATAAGTAACTGCAGCCCAGTCGGAATTGCTAGGCATTGTACTGGCTAGCCAATAGGTTCCGTTGGGGCTGTAGGCGCCAGCGGTTGAACCATATATATTTGCCGCAACTGCTACAAAATACCCATTGCCATAAGTTACGCCGTACCAGTCGTAACTACTTGGCATCGCCATTGCTGTCCAGGAAGTTCCATTGGTTGAATATGCACCGGCGGTTGTCCCACTTTCTTGAACCGCTACAAAATACCCATTGCCGTATGCAACTGAAGTCCAGGCTGAACTACTAGGCATTGTTGAGGCAGTCCAAGTTGTGCCATTGGTTGAGTATGCTCCGGCTGTTGTCCCACTTGCTTGAACCGCTACAAAATACCCGTTCCCGTATGCAACTGAAATCCAGTTGGAAGTGCTTGGCATAGTTGAAGAACTGAACGCTGAAGGAACACCACCATAATTCGCCGCAACAGTAACGCTAGTTGATGAACCAAATGCGCTTGTTGTTACTATTGAACCAGCAAAAACTGAGTAATTGTTTGAACCAATGGTAAATGTTGCACCGTAGTTGCCATTGGCGACCAAAAATGCAGGACCGCCATTTCCATTTATGGTTGTTGAGTAAGAATTTGCACTTGTGAGCGAACCATCAAGCAAAACCGAAGAAGAATTTACAGGAAGTACAGTGCTGGTTGACGAACCGGGAGAAGGTGTTGGATATTGAGTTGTAGTTGATGATGTTATTGTTGCGCCCATAATTATTCCTTAGTGAGTGGTTGTCGGGCCGTTGTAGATTCCAAAAGTAACAGGAGTATTTGTAATGGTTGAATTTTCTACAACATTTGAAGTTTGTGATTGTGAACTGCTTCCACCGCAAATTTGAAAAACTCCATTTCCAAAAGCAATTTGATTCCAATAGTTAGTTGAAGGAAGCGTTCCTGCGGTCCATGTAAAACCATTGTTTGTGCTGTAAGCAAATTTATTGGAGGAATAACCACTCCAGTTAGCGACTGCTGCAACAAACATTCCGTTTCCATAGGCTATTGAACCCCAATAGTCATTTGATGGCAATGTTGAATATGTGGTAAAACTAGAACCATTGTTTGAAATACTAATTTTATTTGTAAAACCATTTGCTTTGGGTGCTAAAAAATAACCATTTCCGTAAGCAATGCTCCACCATCTATCCGAACCGTCAGTTGAAGCAAGAGTCCAAGTGGTTCCATTCGTACTGTAAATGGGGCCAGTTGACGTTCCCCCACCAGAAGAAGAAGCGGTTGGAACAATTACAAAAGTACCAATTCCAGTTGTTCCCGCTACGCCATAAACAGATTGAGACCAAATATTGGAAACTGGAAAAGTTCCAGTCGTCCAAGTTCCGGAAAGGCTTGAAGCATATTGGAAATAGTTGGTTGCGTTAACGCCGGATGCCTGTTGGCCACCGGCAACCCAAACTCCATTTCCGTACGCAATATTTGCAAGCATACCAACTGAGTAACTTGTTGAAGCAGTACTCCAAGTTGAGCCATTGGAAGAGTAAATAACATATGAACCATTAATTCCAGCCCAATAACTGTTTGCGTAAATTAAATTGGTTGTTGTGCCCAAACCAGTAGTTGATAAAGCGGTCCAGGTGGTTCCGTTTGTAGAGAAAATAGCACCGTGTGATGAACCATTAGCAAACCAAGCGTTTGAACCATTGACATTTCCATATCCGATGGAACCAAAATAGTCGGCATTGGGAACTGCGCTTGAATCTGCAAAAGTAGGAGTCTGTGGCGCTGTAATGTTTACAGTCTGAGAACCACTAAAAGCAGCAGTTCCAACCGTAGAACCTGCGGTAACTGTATAACCGTTTCCGCCAATGGTAAATGTGGTTGTTCCACCGTTGGCGTACAAAAGAAACGACAAACCAGAACCAGAAATGGTTGTGGAATAATAACCTGAGTTAACCAAAGAACCATCAAGTACGACACTGGACGCATTGGCCGGTGGTTGAGAACTGTAACTTGACCCCGTTGAAGGAATGGGGAAAGTTGACTGTGCCATGACTATACGATAACTACGCCAGAAATGTGTGCGTCGATTGCAGATGCCGTTCCAGCACCACCGGTAATGGCATTAGAAGTTCCGCTAAGAACCTGCTTAATGTCAAAGAAGGCAGTTGAGTTTGCTGGCACGGTTACTGCGCTCAAAATTGGCACAGCAGTTGAACCCGTTTGAAGGTTGATGGTGGCCGTAGCAGCAGTACCGGTAATGTTGGTCAGGGCAATGTTGGTAACAATTGCGGTTCCTGAAGATGCACCTGCGTACAACTGTGTTGTCGTTGTGGTTGTCAATGTACCTCGGTACATCAGTGTTGGGGTTGTTGCCATTTTTTATGCTCCTGTTTCTTAGATTGCGCCCATTAAGTTCATAATGAGTTCGTCAGATGTATAAAGGTTTCCGGAACCGTCAGTGCTTGTTACTGTTCCGTTAATTGTGATTGTTCCTGTAATCGTTGGTGAAATTGAAAGGACGTTTGAGCCACTACCGGTTGAAGAAGTGACACCAGTACCACCGTTTGTGACTGGCAATGTTCCAGTCACACCGGTTGAAAGCGGAAGGCCTGTGGCGTTTGTCAGGACAACGGCAGATGGGGTTCCAAGCGCAGGCGTAACCAGAGTTGGAGAACTGGAAAGAACAACGTTTCCCGTGCCCGTTGAGGTTGTAGTTCCTGTTCCACCATTTGCAACGTTAAGAACACCCGTTGTAACGTGCGATACAGAAGTAACGGTTGGTGAGTCGGCGGTTCCAGCAAGGTCACCAGCCAATTTTACAAGGCCCTGAGTTGTGGTAGTTGCGCCGGAATATGAAGGAATTGGCGCCCAAGCAGCCGTTCCGCTAACAACAGTCAATACGTAGGCGTTTGGAACTCCTGAAAGTGAAGGAAGTCCGTTGTAAGTTGTCCAAGCAAGACCGCTTGAGGTTGAGGTGAGAAACTGTCCGTATGTCGTGGTGGGTGGAATAATGTCAACCCAAGCAGAACCGTTGTAGTACTTCAATTCACCATTAACGGTTGCATTGCTGTACCAAATTTGATTCAAGAACGGAGAAGTTGGAGCAGTGCTTCCAACGTAAAAGATTTCTCCGGTTACATTGTTCCACTGGGTTCCGTCCCAGTAGTTAAGTCCAAATGACTCTAAAGAAGAATTTGTGCACCACCAGAACTCACCAGCACCGTTAACAGTGGTTGCTGGCGCAGTCGCTGATTGAACCCATTCTGCAACGTTAGTGTCAATGTATTGGGCGACCCCCTGAATGTCCGATGCGATAACAGCGGTGTCACTCGATAAAGGATAGGGAACCCTTGCCCTAGTAGTAGAACCCGTGGCCATTAGTAGCCTCCTATAAATATTTGCATACCTGCGGGGCGGTAGCGATAAACGAAATTGATATAAGGTGAATTACTGTTTGGCGAAGTGCTTCCAGCAAGGCTGAAGTAAAGTCCACCAATGCTTGTAATAAAGTTTTCAGTAGTCGAGTAACTTGCAACCGGAGATGCAGACGCGCTAGAAGACAAACTTACAGAACCTGTCAAAGAAGTTGAAACAGCGAATGTGTTTGTGGTCGGGGCCGGGCTGGAAAGAACAAAGTATGAACCGTTCAGCCCAGCGGGGCTTGTAACACCAGAAATAGTAATTTCTTCTCCAGCAATAAAACCGTGAGCGGAAGTTGTGGTTACTGTAGCCTTGCCACCGGAAATCGTAATTCCCGAAATTGTTGCCGAATTTCCAGCCGCCGCAGCCTCAAGTGATTGATAAGTGTATTGAGAGAATACGCGGGAAGGAACAAGAAGCGTCAATGCGTAAGAGTTGTAGGTGTAGTAGTTAACACCGCCAACGGTCTGCGCTTGCGTGTTTTCCATAACAATGATTTGTTGTGGAGAAAGAGGCGTAATAGAAAAAGAAAGTTGCTGGTTGGTAATGGCAACAAGTTCTGCAACAATTGCTTCTGTGGTTGCTCGGTTGAAACCCGCACGTTGTTCAATTTCCTGAACCATCTGCTGACGGTCTTGAGAATCATTTGCGGGAAGAGCGGCACCTACAAATTGGCCAAGCCAAGGAAGTGCGTAGTCTGGGCATCTTGTAATGTCAACAGCCTGAGACCAACCCGGAGCACCAAACCAATCTTCCATGTAAACGCTGCCATCCGCACCGGTGCTTGCATCAAAGTACAAAGGCGTTGTACCGTTGAACCCTCTTGTTACGCCTTCAATAACAACGTAAGGCGCTGTCCAGTCATAATAACCGGCGGGAATTTCAACTTGCTCAAGAGTTCCCTTAAGCGTGTCAACAATCTGAAACGTAATTGGATTAGTTGTTTCAAATACATTCCAAGTTGTATCTGTACCAAAAATGGTTATGGTGGTGTCAGAGGGACTGATTGGGTTGGCAAGTTGAGCGTCTGTAATGCCCTGACCAGTGTAGTTCCCAATGTCGGCTTCAATGTGGATACCCTGACCAATGTTGTCACGAGTGAGGATGTTGATTTGGTCGACAGCCTTTGCTGAACCGTAAATAAACCACCACAATGGATAGCCGTTTTCGGCGTCTTGGTCCCTAATAAATTGAGGCACCGTACTGTAAACAGAGTTGGTGCTGTAACTATTTGGAAGGGTTGTAGTCATTATCCAAGTCCGCTGTAAGCGTTGGTGCTATTGATGTAAACGGTACCCACAATTGTGTTGGCAATTGGAAGAGGTGCTACGCCGCTAAGAGCAATGTCAGTTGTTCCGTAGGAACCGCCAGTTGGGTAGGCGGTCATTATCTGTACGGATACAACGCTGTAAACACCTTCAATGCTTCCAATAATGGCTGCAATGTCCATAATGCGAACGGTTGTAGCGGAGCCGTCCCAGAAAGCGGGTGAGTTTGCGCCACCAGCCCATGTTGCTGGGCTTAGGAACTCTCGAATTGCGTTACTAACTGCCGTTTGAACTTCCGAGAAAGTGTAAGTAGGTGCAACGTAGACGGAGTATGAAACGTCAATTGGAACGTAGTTTGGATTAATTGACTGAACCGTGAAATTAACTTCGCGGCGAGACTCAAGATAGTCAATGAGGGTGTAGGAAATCGTTGGCGTAACGGCAAGACCGTTGGAATCAATTGGAACTACGGTCACGTTGCGTGGGTAGTTAAATGTGTTGGGATTGTACAAACCGCCAGGTGTCCAGAAGTAGTTCTTTTGACCATATGAAGGAAGGGTAAGTACCGTGTAGTTACCGGAAAGAACGCCAATCTTAGATACAATGGCGCTTGAGCCAACTGGAACGTTAAGGCCTGAAGCAAACACAACTTCTACATAAACGTCGTGTGCTGCACTCAATGTGAAGTTAGTGCAGAAAGTTCCCGCAATTGCGCTTGAAGGCGACAATGTAGCAAGAACGCTTGAAGATGCTGCGTCAACAACCTTGACTTGAATGTCACCGTAAGTTGAACCTGCGTAACTAGCGTCAATGTTTGCAAGCAATGTGTAAACGCGTGTTGTCGCAGAGGTATCAGAACAAACGTGCGAAAGGTTGAATATCTGGGAAGTTGAGGTAAGCGTGCTTCCAAGGGCAGAACCGGTACCAGGGTACTGAATTCCGTAATCTGGAAGGATTGTTGTTCCTGAAGGGTTGGTCCATGAAGCGGAGCCACCATTGGTGTAAAGGTAGTTGCTAAAGGTTGCGTCAGGAATAAAGTTGTAAAGGCTTGTCGTTGATGTAGTGCTTTCAAGCCCCAAAGATGAAATGTCAACCTGAACTTGATTCAATGAGTTGTAAAGAATCTTGTGAGTCTTTGACGTTTCTGTGGTGGAAAAGGCAATGTACATCTGAACCGAAGAAATCGAAGGCTTCAAGTTCTGGTACGTTGAGGTGACACTTGGGTCACTTGCAAGGGCGTTGGGGGAATTAGGATTAACCGAATTTACTCCACAAACAATTGTCTTTGTTCCCGATGTGTAGGAGTACAGAGAATCATCAAACGCTGGAAGCGAAGAATACACTTGCGTCGTGCCGTCAATGTACGTTGCAACAGCAACTACGTATGGCTTTTCTGTTGCGGTTGTGGCGGTACCTGCTTCAAGAACGGTAGCAGCCTGATACCAATTGGCATTTGCGGAAAGACCGGTTACGGCAGGTGCGCCTACACCTTGTAGAAGTGATACGGAAGCCGTTGTTCCGTGTGCGTATGTAAGTCCAGGACTTGCAATAGTGAGGACCTGCGTAGCCGTTCCTCCGCTGCCCGTCTTAGATGCAGCGGCTGTTACAACCGCTATTTCGTTGCCGTTGGTAGAGTCAGTAATCATAATAAGCGCAGGGTTGGTGGGGCTAACAGTTGTACTGATGGAGCCGGTACCAACTACAACGGTCAACGATGTTGCACCTGCCGAAGTTGCTGCGCTTACAAGTGCACCACTCAAAAGTGCACTGGAAGATGATGTGAATTGAAGGTAGTTCGCTGGAGAAGTACCCGGAGTGCTAATTGTTGGAAGCGTGGCCGTGCCGTTACCAAACGTAAGCCAAGGCTGGTTGCTAAGTGCAAGACTTGTTACCGCCGAAGAGTTTGTTGGCGCATTGGTAATGTTTGCGTCAGCCGTTGCAAAAAGGTTAGTCAATGGGTTGAAACCGTCAAAAGCCTGTGCTCGGTAAACCCCTGCAATGTTTTGGGAGAAAAGAGCGTAGTCACTTGGGGTAATTGGACGTGGAGCAAGCAACTGCAATTCCGCCGTCAATCGGTTAAGGAACGAGTCGTCTGATTCGGGGTCTTCTCCATAGGTGAGCGAAGTGTCAGTTGCGTATGTTGCCGTGACCATAATGTTCATAACATTGGGGTCTTGAGCCTGCAACTGAAGGTATGTTGATGGAGGCGTTGGGCTAATCGTGATGGGAAGGTCTTGAATGTTGTAAACAGAACCTACGCCAACCGCTTGCATGATAATGGTTGCGGTGTTTGTACCCGCTGAAATTGTAACGTCGCCAACAGTCTGGAACTGGTAAGCCGCACCGTTGTAGAAAAAACCTGCAACGGTTCCCGCTGGGATTTGATATCCGCCGGATGGAGCATTGGCAACAAGTGTCCAAACTGTTTGAATTGTTGCGGCTGTTCCGGGGTTTGGCGTAATGCCTACAAGTTGACCGAAGTAAGTAAAGATTGAAGATGGAACGTCCGAGGCAACGTTGGCTGCTTCGGCAACCATGGCGGCAAACTGCTCAACCAAAAGAACTTCAAGGTTTCCTTCACGGGGGACCCAGCCAGGAATGTTCTGACCAATAGAAAGGAGTGCTTGCTGAATGAGTACGTCGGTATCCGCGACGATTGGAATATCAATGTATGGCATTACGAGGCCCCTTGGGAATCTTTAATACTTACGTTTATGTAAGCGTTATTTTCGTTGTCGTAGTTCAGAGTTACCTTTGCGTTGGCTCTTGGTTCCCAGTTATTGACTGCGCTCTGAATCTTCATTGCGTTTATTTCGGTTAGCGGAAGGTCTGGGATTCCAAATCCAGGAACCGTGGGACGACCTCCAACATCAGTGCCAAGAATTACGCTTACGTTTGCAGATATTTCTTCGTAAGAATCCTGCGGTACAACCGAAAATTGCCCGTACGAATCAACGTCAATTACGGTTTTGAAATGAGGCGGTCCATAAACAGAGATGGGAGAACTCTGATAAACAGAAATTGTCGTTGGGATGCTGGAAGCGCCGGTGTTGTCAACATGAACAATGTTGAAAGCGTAAGAACTTTTTGGGGTAGTTCCCGTTTGAAACGTATACAAGTAAGAAGTTACGGGATTCGAGATTGAATACACCGTTGCGTCAATTCCTCTAGTGATGTTTGAGGACAAAGTAATAACAGGGTACCAAGTTGGAAACGATTGGTCTGCATCTTGAAGAATATAAATTTGGTAAGAAGAGCCGGTGGTCACATCTTCGGCAGCCGTCCAATTAAGTTGAATGCCTTGGTTTGGTAGCCAAGATGCGGTAAGCCCTGTGATTTGGTCTGCCATCTTATATTCCTAGTCTGCCCCCGTTACGCTCACCGCCCTTAATAGCAATAAGGTTGGCATTGACGTAGGGGATATTGTGTTCGCGGTGCCATTCACTGGGGAAGTAAGTGTAAAGGTCGCTAACTTGAAAATCCATTTTTAGTTCTGGGACAAAGCGACGATAGTTTTCGTCCGCAAAATACCAGAAAGAGTTTTCGTTATAGAACGAATTGTGAGTAGGGTCTTGGAATGCTCCGCGACCATCTGTACTTGGGGTCAGCGAAAGAATCATTCCGTTGTGCGCTAGTACCCGGTACATCTCGTTCCAAATACGAACCTTGTCCGGGATGTGCTCTAGAAAATCAACTGCTCGGATTACACCGACAGAGTTGTCTTCCATTGACTCAAGCACATCAAATACGTCTCCCAGGTAGTCCGCAGGAGCGTGCATGTCAATCGTCTTGTAACCAGGCGCTGGATTGTGAGCGCCACCAAGGTCTAGAGCAAGAAGTCCATTGTCTTCAGCCCACTTCAAAACCAAAGGCTGAATGCTCCTACCGTGCATACGAACAGTCTCTTGCTGAATAAAAGCATTGATGTCAGACTGCGATTGCGTGTTGTTGGAGTGGACGCGCTGTAGGTAAAGGTTCTTCTTAATGTGAACAAACTTGCCCTGCAAATAAAGTTTTGCCATCAAGTCTTGGTCATCAAGAACCTTCATTGATGAGTCATAGCCACCAGACAGTTCGTAAGCCTTCTTGGTAAAAGCACGAAGGTGATTCGGTGCATACCAGATAAATGAAACGTTATGTGGCGTTGGTTCCATACCAGCGCAAACGTTCCATTCATTGTCTTGGTAATAGTTCCAACCGTATTCAGGGTTGAACATCTTCATGTCGGGCTTGCCGTCTTCGGTCATCTGAGCAAAGTCAGAGTAGACAAAAGAGGCTTCGGGGTTTTCCTTGAATGCCTTAGAGACCTCTTCAAGTGCACTTGGCAGAAGAATGTCGTCGTGGTCAAGTTCAACCAGGATTTCACCAATACAAAGTTCAACCGCTTGATTCTTTAACGCACCGACAATTCCGTTATTTTCGGGCTTTGCGTAAAAAATTTTAACTCGGTCGTCGTAATCGGGACGGTTCCACTTGGCATCGCCATTCATAAGAACTACCCATTCCCACGCTTCGTAGGTCTGGTTTTTCAGGCTTTTATACGCTTCGTCAAGATATTTTGGGTCGTGACTGGGCGTAAATACTGAAATCATCTCAATTCGTTCCTTTTTGTGAGGTGACAAAAATTACCCCATTATAAAGATAATGATACACTGAGAATTGGGAAAATCAAGTATTTAAAACTAGTTGACCGGGAAGGCAACCCCAGAAAGCCAGGCGGAACTTGCGTTTGGCACAACAGTTCCATTGGTGTTAATTGTAATGTAGTTAATGTTGGAAGTTCCGTATTGCTGGCAAGGAATAACCATTGTCGCGGCTGGGCGGTATTTAGATGGAAGCGTAAAGGCAGTATTGCCTGCGCTACCGCTTTGCATGTTTCCACGCATGTAAACAACGCCATTTAATAGGCGATAACCAGGGGTAACACCTGCGGAGACAAAACTATTTCCAAGTGAGGCATTTGACCAACCGCTGTCACTACCGCCACCGCTCCAGCCTACAAAACCCAAAATAACAGGTTGATTGTTTGGACCGAAACCCACAGAACAAGTAGTTCCGTTTGGGGGTGCGGTTTCTCCGGGGTAGGGCAGAGGGCCCCAGACATTATTTCCACTCAAAGAGGGGATAGTAAATGTCATATTACCGGCAGTGATTGGACCGGGATTGGAAGCGTCGGTCTGAACTACTGTTCCGTAGTAAACACCTTCAAATTGTTTTCCACTTGTCAAAATGTTGTGAGACATCTTGAAAGTTTGCTGTAAAAGTGTTGCGGAGTCAGTGCTTCTCATTACTTCTTAACTACTTTCTTGGTCGCCGGTTTGATTGGCGTCAATGGGAATGGCGCCTGAGGCAACGATGTTGGGTCATAGACCGCACCAAATGGCATTGGAACGCTAAGGGTGATAGTTGCTTGGGGGTTAAAGGCGTCACGTTGCATGGCGGAAACCATCCAGTAACCGTCGTCTGCGGGTCCAAGACCCGTCACTTGGACAATCTCTCCAATGTCAAATTGCCAGTTATCCAACATGCAGGTAACAGTTGCCTGACCGTAAGCCTTGCCAACGTCCCAGTCAAAGTCAATCAACTGAATGTTTTCGTTAAATTCAGCAATAGTTTGAATCTTGCCATTGGGATACTTAAGGTTGTTAATTGGGGGAATGCCCTGCTTGTATCCATCAACGCCAATTTGAGATGGCAAATTTCCCTGCCAGAATTCGTCAGGGCCAAAGTAAATGACGTTAGCGTTTTCCCAGATTCTCCAACCAATACTAGAAGCAATACGGCTAATAGCAGTCCAAGTGTCTTCGTAGGGGTCTGCTGTGGTGCCTCGTCCGAGCGCAACGCTAACAATGGAAGTTGTTTTTGTGGATTGACTTCCCTTTGCCAGGTCATTCCAAATGGTCGAATACTCTGGGCCGTAAACCGAAAGCGCTCCAAAGTTCTTAAGACCGGAGCCTTGGTTGATGGCGGTAACCATAGATGTAACCCAGGCGTGAACGTCAGTACCGTTAGATGTAGTTACCGTACCGTTACCACGTTGGTTTTGAAGCCGATAAACGGCGCTGGATTCAAAAACCAATTGAACTTGGTCACCGGCTTTTGTAAACTGAGTCAAAACATAGTTGAGCGTTGGAAGTTTTTTTGCTTCCGCATAGGTCAATGA
>Ga0316218_1004113_pt1 | contig 11363 bp, 10 predicted proteins | sample TBH18003metaG_FD_203634 | JGI IMG/M metagenome (GOLD analysis project Ga0316218, IMG submission 203634) | Freshwater microbial communities from Trout Bog Lake, Wisconsin, USA - TBH18003 | ecosystem: Environmental > Aquatic > Freshwater > Lake > Hypolimnion/Profundal zone | place: USA: Wisconsin... | reverse complement strand
TCGAGGACGCGAGCGGCACCGGCGAAGAAGCGAATCTGGTCAATCATGGGCGGCAACTCTTCAGCCATCGTGACCGCGACAATTTTTCCGCAGTTCTCGGCTTCGAGAGCGACGAGTTCGGGACCGTGGGCCTCGAGCAGGTCGGCAATCTTGAGCAACATCAGCGATCGCTGCGATGGCGTTGTGCGGCGAAAGCTCTTGAAGGCTTCGGCGGCCACCCGCAACGCGCGGTCGATGTCACTGGCGTCCGAGACGGGCGTCTCGGCGAAAGGCTGGCCGGTCGCGGGGTTGATGAGCTCGACGTACTTGCCGCTCTGTGGTGCGACAGGCTCGCCCCCGATGAAGTTGTGTAAACGACGCATGTGGTCTCCCCAAAAAAAAGAAATCTGCCCTTGCAGCTCCCCCGCCACTCTGCCAGATGCCGCAAGGCTTTTGCAAGGCACCCGGGACCGATAACGGCCCCCATTAGCCAAATGACGACGCATATCGGCGTGAAATGCCCCTATACTGTCCCTATCCGTAGCCGGAGGGGCAATTTGGTCCTAAAAGGCTGGAGATAACCAATGTCAGCACCCAAGCCACAACGTACGTCCGCCAAGAGTGTGACCCCGCCTCCGCTGGAACTGATGCCGAGCTCAACGGTCATTGACCCGATTGACCGCCGGATCATTGCCCACCTCCAGCAAGACGGTCGTCGCGCCTACGGGGCCATCGCCGAAGAAGTGGGTCTCTCCGAGGCCGCTGTTCGACGACGGGTGCAACGCTTGAAGGACGCTGGCGTGATGCAGATCGTGGCCATCACCGATCCGCTGCAGTTGGGGTACGGCCGCGAAGCCTTAATTGGTATTCGCGTGCACGGAGACGTCCGACTGGTTGCCGAGAGTGTGGCGGCCATTGAAGAAGCCAATTACGTCGTCATGACGGCCGGCAGCTTCGACATCATTGCCGAAGTCATCGCCGTCGACGACAACGCGTTAGTGCACCTGTTGAACGACGCCATTCGTTCAATTCCGGGTGTGACTGAAGTTGAAACATTTTTGTATTTGAAGCTTTCAAAGCAAACCTATGCATGGGGAACCAAGTAATCATGAGTGAACTACTCACCGACGGCATCACCGTCACCGGCACCAAAACCGCCAGCCACGAATACTCTGAACGGGCGCGGCGCAACCTCTGGCTACACATGTCTCGCATGGGCGCCTACGACGAGCACCACGAAATTCCAATCATGGTGCGCGGCGAAGGGGTCCACGTTTACGACGCCAACGGCACGAAGTACTTCGACGGTATTTCGGGTCTCTTCAACTGCTTCCTGGGTCACGGTCGCACCGACATTGGTGAAGTCGCGGCCAAGCAGATGGCCGAGCTCGGCTTCTTCCCCGTGTGGACCTACGCCCACCCCAAGGCCATTGAGCTCGCCGAAAAGGTCGCCAGCCTGGCCCCGGGTGACCTAAACAAGGTGTTCTTCACAACTGGTGGGGCCGAAGCGAACGAGAGTGCGTGGAAGCTCGCGCGCCTCTACCACCGCCTCCGTGGTGAGACCGACCGGTACAAGGTCATCAGTCGCGACATCGCCTACCACGGCACCACCATGGGCGCCTTGACCATTACGTCACTCGACGGCTATCGCGAGCCCTACATGCCCCTCGTCCCCGGCGCCGTGAAGGTGCCGGCGGTGAACTTCTACCGCGCCGAACAGCACGGTGATGACTTCGAGGCCTTCGGTCTCTGGCAGGCGAGTCAGATCGAGGACGCCATTTTGCGTGAGGGCCCCGAAACCGTCGCCGCCGTCTTCTTAGAGCCCGTGCAGAACGCGGGTGGGTGCTTCACGCCCCCACCGGGTTACTGGCAGGCCGTGCGCGAAATCTGTGACCGCTACGGCGTCCTGCTCGTCTCCGACGAAGTCATCTGCGCCTTTGGTCGCTTGGGCACGTGGTTTGGTGGCCAGAAGTACGACTTCGTCCCCGACATCATCACGTGCGCCAAGGGCATCACGGCGGGCTTCGCCCCCCTCGGTGCCATGATCGTCTCGGACCGCATCGCCGAACCCTTCCAGCACGGCGAGAATTCCTTCAACCACGGCTACACCTGGGCCGGCCACCCCGTGGCCAGCGCGGTGGCCCTCAAGGTGATTGAGGTCATGGAAAACGAGAAGGTGCACGAGAACGTCTTGGCCAACGAGCAGTATTTCCACGACGCTCTCTGGAGTCTGTCCGACCTGCCCATCGTTGGTGACGTGCGCGGCACCGGCTACTTCTGGGGCGTCGAGCTCGTCAAGGACAAGGACACCAAGGAGACCTGGGTTGGCGACGACGCCGACCGACTCCTTCGCGGTTTTGTCTCGCCGGAAATGTTCCGACGGGGTCTCATCTGTCGCTCGGACGACCGTGGCGACCCCGTGGTGCAGTTGGCGCCGCCGCTCATTTCGACCCGTGCGGACATTGACTGGTGCGTCGGCGTACTGCGCGAAGTCTTTGAAGGCGCCGTCAAGCTGCGCTAGTGACGCTGCCTCGCTCGCTGTGGTGGGACCAGGTTTCGACCGAGGTCCCACCGCGCGACGCTCTGCGGACTGACCTCACCGTCGACGTCGCCATCGTCGGTGGTGGCTTCAGCGGACTCTGGACCGCCAGAGAACTCTTGCGTCGCGATCCGCACCTCCAGATCGCCATCCTCGAAAAGTCGATCTGTGGGTTCGGGGCCTCGGGACGCAACGGGGGTTGGGCGTCGGCGCTCTTCCCGATCGCCGATGACGTGGTGGCTCGCCACTACGGCGACGCGGCCCTCATGCACCAGCGCCAGATACTCGAACGCAGTGTCGCCGACCTCGGCGAGGCCCTCGCCGCAGACGAGATAGACGGCGACTTCCACCAGGGAGGCACCCTCACCTTCGCTCGTAGTCACATCCAGGCCCAGCGGCTACGCGCGAGCGCCGAGAGTTCCGCCAGTGACCTCCAATGGCTCGACGAGGACGCCGTTCGTGACTATGGCGTCGTCGCGGGCCAACGTGGGGCCACCTTTAGCCCGCATTGCGCTCGCCTGCACCCCGCCAAGGTGGTGCGCGGCCTCGCCACGGTGGTGGAGCGACTCGGGGCCAGGATCTTTGAGGGAACGACGGTCACCAAGATTCTTCCCCGTCGCGGTGCGCGGCCCGCGCGTGTCGTCACGGTAGGGGGCGAAGTGAAAGCGCAATTCGTCATTCGCGCGACCGAGGGCTTCACGCCCACGCTGGCGGGAGCACGTCGCGACGTCGCGCCGGTGTATTCACTGATGATCGCCACGACGCCACAGTCGCCCGACTTCTGGCAGACCTACGGCTTCGAGAATTTCCCCACATTCGCCGACGATCGTCACCTCATTATTTACGGCCAGCGCACCAACGATGGTCGTTTGGCCTTCGGCGGCCGTGGCGCCCCGTACCACTTTGGCTCCACCGTCGAGCCGCGATTTGACGAGAACGCTCGCGTCTTTGACGCCCTCCTGCGGACGCTGCGCGAACTCTTTCCGGGACTCGAGGGTGGTGCTGACTTTTCGTGGGGTGGTCCCCTCGCGATGCCTCGCGACCTCTCACCCTTCGTTACCCTGGACCACAATCAGGGCCTGGCGGCTCTTGGTGGGTACACCGGCGATGGTGTCGTCTTGAGCTTCGTCGCTGCACGAGCCCTCGCCGACCTTATTTGTAAACCCGACGTCGCCACGGACTACACGTCGCTCCCCTTCGTCCAGCACCACGCGAAGCGATGGGAGATCGAACCCTTTCGTTGGCTGGGTATCAACGCCGGCCTGGGTCTCGCGGCGTGGGCCGACCACGCGGAGTCGCGTGGTCGCACTAGTCGCGCGAGCCAAGTGCTGACGCGACTCTTCGACGCGCTCTAGGACAAGATATTGACGGCCCGCGCCGCCACGACCGCAATCGTCACCAGCGAAACGACGGATTCACTTAGGAAGAGGGCCTTTAACCGAGGGGTGAGGGGCATGGCGTCAGCGGGGGCAAAACTCGTCCCGTTCGCGAACGACGTGTAGAGGTAGTCCACGAAGGACGGCCGCCACGACACTGGGGCGAGGGACGGATTCTCCATCTGAGGAAACTGGAGATCGGGAAAGGCCGTGGTGCTGGCAGCGCGAGCGCCGGGACCACCGCGGTCCAGTTCCCAAAACCACAGGCCGTACGCGATGACGTTGGTGATCCAGACCGACACCGCCGAGTAGATCAAGTTTCGACCCTGGGTCACGTTGCTCAACAGCAGGTGGTGCACCAGCAGGGCCATCGAGAGGACGTTGGCCAACGTGATGAGTGAAATGAGTGCGAGGGTGAGCTGACGCACCCACGGCGCGTCATTGGGATGACGGTGACGGCGTGTCGAGAGCGGAATAAGGGGCAGCGCGACTAAGACTGGGACGAGCCAACGCGGGCCCACGACCAGCCGATTCGGGAGGACCACGTAGAGGGCGACACAAGCGAGCAGGGCGAGGGACGCCGGCCAGCGTGGTTCAGGTCGGACGTCACTCATGCGACACTCCCTACGAGCTTTTCTAGCCACTGGGGCAAGGTGAGACCGAAGCGTGTGAGCACCTGGCCGAGGGACGCCGGTGTCGTCACCGCCGTCGCAACGTCACGGGGCAACGGCGTCACTATTTGTCCACCGCGGTTATACGAAGTCACGGCCAGCGAGAGATCGCCGTCTTGGCCGTGACCCCACACCTGCATGGCGAGGGCGGTCACCTCTCCTTCGGACCCCGTGGTGATACTCACGCGCTCGCCCGCTTGGCTCGCCGTGACACTTCGACTGAAGGTGTACGTCGTGGTAGCGCCCTGGGCAGTGACCGTATCTTGATCGAAGCCGCTAATGAGGGCAATGTCGGGCTTGACCATCTCGAGCGATAGCCCGTAGAGGTCACCGAGCGATTGGTCGAGGGTTTCTTCCTGCCAGCGACCTTGAGTTACCGAGCGCAGGAGGAGCTTGTCGCCAATGATGCGAAGTTCTACACCACCGGCCCCCGTCGTGGTTGGTGGAGTGACACTCAAGGCCACGCGATTGGTGGCAAAGTTCACGACAACGTGGGCCGCCAGAGAGAGTGAGCCCGTCGAGACGGTGCCGTCGAGTACTGCGACACGTGGCGGATACCCCCCGAGCGCCAACTGGTCAACGCCCGACGGGTTGGTGTCCGTCGCGGCGATCGCGAGACCAACAATTGTCAAGACGAGGGCGGCCAGTCCACTGAGCACTGTCGCGAAGCGGCCGGATCGAGTCATACTCTCGAGCCTAATGCGCTAAAAACCTCAGTTTTCGAGCGGCTCGCCCAGCAACGTGAGGAAGAGATCGTGGCTGATGTTTCGACCGCTCGCAATAAATCCCACGTGCGGCGACGTGGGTTCGACGAGACCCGTGGCAATGGCGGCGTAGGGCGTGGCGGCCGACCCCTCGAGAACTAGGCCACTCGTTTCGGCGGCCTCGCGAACACCTCGACGAATGGACAGCTCGGGCACCAACACAATGTCAATGTTGTGTTGCGCGATGAGTTCATTGGTGGCGGCGCCGTTGTCGCCCCCACCAGCTAGGCCGTCGGCAATAGTGGGACGGTGTCGCACGTCCTCCATGGCCACCCCTCGCAGGACGTGGTACATCGCGGCGCTTTCTTCCGGCTGAACTCCCACAATGTGAATGTCGTGATGGGCGTGCGCTTCGCGCGCCATGATGGCGCCCGAAAGAAGTCCCCCGCCACCCACCGGAACGACCAAATGTTCGATCTCGGGGGCTTGGTACATCATTTCTTCAAAGACCGTTGCCTGACCGGCGATGACGTGGGTGTCGTTGAAGGGCGAGACGTAACGAATCGCACGCTCTTCGGCGAGCATCATCGCGTGCGTCTGGGCATCGTCATAACTCGAACCAATCTGGATCAGTTCAATGTCGTAGCCGCGCAATTTCTTCACCTTGGCGCTGGAGGCGTTGGCCGGTACCACGACGGTGGCGCGCACGCCCAACAGGTTGGCGGCGTGGGCCACACCGAGTCCGTGGTTGCCCGCCGACGCGGTAATAACGGCGCCCGTGGGATCGTCGGCGCGCGCGGCGTGGACGGCGGCGAGACCACCGCGTACTTTGAAGGAACCGGTCGTCTGCAGACTTTCAAGTTTGGCCCACACGCGGTGTCCGCGAATCGACAAGGTCGCGGTTGGCGTCATCGGCAAGTACTGCGCAATCACGCGGCGAGCGTCGTCGAGTTGTTCTTCGGTGGGGAGCAAAACTTCACGCATCACGCGATAAGCCTAGGTCGCCACCTACGGACCAGCCCCTTTCTCTCCGGTAAGGTCAAGGAATGCACCAAGTTTGGCTCGGGCTGGCGAGTGGCCTCTTCGCCTTTGCGGGCACGATGGTCGACAACTTCGTCGCCTACGTCGCTCAACTCAGCGTGACGGCCAAAGAAAAAATCGGCGCCTGTGCGACCGGCCAGCTCTTGGGGATGACCACCCTGGCCGTCGTTTCCATTGGCGTGGGGGGACTCTTACACGACTTTCCCTTGCGCCTCGCGGGTCTACTCGCAATCGCCCCCTGGGTGTTGGGATGGCGAGCCTGGCGTCATCGCGATGATCCACCCCAAGAGACGCACGCCCGCGGCCCGCTCCTGACCTTTTTCATCACCGTGGCCCTCGGGGCTGACAACGTCGCGGTATGGATTCCCCACTTTCGCTCGCTCTCCAGCGGACTCGTTGCCGTCACGTTGCTGGAGTTCTTACTCTGTGACGTGATTTTTCTGCAGCTGGCCGCGTGGGTGAGCCACCACCCACGGACCCAACGGATGATTGCGCGCGGCGCCACGTACGGCGTCCCCCTGATCTACGGCTTGCTCGGTCTCTTAGTACTCGTGGAGTGTCACACCCTGGGCTAAGGCCACTGCCCCAGCACTAGCGTGGTAGCCGTGGCGCAGCACACCCCCCAACAAACGCTCCGGCGTCTCACGATCATCGTGGTCATCCAGTACATGGGCGCCACTCTCGGCCTGCCGTTGCTGCCGCTCTTTCTCGAACGCCACGGCGGCTCCACCAGTGAAGTTGGCGTCGTCATGGCCTCGTTCTTTGTGGCGGGCATGTTGACGCAGTTTGGCCTGGGCCACCTCGCTGACAAGTTTGGCCGTCGACCTATTTTCTTAAGCGCCCTCGCCGTCTACGGCCTCGGCGGCATGACCTACATTTTCGCGGTACCCGCCGGATGGTTCGCCCTCTCGCGCGCCATTCAGGGGGCGGCCGCGGGCGCCATTGAGGTCACGGCACTCTCCTCAGTCTCCGCCCTCTTTCCCGAGAGCGAGCGCGGGCGTGCCACGTCACGCATCCTGGCGGCTCAGCTCTTCGGATTCGCCATTGGGCCCGTCGCGGGCCTCTTCGCCACCGCGAGCACCCTCGGGTGGGCCTTCTTCGTCAGTGGCGTCGTCAGCTTGGTACTGGCCGCCGTGGTGTGGCAGACCAACCTCGGTGACCAAGTCCTCGACCGTACGCCACTACCCCCCATGCAGTGGAGCAAGCAACTGACGGGAGCGCTCTTTGGGGCAGTCGCTCAGGGACTCTGTATTGGCGTCTACGAAGCCTGCTGGACGCTCCTCATGACGGCTCACCACGCCTCCTCGTTACAGATTCGCCTGAGCTGGACCGTCTTCTGCCTACCCTGGGTACTTCTCAGTCGCGTGGGCGGGTGGTTGGCCGACCACGCCAACCGTCGATTCATTGCGCTGGCCGGCATGCTCAATGGCGCGGCCTTTATGTCGATTTACCCCCACATCCATAACACCGTCGTCATGATGTGCGTCGGCTCCTTTGAAGCCGTGGGCGCATCGCTCTCGGTGCCCTCAATCTCGTCGCTGCTCAGCCAGGGCGCACAAGACCGCGAGATGAGCCGACGTCAGGGCCTCTTCACCACTGCCTCAACCGCGGCCCTCGCCTTGTCGGCGTCCGTATCGGGCGTGATGTTTTCGATCAACCCGGCCCTCCCCTTCACCCTCGTCGCCATCATCTCGGCCCTAACGGCGAGCACCACCCTGTGGTGGTGGCGCAATGTCCGCGGCCGCGTTAACTGAGGAGGACAATAAAAAAACCGGGTGACCCGAAGGCCACCCGGTTTCTTTATCAGTCAAACTACGCCTTCCAGATGGATTCCCACTTGCAGGAACCACCCGAGAACTGCTGCGCCGAGGTGTGACCGTCACCGGCCACCGCACGGCCCCAGTTCTGCACGTTGGAGCGAGCCGCGAAGGCCGTCAATGTGTAGTCGAGGTAGAGGTAGGGAATGTCCTGAGCGAACTGTGCGTTCACTGCAGCCCAGTTCGATACGTGCGCGGCGGTGCCGGGCGCGGCGGCGAGGCCGGCCAGCATGTCACGCTCAACGTCGGGGTCGCCCAAGTGCGCGAAGTTCACGGCACCGGGGATGTTGATGTTCGAGGGCAGCGAGCTCATGCCCAGTCCACCGCTGGCCAACGAAGCGGCCGCCGGCGTCGAGACGAACCACACGTAGTTGGTCGCGGGGTCGTTACCACCGAACTGGTTCCAGGTTGCGCAGTCGAACTCACCGGCAATGACGTTGTTGATCAACGTGCTTTGCACCAAGGGACGAGGCGTTACGGTGACGCCAATCGCCGAGAAGGCGGCCGAGAAGAAGGCGAACTGCTTCTGCGCGGCGGCGCTACCCGAGACGATGTCGATCACAAAGCCCACCGAGGTCAGCCCGTTGGCCTGCTTGTAGGCGTCAATCATTGACTTCGCCTTGGCCAGGTTGTAGGCCGGGTAGCCGGGGTTCTGGTAGTACGGCGAGTTCGGACGGTAGATGCCGTCAGAAATCTGACCAACGTTGTTCTCAATCGCCGAGTGGTACGTCTGGCGGTTCAGCGCCATGGCCAAAGCCTTGCGTACGTTCACGTCGTTCAAGACTGGCTTCAACTTCGGGTTCCAGTTCAGCGTGGTCGGGTCAACGGCACCGGGGGCGGGGTTGAGGTTCGCCTGCTGAACAGCGGCTGGCGGATTCTGACCCTGCATGAGGTACGTCAATGAACCAGGGATGCCGAGCGCGGCGAACTGGCCGGCCCAGGCGAAGTACTGGTTCAGCGTCCCCGACGTGTTGAGCAACAGGCAGTTGACGGCCGGGCTGCGGTAGTCGTTGGCGTCCGTGCGGTAGGTGATGCCCTTCATCGAGCCCAAGGCCTTGATGGAGGGGTTGTCCTGCGTCCAGATCATGTCGACCGAGCCCGACTGGAGCGCCTGGTTTCGCGAGTTGGGGTCCGGGATCGTCTTGAAGGTCAGGTTGCTCAAGTAGGGCAGCTGACGACCAGCGGCGTCCTTGCGCCAGTAGTTGGTGTTCTTCTTCCACTGGGACTGGGTGTTGAGCGTCCACGAGACGAACTCAAAGGGGCCAGTACCAATCGGGTTGCCCGTGTAGGTCGTCCCGGTAGCGCCCTGCGAGGCCGCAATCTTGGTGGGCGTGGTCATGAAACCGGGCCAGTTGGCCATGTAGCCAATCTGCTGTTCGGCGAGGGTCATGGGCAACGTGGAGTACGGGATGACCATGGTGTAGAGCACCGTGTAGTCATCGACTTTCGTGACCTTGGCAATCATGGGCTTAATAGCGAGGCCGACGGTCTGGTCGGCGTTCGCGGCCGCCCAGTTCGCGACCACGACGTCCGCGTTGAACGCGTCACCGTTGTGGAAGGTCACGCCCTGGCGCAAGGTGATCGTCCACTGCGTGTAGTTCGAGTTTGGCGTCGCCGACAGGGCCAGCATGGGCAGGGCGGACTTGCCGTCCGCCGAGACGCAGAACAACGAGTCAAAGACGGCGTTCGCGACACTGAAGCCCGAGGCGTCCATCTTGCCGAGCGCGCCACTAAAGACGTGGTAGTTCGGCACGTCGGAAGTTAGGCCAACGGTGAGCGATCCACCTAGTTTGGGCTTCCCGGTGTTCACGCCAACTGCGGCACCCGCTGATGACGCGAGCATGCCGTCAACGACGGTACCGGCCATAGCGATGCCACCAACAGTGGCGGCTGAATGAGTAAGGAACGATCGACGATCGAGCGTTGCTGACATCTTGGTCCTGCTTTCCCCCAGAGCAACTACCTTGTGTGGTTGCCCTCTTGCGCCAACGTAGCAAGAACTTGACGGCAAAATCATTCAAGTTGTCAATTTGCTGAGAATTTCACATGGGCACAAAAGAACCCCGGTGGCGTAATGTGCCACCGGGGTTCTTGTTTCCTTTTTAATTCAGGGTTTTAGTGAAAATCACCACCGCGGCCGGGGCCGAAATTTCCATCGGACGGACCGTGACCCGGGCCAAAGTTACCTGCGGGTAGGCCGATACCGACGGTCGACGCGTTCAGGCTGCCCGCGCTCGAGGACACACCTTCGGCGAAGACGAAGCTGCCCACGGTGACGTCGGCCAGCGTCGCGCTCGCGCCACTCTTGGAATACGTCGTGGCACTCGAGACGGTGATCGTCTGGGTGCCCGAGCGTGGACCCTGCACCGTGATGGTGTTACCGCTCACCGCGGTGACCTGGCCAATGACGTGAGCGAGTTCAATGTCGATGGCGCTCACCGTGGTGCTCGACGAGGAGCTCAGCGTGAGGCGCACCGACTCGCCCACCGTGACGTCCGCCAGCGTCGCGCTCTGGCGCTCCTTGGTGACCGTCGTTGATGAGGTCAGCGTGTAGGTCGTTGACGTTCCCGAAAGGTCCTTCACCGTAATGGACGAAGCGTTCACCGCGGTAACGGTGCCGCCGGCCACGTGGCCCCACGCACCCTGAGGGCCGGGGTTGGTACCGGGGGCGTCGGTGTCGATGTCTACCGCGGTCGCGGTCGTGGCGCTGGTGCTCGCGACGGTGATGCGTACGAAGGAGCCCACGGTCACGTCGGCAGCGGTGGCGCTGGCCCCGTCCTTAGTAAACGTGGTGCTACTCGTGAGGGCGTACGTCGTGGCGGTGCCGGATGGATCGGTCACGGTGAGGCTGGTCGCCGAGACGGCCGTGACTTTGCCGCCCAGACACTGTCCGTCACCGGGCTGACCCTGATTGTCAGCGGGGTCGGTCGGGGCACCGGCGCTGGGTGGCACGCTGCCGGTCGCGGGCTGGGCGCTCTGGTGCGCCGATACGGCGACGTGGTGGGAGCTCGCCGCGTTGGCAATGCCGGCCCCGGTGGCGAGGGCGCCGAGGGCGACGGCGGCACTGACTGACGCTCGTCGCACCATCTTTTTCTTGGTTGTGCGGTACATTGCTTGACCTCTTTCTTAGTTGTCGACTTAAGGGGAAAAGTCGTACGTTGCCATTGTGTCGGTCCACTTTTGGAGGAGTCTTGGAACGACGTAATAAATACGTAAACCTCGACGCGCCACATTTT
>Ga0316218_1004083_pt1 | contig 11437 bp, 5 predicted proteins | sample TBH18003metaG_FD_203634 | JGI IMG/M metagenome (GOLD analysis project Ga0316218, IMG submission 203634) | Freshwater microbial communities from Trout Bog Lake, Wisconsin, USA - TBH18003 | ecosystem: Environmental > Aquatic > Freshwater > Lake > Hypolimnion/Profundal zone | place: USA: Wisconsin... | reverse complement strand
GCTCACGTCATTGGGATGGTCGATCAGGAACTGGCGGCGGGCCGCCTCCGGCAGGCTGGCGACGATCTTGCCCATGGAGGGCAGCTTGCCGTCCATCATCTTCAGGATGTGGGGGTCGACGGCGGCATGATAGCTGTTGTGAGTACCCAGCACCTGGATCTGGTTGATCTTCAGGTCCGGCGACAGGTCCGGGGCCTCCACCGCGGCGGCGGCGGTGCCGGCCAGGGCGAGGCTGGCGGCAAGCAGCAGGGGCAGGCGGATCATCATCTTCGGCTCCGTCGACGGCGGCCGGGGCCGCGGAATGAAAGCGGCCCGCCCGGACCGGTGAACCGGTCGGGCGGGCCTTTCAGGCCGGAACGGTGGGGGTCTTGCGTCCCGGCCCGGTCGTCAGGTCAGTTCGACTGACCTCAGTAGGTGTACTTCAGGAACACCCCCGCGGTGCGGGAGGCATCCAGAGACTGGTAGTGCAGGAGCCCCAGCGCCCCGTACTGCTGCCAGCCGGTGGAGAAGTAGTGGTCGAACAGGTTGCGGGCATAGACCCCGAACTCCAGACCCCGGGTCGGCATCTGGAAGCTGATCCGGGTGTTGACCAGGCCATAGCCCTTCACTTCCGAATAGGCGGGCTGGCCGGTCACCGTCCAGACGTTCGAACGGTAGGCATAGTCCAGGGTCGCCTTCAGGGTCAGGAGGTCCGTGATCGGGCGGGTATAGTCCGCTGCCACGAAACCGGCCCAGCGCGGCGCATTGGTGAGGCGGGTATTGGTGTAGTTGGTGGTGGTGTTGGGCACGTAGTTGGTGAAGTAGGCGTCTGTATAGGTGACCGAGCCGTTGAGGGTCAGGGCCTCGGTGGCCTTCCAGGCGAAGGTCGCCTCCCCGCCCTCGCTCTTCAGCCCGCCGGCATTGCCGATCACCGACTGGAGCAGCACGCTGCCGGGGATCGCCGTCAGGATGGTGGCCTGGAACTCCTTGAAGTCCTCGTCGAAGGCATCCGCGTTCAGGCGCAGGCGGTGGTTGAACAGTTCGGACTTCACGCCGACCTCATAGGCCTTGACGGTCTCCTCGTGGAACGGGTCGTACTTGTTGCCCACGAAGGCCACGCCGCCGGGCTTGTAGCCGGTGGAATAGCTCGCATAGAGCATCACGTCGTCGGTCAGACGATATTCCGGCGCGATCCGATAGGAGAAGTTGTGGCCCACGAGGCTGCCCGCCGGCTGATAGGGCTGGGCGCTGGTGGCGATGAAGCTGACCTCGTGACCGACCAGCTGGGTCGGGTCGACGAAGGGATAGGACAGGGACTGGCTGTTGTCGTCATAGGTGTAGCGCCCGCCGACGGCGACGTTGAACCGGCTGGTCAGGTTGAACTTCAGCTGGCCATAGGCCGCCGCCGTGGTGTTGCGGGCCATGAACAGGGAGATGTTGCCCGGCGCGCCGATGGCCCCGGTCAGGGCGTAGAGCTTGGTGGTGGAGGCATTGAGCGGCGCACCCAGGGTCGCCCACTGGAGCTGGGTCTGGTCGGCGATCAGCTTGTTGTAGAACAGGCCGCCCACATACTCGACCATCTGGCCGGTGGGGGAGGCCCAGCGCAGCTCCTGGCTCACCTTGGAGGTGGTCAGGTGACCGGTGTTGAAGGGGATGTAGGCATAGGTGCTGGTGGGAACCAGGTCCGCCGGGGTGTCGTTGTCGTAGGTGGTGCCCCGCACCGCGGTGATCGAGGTCACGGTATCGCCGCCGACCTTCAGCTTGGCCTGGACCGAGGCGCCTTCGGAGGTGGTGAGGATGCGCCCGACGGAGCTGTCGGCGTCATCCCCGTTCTGCGGGCCGGCGGTCACGCCCAGCGCCGCCTGGGTGGTGGCCACCAGGGCCGGCTGGCCCGACACGGCCACGCGGATCGAGCTGTCCCAGTGGTGCTGGTAGTCGTTGAGCACCAGCAGTTCCAGGGTGTCGCTGGGCTTGTACAGCAGCTTGGCGCGATAGCCCCAGTCCTCGAACTGGCCCAGGGACTTGTGCACCGTGGTGTAGTTGCCGGGACCGTCCTGGCCCTGCTCGTAGGCGGTGATCCGCAGGGCGGCGTCCTGGCCGATCGGCAGGTTCACCGTGCCGTTGTAGTTGTGGTCGTTGCGCTCGCCGTAGCTGGCAGAGGTCTTGGCCGTGAACTGGCCGAGCTGCGGATTGGCGGTGGTCACAACGATGGCGCCGGAGGTGGAGTTCTTGCCGAACAGGGTGCCCTGCGGGCCCATCAGCACGTCGACCCGCTGGATGTCGGACAGGCCGGTCAGGCCATTCTCCCGCTGGGCGTCCATCACCACGTCATCGACCACGACGCTCACCGACTTCTCGTTGGAGAAGTCGAAGGAGGTGCTGCCGACGCCGCGGATCTGGAAGGCCGCCCCCTGGGTGGGGTCGTACTGGACGCCGGGAACCACGAACTGCAGGTCCGTCAGGTTCTGGAAGTTGCTGTCCTCGAGGGTCTTGCCGCTGACCACGGTGACCGCGATCGGCACCAGCTGGACGCTTTCGTCCCGGTGCTGGGCGGTGATGATCACCGGGGCCAGGGTGTTGGTGTCGTCGGCCGCATAGGCCAGCGGGGCCACGCACACCGACGCGCCGAACAGGATGGCGACCGATCGCCAGGACCGTTGAAATTTCATGGAAGGACCCCCCGAATCTGAAAAACACGCCGCCGTGATAGCTGTGGCGCATGACGGATTCGCGACGGTTGTACGAATAAATTTTACGAAATTAAACGCATTGTGGGAGTCTAATGTACGACTGTACGAATATGCCGCAGCCCCGACGATCCCGGTCAGGACGGTGGCGACGCCCCGATCATCCAGCGGCGCGCAGGCTCGACAAGGCTTTCGGTCCGTTCGACCGAGGCCTCCTGGACCGGAACGAACAGGGTCGCGCCGACGATTCCCACGGCCAGGGTCTGGGCCGACAGGCAGTCCATCCGCGCATAGTCGGGCGATCGACTTTTCAACAGCCGCACGAGATTGATGCCGCGGTTCCGGCGCATGTCCGCCGCGCAGGGCACCAGCCGCGGAATGCGGATGGCCGCCAGGGCGACGGAAAAGGTCGCCCGACCCACATCCAGCCCCTCCATCGGGTCCGGCGCGACGAGTTGGCCGGAGCCGCTCGGCTCGGTTTCTCCCACGTCGGTCAGCAGGTGGGTGATGATGTACTCGAGACCGGCGATCACCAGGTCTTCCTGGGTCGGGAAGCGATAGGCCAGCGTGGTGGGCTTCAGTCCGGCCTCCGCCGCCACCCTTCGGTGGGTCAGGGCCGACACCCCCTGCCGGGTCAGCAGCACGGCGCAGCATTTCGCCGCGGCCAGCCGCCAGTCCCGCGGCAGGGCTGCGCCATGCAGCACGTTGGGGGCGGAGGCGTCCTCGCCCAGGAGGCCGTGGAGCGCCTCGCCAAGCTGCGCGTCCCCCGCGGGCCCCGGGTCCGCGGCCGGGTCCGGCATCAGGTTGGTGAACAGCCGTCTGAGGCAGAGCCTGCGGAGCACGCGATAGGCGGGCAGCCCCCCGAGGCAGGCCGAATAGGCCAGCTCGTCGATGAAGTAGCCCTCGATCAGTCCGCTGTCGATGACCGCCTCAGGAACACCGGCACGCCGCGCCAGCCTGTTCCAGAACTCCGCGCGGACGCCTCGCCACTCCGCGAGCGCGGTGCGGACCTCCTCGTCCCAGCCGCTGGCCTGGACGCATTCCAGGAACAGGACCAGCAGCTCCCGCCGGTTGTCCGAGGTCTGGTCCAGGACCAGTTCGGCGAAATCGGCGTGGGAAACGCCATGACCGGGCGACAGCAGGTCCCGGAGGGGCACCCAGGTCTCCAGGACCCGCCGATCCTCGGCCGCGGCGTCTGCCAGCACCTGCGCGACAATGTCCTCGCGCGAGCCATGGCGGCTCGTCAGCGACGAGACCGAAACGCCCAGCGCCGCCGCCAGCGGCCGCAGGGTGAGACCGGCAAACCCGTCCTGCGCGACAAGTGACGCCGCCGCCCCGAGAAGCGTGCCGGATACGGGCCGGGGTCTGGGCTCGGCTATGGGTTGGGAGGTCGCCATCGCCCTGTGACTAGGGGAGGCGTGACCTCCACGCAAGGGCCGTGGCCCTGCCCATCCGTGCAGGCCGGGCCCGGACCTGTCCCTGGATTTGCCGACGGCGACCTAGGATCGGTCGGCGGCACCCTCGGGCGCGCCCCTGGACAGACGGGGCGAGAAATAGAGCGCGGCGGCGGCGGTGAGCACCAGGCCGACCAGACAGACGGCGTAGGAAAGCCGGATCAGGAAATCCACCCAGGACAGCTTCAGATCGACGAAGTTGCGGAACACCAGCAGCGCCACCGACCCCAGATAGCCGCAGGAATCGGCCAGATACATCAGGAAACCGGCGGTGCCGGACCGTCCGCTGGCGGCGATGAACCGGTCGAACAGGATGGCGTTGAACGGCGTGTAGCTGAGATAGAGGCCCGCGCCGAGGGTGATCATCCAGGCCACCGGCCCGATCCCGTGGGCCTGGAAGGCGAGGGAGGCCCCTCCGGCGAGGGCAAACCCCGCCGCGATCAGCAGCAGGTTGGCCTGGAACCCCCGCCGGTTGTCCCGCACGAACATCACCAGCGACAGCATGATCAGCACGATCACCGCCACCGGGACCTCCGACACGGTGAAGATCTCCGCATCCCCGTTGAAGCCCAGTCCGCTCCAGATCTCGCCGGCGAAATTGTCGCGGAAGTCCCGCAGGAGGGTCAGGCCGACGAAGGTGACGATCAGGGCGGCCAGGCCCGGCGCATAGGCGCGGAACATGGCCCTGCGCGCCGCCCCGTCCATGGGCCGCCGGGCCACGCGCATCGCCTCGTCCGCCGGGCTCGGCGGCGGCATGGCCACCAGTCCCAGCACGCAGATGACCAGCAGCGGCGCGAACAGCAGGCCGGTGACCGCCGGCATCCAGTATTCGTTAGCCCAGCCCTGCAGCATCACCGCCTTGCCCGCGGACTTCACCACGCCGGACGAGACGATGAAGCTGGTGCACAGGATCGCGCCCAGCACCTCGGACTGGCGCCGCCCCTCCAGAAAGCCGAACACCAGCCCCCAGATCATGCCAAGGGTCAGGCCGTTGACGAACATGCAGGCGATGTTCCACGGTGCCGGGATCAGGGCGAAGGCGACCAGGGCCAGTTCCCCGGCGCCGATGAGGGCCAGGATGAGCAAGGCGCGGCGATGGGGCGGGGTCTCAGACACGACCTTGACCCCGGCGACCTTGGACAGGGCGTAGCCGAACACCTGGGCGATGACGAGGGCGATCTTGTACTGCACCACATAGGGCCCCGCCTGGACGTAGCTGGCCACGGTGAAGGGCTTGCGGAAGGCGTACATGGCGAAGTAGGCGCCAAAGGCCATGGTGCCGCCATAGAGGGCGAACACCGGCTCCGGCACCCGGGTCAGCCAGGCCCGCATCCGATCCAGCGGCGACCCGGCGGAAGACAGGGTGGAGTCGGTCATGCCCGGCCGGACTGCGGGGCGAAGGGGCGGACAAGAGCGCGCACCGGCCCCTCCTTGATACTGCAGATGCGGCGCGGCCGCGCCGATACGCGACAAGACTAGGGAGGTATTGCGACGGTTCGGCCTCGGCCGCGTGAACAGATGGCGACAGGCCGGTCTCGATCACCGCTCCGCGGCGGTCAGGGGTAGTAGCGTTCCAGCGCGTCGCCGAGGGCCTCGCGCAGCGGGTCGAGCCAGGGCTCGAAGTTGCGCCACTGGTCCAGCCCGTCGCGGAAGATCGGCTGGCGCACCTGCTCGGAACTGGGGGTGCGGACGCTGCGCCGGGTCTCGTGGAAGGCGATGCAGGCCGGCTCGAACGGCAGGCCGCAATGGTCCAGCAGGCGCCGGACGCTGCCCTCCAGATCGTCCACCACGTCCTCGTGCTGGACCCGCAGGATCCGCCCGGGCAGCACCGCGTCCCAGTGCGCCATCAGGTCGAGATAGGTGCGGTAGTAGCGGGCGATGTTCTCGACGCCATAGCTGTATTCCTGCCCCTGGGCGAACAGCTGCTTCAGATTGCTGAAGCAGCAGGACATGGGGTCGCGCCGGGCGTCGATGATCCGGGCGTTGGGCAGCATCAGGTGGATCAGGCCGATGTGGCGGAAATTGTTCGGCATCTTGTCGATGAAGAACGGCCGGTCCCGGCGATAGACGCGGGTGTCGTGCAGATAGCGGGCGCCGAAGGCCCGCGCCTCGTCCTTGGTCAGGTGCGCCAGCGACGCCGGATAGCGCACCGGTGCCCCCGCGGCGTCGGTGCGCTGCAGGCCGAGCACGATCCGCTGCACGTCGGCCAGCTCGTGGGTGCCGTCGACCTGCGAGTGGGAGGCGAGGATCTGCTCCAGAAGGGTCGATCCCGCCCGGGTCAGGCCGACGATGAAGATCGGGTCGGGCCGGGGGTCGCCCCAGCCCTGCCGCGCGGCGAAGAACGGGGCGGTGCAGGTCGCGATCTGGCCCGCGGTATTGGCCTCGATGCTCTCGGGCCGATAATCGCTGTCGCGCAATTTCAGCTGGTTGCCCCGGTCGTAATAGTCCCAGGCCTCGGCGAAGGTGCCCCGGTCCTCCAGACCTTTGCCCAGGGCGAAGCACAGGTGCCAGCGGTCTTCGGCGGCGGTCTCCGGTGCCGCTTCGGCCTGGCGCATCTGCGCAAGTTCCCCGTCGGTGAACCGGTAGCGCTTGAGATTGGCGAGGCTCCAGTAGGCGTCGCCGAAGTCCGGCCGGATGCGGGCCGCCTCGCGATAGGCCTCCACCGCCTCGGGCACGCGGCCAACGGTCTTCAGGGCGTGGCCGAGCCACAGGCGCAGGTCGCAGGCGTCCGGCAGCTCCGCCCGCAGCGCCTCGTAGAGGGCGATGGCCTGCTCGTGCCGCCCGACGCCCACTTCGAGAGTGGCCAGCAGGATCCGGTAGTCCACATGGGTGGGATCCAGCGCCAGCAGATGCTCCACCTCCGGGCGGGCCAGCTCGAATTTCTGCCGCTTGATCAGGGTCTGGGCGTATTCATAGCGGGCGAGGCGATAGTCCGGCTCCAGCGCCAGAACCCCGGCAAGCAGGGTCTCCGCATCGTCCAGCACGTCGTGCGCCAGACCGATCCGGGCCAGCAGGCGCATGGCCTCCGGATGGTCGCCATGCTCCAGCAGATAGCGGCGGACGATCGCCTCCGCCGCTTCCAGCTCGCCGTCGTAGAACAGGGAGGACGCCGTCACCACCTCCCGCGGCAGGCGGGCGAGGATCGCCACGTGCCGGGCGGCGAGGGCGGCGTTCGCTCCATCGCCGGTCATGCGGTAGAGGCCCTCCAGCATGCTCCAGCTGGCGGGCAGGGCCGCGTTCAGATTGACCGCCACCAGCAGGGACTGGATCGCCCGGGGCGCGTCCCTCCGGGTGACGAAGCACATGCCCCGCTCCTCGTGCAGCCGGCTGAACCGGGGGTGGCCGCGCTCCATCCGCTCCAGGGTGGCGAGGGCGGCGTCGATCTGGCCGGCGTGGCGCTGGCTGACGGCGGCGATCAGCAACAGGTCGCGGGAGTCCGGCTCGGCCGCCAGCCGGTCCTGCGCCTCGGCCAGCACCTCGGCGTGGCGCCCGGCCCTTTGCCATTGGCGCAGGCGGTCGAGGTCGGTGGGCGGCGGTGAATCTGCGGTTTTGACGGTCATGGGGCTTTGTATCGTCGTCGGGGCACCCAAAAAACCATGGGCGGGCTTTGCGGGCCCGCCCATGAGACGCGTTTCCGGTCGGATGACCAGACCTTAGAAGCTCTCGGAGATCTTCACGCCGATCACCCGGGGCCGCAGGGGAACCTCGGCCTTGATGAACTGCGCCGTGGTGGTGAAGGTCGAGGCGTGCGAGTTCAGCAGGTTCGAGCCGATGATCTGGAAGGTCCAGTTGTCCTTGGTGGCGCCGATGGAGCCGCCGAGGGTTGCATAGGGCGCGATCAGGTAGCGCAGGATGGTGGTGTTCGGCACCGGGATCTGCGACGGGGTATTGCCCGACACATAGCTGGCCGGCTCGTTGTACTGATGGCTGGTATAGGCGCCGTCGAGGCTGGCGAAGGCCTTGTATTCATTCACCGTCCAGTCATAGCGGGCCCGCAGGTTGGCCTGCAGCTGCGGCGCGAAGGCCGCCACGCCGCCCTTGGTACCGAAGGGATTGAAGAACGGCGCGTTCTTAACGGTCGTGATCTGCTGGCCATAGGTCGAGGAGGTCGGCACGTTCGAGGCCAGGATCGGCGAGTTGGCCTGCCGGTTCTCGTTGTAGGTCGCCGAACCCTGCAGGCTCAGTCCCTCGGTCACCCGCGCATTGAACTGCGCTTCCAGGCCGCGGATCACATAGCTGGGGCCGTTCAGCAGGAAGGTCGTGTTGCCGAGGCAGCAGGGGTCATAGAGACCGAACTGGGTGTCGTTCCACTTCATGTAATAGGCGGTCACGTTCAGCTGCAGACGGCGCTCGAACAGCTCCGACTTCATGCCCACCTCGTTGTTGCGCAGGGTGTCCGGCGCGTAGGAGAGCGGCGTGATCAACTGGTCCGTGGTCTTGGACGTGGTGAGCGGGGCCACCAGACGCGAGGTGCGGCTGAAGCCCCCCGGACGGAAGCCTTCCGAATAGGTGTAGTAGAACATCGTGTCGTCGTTCGGCTTGTACTGGACGCCGAAGCGGCTCTTGAAGCCCGCGAACTTGGTGCTCACGTGGCCGCTGGGATTGGGCTTGCCCGGACCCGTCCCGATGGGCGTCGCCCCGGTGCAGACCGAGACGTCGGCGCAGCCGGTGCCGGTCGCATAGACCGAACCGTCTTCCGTCTCGTCATACTCGTAATGACGGGTTCCGGCCGAAAGGATCAGCGTCTTGGGGATCAGGTCGTAATCCACCTGGCCGAAGAAGGCGGTCTGGTCATAGCCGCGGCGGACATCCTCGCCGAAGCCGGTGGTCGGGCCGCGGACGCCCGGCTGGTTGGCCACCGTGCCCGGTGCCGTCTCCAGGCTGCCGACGCAGGTCGCGCCGCCGGCGTTGGCGATGGCCAGGTTGTTGCCGGTATTGCAGTTCGGGATGGTGACGTAGTTGAAGTTCATCACGTCGTAGATGCGGAACTGCTCGAAGAACACGCCGCCGACGGCCCGCAGGCGCCAGCTGTCCGGGGTGCTGAGGCGGAACTCGTTGGTGAGATGCGTGTTCTGCACCTTGTCGTTCCAGCTGGTGACCGGGGAATAGCAGGTGGTCGGCAGGCTGGCCTTGCCGATCCCGGCCGCACCGTCGGCGCAGGAATAGTACTGGCCCGAGCCGGTCCGCGAATAGTTGGTGTAGTCCGACTGCTGACGCAGGTGCCGGTCCATGTAGGAGCCGGTGTAGACGACCTTCAGGTCACCGACCTTGCCGTTCACGGTCCAGGCGGTGTTCTCGAAATTGTCCCGGTCATACATGGGCGAGAAGATGGTGTTCTGCAGCGGCTTCAGGGTCTGCTGGTCCGAACCGACGCCATACTGGAAGGCCGAGCCTTCCGCGTCGAGGTTCTGGACCGACTGCACCAGCAGCAGGTCCCAGTCCGGCGCGATGTCCCAGGCCAGGGACACGCGGACGCCGTCGTGGGTCAGCGGGTTCTGCGCGTTGGACGCCAGGGCGTAGTTGTTGCCGACCACGCAGTTCGCCGTGCCGCCGGCAGTGGCGGTGGGGCAGCCAAGCGCTGGCCCGCTCGCGGCGTCGTACTGGTTGTGCGTGAAGGTGCTGGGCACATTGTCGATATAGCCGCCCTCCTTGTCGCTATAGAGCACGGCCCGCACGGCCAGCTTCTCGCCGATCGGCACGTTCAGCATGGCGCTGAAGCCGCTGTTGGGGTCGCCGCCCTGCGTATAGCCGTAGGAGCCCTCGAACTTGCCTTCGGTGACGCCCAGCTTCGGCTTGTTGGTGATGTAGCGCAGCGCGCCCGCCTCGGCGCCGCCGCCGAACAGGGTGCCCTGCGGCCCCTCGAGCACCTCGACCCGCTGCATGTCGGCGACGAAGATGTCGACGTTGCGGCTGGGGAACTGCATGGACTGGTCGTCGAGATAGACGGCGACGTTCGGGAAGTTGCCGACCGTGGCGCTGGACTGGTTGCCGGCCGAGCCCGTGCTCATGCCGCGCATGAAGATGTTGCCCTGCCCCGGACCGTTGGAGGCGATGGTCACGTTGGGCGTGAAGCGCAACAGTTCGTTCAGGTCGGTAACGTTAAGCCTGGTCAGGGTCTCGCTGGAGAAGGCCTGGATGGTCGCGGCGACCTTCTGGGCCGATTCATCGCGGCGGTTCGCGGTCACGATGACCTCTTCGACCGATGCCGGTGCGCTGGCGGAGTCCGCGGCCGCAGGCCGGTCGGCGGCCATGGCGGCGGGGCCCCAGGCCGACAGAAGCGCAACGGACGCGCACGAGATCAGATAGCCGGATTTCACGATAACTCTCCCCCAAATTGGACAAGCCCAACCTCACTGCCCCCGGACACAAACGCGTACGGTGCACCGTCAATGCGGCGCACCGATCCGGTTCGAGGGGCCTGACGAGGCTGTCCTGGCCGCGTCGGTCGCAACATGACCGCGCTTGGCGACAGGCCGGTGATGGCCGCGTCTCGGTTTTCTGAAACACTTGCGACAGTTTTGCGCAGGCCGCGCCGGGGCGGTGCGAGGGCGTGCCGGCGCGACCCGGCGGATCGCCCCGGCGGAGCTAGGCCGGTTGCGAGGTTCGCGGAGGCGGGCCGACATATCGCGCCCGCGGGCGGATCAGCATGCCGGTGGACGCCTGCTCCATGGCGTGCGCGATCCAGCCCGTGCACCGCGCCACGGCAAAGACCTGAAAGGCGGCATCCGACGGCAGGTGCGCGTAGTCCACCAGGGCCGTCAGGGCGAAGTCGATGTTGGGACGCTCCGCCGTGGCGTCGGCGACGGCGTCGGCCAGTTCCACCAGATCGGGGTGGGGCTGGAAGGCTGTCAGCAGCGCGCGCGCCCTGGGGTCGCCCTCGGGATAGAGCGGGTGACCGAAGCCGGGGGTTCCGGCAGCCATGGACAGCCGCGCCGCCACCGCGGCGGGCGCGCCCGCGGCCCGCGCCTCGCCGAGGAAGCCCTGGACCCGGTTGGCAATCCCCCCGTGCAGCGGCCCGGACAGGGCCGCCAGCCCGGCCAGGGCGCAGGCGGCCAGGGACGCGCCGGTGGACGCCGTCACCCGGGCGGCGAAGGTCGAGGCGTTCAGTTCGTGATCCGCCAGCAGCACCAGGGCCCGCCGGATCAGGTCGGCACCTTCGTCGTCACACCCCCAGGCCCTTGCCAGCCTGAGATGGATAGGGCCTTCCCCCGGGCCGCCGGCCGCGGCGTCGACCACGAGGTCCAGCAGCGCCGCCGCCTCGAAATACAGGGCTTCGGGACGGCGCCCCCGCATGGCGGGGCTGACGGATGAGCGCCA
>Ga0316218_1004078_pt1 | contig 11444 bp, 12 predicted proteins | sample TBH18003metaG_FD_203634 | JGI IMG/M metagenome (GOLD analysis project Ga0316218, IMG submission 203634) | Freshwater microbial communities from Trout Bog Lake, Wisconsin, USA - TBH18003 | ecosystem: Environmental > Aquatic > Freshwater > Lake > Hypolimnion/Profundal zone | place: USA: Wisconsin... | reverse complement strand
CCAAAAAAGCCATCAGCGACAACCTCACCAAGATCAACCAGCTACAAGCCAGCGTATCTAATGAATACTTCACTACCATAGACCTGCAAAACAAAAGCAAAGATCTCTTACGGAAGGTAAGTGGCAAATCGCTGGGAAAAGAATACCCATTCCTGTGGATGGCCACCAACAAAGAAGCCAGCGCCGACTCGGAGAATGAACAACTGGCGAGCAAGTCTTACCGCGGACAAAGGAAAATACTACGATATTACTTCAAACGCAACTCCGGCGACCAGTGGTGGCTCGGGTTTACAGGGCTGTTGTTGTTTTTGTGGATATTCCGCAACTTCAGGAAGGCCACCAAGTATAGCGAGCATGAAGCCATGCAGAGCCGTAAATTCATCTTCATCACAAAAATACCTGTACTGGCTGTGCTGGTGGTATTGTTCAATATTGCCCCGTTCTTCGACCTGCACCCTCCTACAGCCTATGTGGCCATTATGGAATTCCTGCTGGTGCTTACGCTTACCGCAATGTTGTGGCGGGTGTGGCCACGCAACTTGTTTTATTACTGGCTGATCATTGGTGCGTTATACATAGCCACGTCATTGACGGGCAGCGTACTCACCCCCGATCTCAATTTCAGGCTGCTGCTGTTATCGCTAAATGTCGTATCCCTCATCTTCGGCATATTCTGGTTCAGGGCATTGATAAAGAATACCGTCACATTCGGTTTGATGATCCGCATTGTGTCTGTTATATACCTGCTGCTGAATACCACCGCTATTTTATGTAACCTATATGGCCGTCTTAGCCTTGCCAAGATATTCAGTGTTACATCCGTCTTCGGCCTCACACAGATCATTGGTCTTACTATTTTTATACAGATCATGATCGAGGCTTTTGAACTGCAAACCATACTGAACAAAATGAAGGGCGGCATCACCGCCAAGCTGAACTTTGCCAAGATAGAAGCACTGCTGCGAAAGATACTCATGGTCACGTCTGTGATACTTTGGGTGATCGTATTCTCCATCAGCCTCAACATGTACAACTTTGTGTCGCATGTAACCTTGCATTTCCTTACTGCGCAGCGCAACATAGGCAGTACCAACTTCCAGGTGGGCAACATACTGCTGTTCTTTGTGATCATCTATATCTCCAACATACTGCAACACGGCGTAGGCTCGCTGTATGGCAAGATAGAATCGACATGGGACCCCGAAGTAAAGAAGAATGGCTCCCGCCTGGCTATGACAAGGCTGGTGCTTATCGTCATTGGTTTCCTGATAGCCGTAGCGGCCTCCGGCATACCTATGGATAAGATCACCATAGTGTTGGGCGCATTGGGTGTGGGCATAGGCCTGGGCCTGCAAACGATCGTGAACAACCTCGTATCGGGTGTCATCCTCATCTTTGAGCAACCCTTCCGTATAGGCGATTTTATAGAGTTGGGCGATAAGAAGGGCCGGGTGCTGGACATCGGTATCCGATCCAGCAAGATAGTTATGGAAGAAGGCGCGGAGCTGATCATGCCCAATGCCGACCTGCTCTCCGGCCGTGTGATCAACTGGACGCTGCGCAACGATAATGTGCGCGTGGAGCTACCCATCTCGATAGTACCCCGCCATTCCTTTGAAGAGGTGCGGGCAACCATTATGGAGGCGCTACAGGAGAACGAGCATGTGGTGATGGAGACACCGCCGGAGATACTGTTGTTATCGGTGAACGATAAAACGATGAGCATCAATGTGCAGGTGTGGATCAATGATGTGCATAAGCTGCAATCTATAAAGAGCGAACTGCTCAATGTCATCTATAGCGGGTTTGCAGCTAAGGATATTAAAGTTGTTTGATCATAGGCTTTATTATTTTGGCATAATTATTGCTCTGATATTTTTCAATTAATTAAACTTGCAACTTAATAGGCAGTCAATACCTCTTTAAACAATTGCATTAAAATCACTAACATGAAAAGTAAATTACTGCTTGCCACATTGCTGGGCATATGTACACTATCTTACGTTAGCTGCAAAAAAAGCAGCTCCCCTGCCACTACAACGCCCAGCGCTTTTGCTGATAGCCTGAAGGCTGATTGCATACATCCGTTCATAGGCCGAGGAGACACCTTATCCTTGTATTTGCCTACCGCTTTTACACCAAATGGCGACGGGGTAAATGATATTTATAAGATAATAGGTTTTACCGATACCTTTTCCAGCTTTAACCTAAGTATCTATGACACTACAGGGGCATTGGTGTGGCTGTCTACAAGTGCGGCAAGGCGCTGGGAAGGGACAGATACTGCGACAGGCAGGCTGAGTACAAAATACAAATTTTATGTGAAGGTAAAATACACCACACATCATGGGATAACCGACAGCGGAAATACCTTTGTTTACTTGCTTTCAGCGGGAACAAGTTGCGTACATGCAGTTGCCGCCGATTCATCAAGCTATGAATTCCCTGACCAGTTTGATCCTGCAACAGGCTATAACGCTGCATGGGGATCTTATGAAACATACTGCCCTTAAAACCGGTTAAACGATCACTTATGACAAGGGATGAGAAAATAGCGCTCTACGAAAAGCTTGTAGCGGCCCACCCCGGCGCTGAACGCAAGGGCGCGACCATACCCTACACCTCGCTGAACGGGCATATGTACAGCCAATTCACCAAAGCGGATGAACTGGCTTTGCGACTGCCTGCCGATGAAAGAATAAAATTCATCGAAAAATACAAGGCCAAACTGCTGGAGCAATACGGCATTGTGCAAAAAGAATATGTAGTAGTGCCAGATACGCTGCTGAAAAAGACAGCAGAGTTGAAACCGTACTTCGCTATGAGTTTTGATTATGTAAGCTCATTGAAGCCCAAGCCAACAACGAAGGCAAAGAAGCCGTAAGTGGCTATTTATCCCTCTTTACTACTGAGCCCAGCAAAGTAAGCTTAACACTGGAGCCTTGCACGTCGTTGAAGTTCAATAACCTTAATTGTTTTAACTGGGTAAGCGATGGCATGAGGCTTTCGCGCGTCACGCTCATTTCCTGTGCGAGTTCATGGACACTTACCGATGGCCTTGGTTGGATGGCCCGCACACTTATTTCCTTTATTTTCCTGAATACTTCGTTCTCTGTTGACATTTCGTTGTTTTAAAATACTATAGAATTCACTACGGTTATTATTTAGGTCAGTACACCACAATAACTATGCGCCTTACTGTGCGCTCAGATATTTCCCCGGCTCAGCTTATTGAGCAGTGTAATATATGCTGCTTTGGCCCCGGCCGGCAATTCCTGTATCACTGTTGGCTCGATGTGCGGGTAAGATTTCATATCCGGCCATTCTATAACACCATTCCACTTCTTTTGCAGTTCAGGAGAAGTTTGCTTCATGATCCTGTGAAAAGAAGAATTAAACTTTCCTTGTAACTCTGGCGTTATCGTCATATTAATGATTGAAGAAGCTATGTGAAAAGAACTGTAATAAGCAGGGATTGAAATAAAGATAGCCATTAATTACCACATTGTCACGCTTTATTTTCATTTTCCCTAACAAAGAGACCCAAGATGAAACACGTTAATTAAAAGTTACATCCAATTGTCAGATGTTGTTTTTTTAACCATATTGCTTATCTTTGCACATTCTTTAATAAAAAATAAAAAAACAATGCAAGAAGGTACAGTAAAATTTTTCAATGGAACTAAAGGATTTGGTTTCATCACACCCGCAAATGGCGGCCAGGACATCTTCGTTCACGTATCAGGTCTTTATGACGAGATCCGCGAAAACGATAAAGTGTCTTTTGAAGTAGAAAATGGCAAAAAAGGTTTAAACGCAGTTAACGTAAAAGTTATCTAATTTATTCAATATTGATCATTGTAAAGCCCCTTAAAGGGGCTTTTTTATTTTCCGTATTTTCACCAGAAATACTACCTTCACCCATCTGTTAATTGCAATGGAGCAATGCCTGTAACAATGTTGTCGCAGGAACAATAAAATCATCCGTACAGTAAATGTGTTTTTCGGCAACTGTTAGTTTTGGAGGGGCGGCTGTTCTTTCTACGCTGGGCATCACGTCCATGGCCTTTTCCCGTACCCCGGCACAACGGGTGCTTTCAGGCATACCTATTGTCTTTTCCATACAGCAGTTCACAGAGGGTGTATTGTGGATGGCCCTGCAACACCCCACCTGGGCGCAATATGAGCATATTGCCACCTATGGCTTTTTGTTTTTTGCGCAAATGGCCTGGCCAATATATGTGCCCTTTGCCATGCTCCTCTTTGAGCGCGATCCTCGGTTGAAAAAGGCGATAGCCGCACTTTGGGCCTCCGGCATCTTACTGGCCGCTTATATCGGATACTGCCTCTATCAATACCCTGTATCGGCAGAGATAGGCAACCACCATATCAAATACAACCTTGAGTTTGCCCTGGCCAATGCCTGGTACTATGGTTTGCTATACTTCCTGCCCACCATACTCGCGTCTGTTATCTCCAGCGTTAAACGCCTTCGTTGGCTCGGCTACCTTTTCTTTATATCCTACGTGGTAGCAAGGCTCATGTTCCATTATTACGAAATATCGGTATGGTGCTTCTTTGGCTCGCTCATCAGCAGCATTGTCATTGGCATGGTGCTGAAATTCAACAAGGAGCTTAAAATGGCGGCGTAATGATGCCCACACTACAGAAGAACGGACTGCAATACATGATCCTGCTGCTGTGCTGCATACCACTCTTTTTTCTCAATGTACACAATAGCCACTCCTGCGGCGGTGATGATTATGCCCAATACATCAAAGAGGCAAAGAACATAAGTGAGGGCCGGCCTTTTTATGTAACTAATTACGTTTTCAATAAAGCCAACAACATCTATGCACCGCCGCAGTACCCACCGGGCTTCCCGCTGCTCATAGCGCCTGTGGTAAGGATATGGGGCATAGCTATACAACCGCTGTGCTATTTCAACTGCATTTTAAGTGTGTTGCTGATGCTGGGCTTCTTTACCTATTTCAGAAAGTACATGGGCGTATTTGCCGCCGTGTGCCTGTCTGTCATCATCAGCTATAGCGGCACACTCATTTACCAGAAGCAGTATGTGCTGTCTGATGTGCCAAACATGTTCTTCATACTGCTGTACCTGATTGCACGAAGCCACAAAACTTTCCCATGGCCACGAATTCTGTTGCTCATACTGCTCGCCACTATGGCTATGCTCATACGCACACAGTCGGTGGTACTGATAGCGGCGGAGGCTGCTTACCTGCTGCTTACTGTGCTTAAAGAATGGCAGCAGAGGGCATTCTCTTCAAAGCTGCTCACCACTACCCCATCGTTTTACATAGTAGCAGGCAGTATGTTGTTGCTTCTCTTCCTGAATAAGGTGTTTTTTTACTGTCCCACATCTGCCCCCGGCTTCTATGCCGACTTTGTGAAGCAGGCCCTGCAAAGAGGCGTGCTTTCCACCTTTAAAGAGAATATAGGCTTTCTGTTTGATGCCACACGCAGCTTCTTTCATTATGATACCCTTGGCGGCATACCGGCGATCTCGGTAAAGATCATGGAATATACAGGTCTTATCCTCAGCATAGCCGGCTTCATATATACCGCCTCCCGCAGGCTGTGCTTTGATGATGTTTTCTTCGTATGCTCCTGCGGGCTGATGCTGGTGTATTCGGTGCATGATGCGCGCTTCTTTTTGCCAGTGCTGGTTATCGTGTACCTGTATAGCTACAACGCCCTGAAGTTTGCGCTGCTGCTGATCCCCAAAATACGATTGCAATATGTGGCTGTGGCCATAACGGTCATTTGCCTGCTCAGCGGCAACCAATACATGAGGGCAACTACCCGCACACCTGTGGGCTTTGTGCCTGAGGCCGCCGACTACCAGGCGTTCAGTTATCTATCGCAGCATGTAAGCGATACAGATCTTATCCTCTGCCCCGGTCCGCGCCTGCTCACACTCTATACCAACCGCAGGTGTATGATCTTTGCGTGGCAGCTATCGCCCGAGGACAATAAAAAAGTGTGCGACAGTATGCATGTAAAATATGTACTTACTATGAAGGGTATAGCTAATGATTTCTTTCATGCCTACCTGCAGGTAGCACACCCCACTGATAGCCTGAATATTGCCGATGGGTATATGCTTTACACCGTTAAGTAGATCATATAAAATAGACTGAAGTGCTTCTGATGCGGAATAATCAAAATCCTACACCAGTTTTAACGAATGTCTATTAGCAAAAAATATTAATTTACAGGCAATAATCACAGACATTGCGCGTTGTAAACCAGTAAGTTATTAGAAAATACAGATGAACATTTCGAAAAAGATCAGTGTGCTTGCCGGTTTGTTGTTGGGTATAACCGGTATTATCTCCATAAATGCCTGCCGCCATAGTCCATATGTCCTGCCAGTAGCCGGGAGGGTCGGCGACCCCAATATCTGTTTTGAGCATGACATCCTGACCATATTCCAATCCAATTGTGCGAAAAGCGACTGCCATGATGCCTCGTCCGGAAGAAGTGGTTATATACTGGATAACTATACCGACATAATAAAAAAAGGCATTGTACCCGGTAACCCGGCAGCAAGTACAATCTGGCAATCAATAAGCATGAAAATATTCAACGTATCTACAATGCCCCGAAATGCCCCATTACTGTCCGCAACAGACCTTGATCTCATCAGGAGGTGGATAGCCACTGGGGCTATCGATAGTGGTGCATGTTCCAACATCACCTGCGACACTACTGCTTTTACTTATAGCGGCACTATTGCACCTATGATGCAAACGTATTGTGTGGGTTGCCATAATTCTGCGGCAGCATCCGGCGGTAGTTTAAATGATTATACCAGCGTAATGCAAGCCGCAGTCAATGGCCGGATGATCGGTGATGCATCTCATTTGTCCGGCTACAATGCTATGCCGCTTGGCGGCACTATGCTCGAAGATTGCCAGATCACACAAATTAAGAAATGGGTGGCAGCAGGTGCCCCTAATAACTAACTTATCATAACGATCATCTCATTTTCAATGGAATTCATGAAACAATTATTGGTATATACTACTGCAATATTGATACTGGCTTTTGCCGGCTGCTACAACGATAAAGGGGATCAGCTATATGTGCCGCCGCTTGCCAGCACATGCGATACCAGTAGTGTTTCTTTTTCAACAGACATTATGCCTATCCTTACCTCTTCCTGCAATATAGCTGGGGGCTGTCATGATGCCGCAGGCCAATCAACCAGTGGCTACAACTTCACTACCTATGCAGGTATACAAACGATTGCCAACTACAATATCCTGATCAATGACATCAATGGCACACCATCGGCAGGGCATAATGCTATGCCCAAAAACCTGCCAAAAATGTCCGCTTGCGATATCAACAAGATCACCGCATGGGTAAATAAAGGTGCACAAAACAATTAAGAACATTATTGATCTGTATAATCAAAGACACTACATGTATAAAACACTACTCCTCGCTATACTCATCGCCGGCACTTGTACGCAAAGCTATGCACAGGCAGATAGCCTGATGGACATGCTCAACAACGGCAGTCCGGCAAAAAAGGAAAAGGTATCGGCCACGTTCAAGGCTACCCGCATTATTGATGGCAGCAGTGTAGAGAACCTGGGCGCGGGCATACTCGACTTCCGCATAGCACATCGCTTCGGCCAGTTGAACCAGGGTGCACAAAATTTTTTCGGCATAGATGATGCGACCACTAAGATCGCACTGGACTATGGCATTACTAAATGGCTGATGATAGGAATAGCACATGATGTGCTGAATAAGGAAGATGATGGTTTTGCCAAGTTGAAACTATACTCCCAAAAAACAGGCGGCATGCCCATCACGATCAGTTATGTAGGCGCGGTATCTATACAAACATCACCTGCGCCATCTATACCGGCAGGTGATACCTGGTATGCCAGTAACAGGTTCTACTACACCAACCAGGTACTCGCAGCAAGGAAATTCAGTGATAAGATCTCCCTACAGATCATGCCTACCATCGTACACTATAATTTTGTGGACAGTACAAAATTTTCCAATAATACATTTGCCATCGGCCTTGGCGGCCGTATTAAGGTGAGCAAGCGCATAGCCATAACGGGGGAATATTATTATCGCCTAAACAATACAGACATGCTATATAATGGCGCAAAAACCTACAACGCTTTATCCCTTGGTATAGATATAGAAACAGGTGGCCACGTTTTTCAATTGATGCTCACTAATTCTCAGGGTCTCACCGAGCGCAGCTTCATAGGCCAAACAACAGATAGTTGGTCGAAGGGTGCACTCCATTTCGGTTTCAATATTTCGAGAGTGTTTACTATTGTGAAGCCCAAGGAATTCAGATAGAGATCAGATGAAAACGTGAAACAGCACCCTAAATTCCAGAACTTTGATCAGGAAGTTATCGCTTCATACCTGCCTGTACCAAATCAGTTGTTCAGTTAAGTCAAAAATCCTCCCCCACCTCAAAGCTCATCTGCTCCCTCGTCTTAGGATGCACAAAGGAGATGTATGCGGCATGAAGGTATAGCCTCGTAGAGGCGGTGCCATAAAGATCATCGCCCACGATGGGGGCATTCAGCCCAAGCTCGTGGGCCGAGTGCATGCGCAACTGGTGGGTGCGGCCCGTAAGTGGCCAGAAATGGACTTTGGTTACAGCGCCATTACTTTCAATTACTTTATAGCGGGTAACACTATTTTTACCTGTTTGAAAACAAACCAGTTGCCGTGGCCGGTTAAAGGGATCGGCACACAAAGGCAGGTCTATTTCACCTTCTGTTTCTGTTATCGCTTTAGATAGCAATGCGGTATACCGCTTGCTTACTGTGCGGTTCAGGAATTGCTTTTGAATGATCCTGTGTATCTCCTGTGTTTTGGCTACCACCAACAGGCCCGATGTGCCCATGTCTAAGCGGTGAACAAGATATGGCTCTGTGCCTGCTAATGTGTTTCGGAGCCTGCTATACACCGAATCTTCGATGTTCACACCCGGCACTGATCGCAGGCCTGCGGGCTTATTGACTACCAGTAAATATTCATCTTCAAATATAATTTCCAGTTTGAGGCTTTCTTCCGCAGGCAATAAAAACGGGTTTTCATCAACAGCCATGCCCTCCAGCATATGCTCCAGTATGGGCTTGCACTTGCCGGCACAGGCAGGGTAAAATTGTTTATGCTGCCTGATATCAGACTTGGGCGAAGCGCCCCACCAAAACTCGGCCATAGCCAGCGGCTCCAGCCCGTGTGCAAATGCGTATTGCAACAGCTTAGGGGTGGCACACTCCCCTGCCCCCGCAGGTGGCACTCCGAAAGCAGTAGTGGTGAAAATATCCCGCAGGCTCTTGCTTTTGCCCGCTTTATTCAGAAATGAGTATTGCTCAAAAAGCTGCTGCTGCAAAGCGCCCGATCTTTCCCTGCGCTCATTTTTCAGCGCTTCGATGCGGCCCGTTAATAAAGCCCATTTTGCCTGCGCTTCTTCTATACGTTGTTTCCATTCGTCAGTAAGCAATCTTAGGCGGTGCCTGTCGTAGTGGCTCTGCTTGGCCAGGTCTGCTTCAATGAGTGTATAGGCTTGTTCATCCCGGCTGTTGTTGTTACTGTTCTCTTCGCGGAGTTGCTTACGGATCTCTTTATTCGTTTTCAGCAGTTTCTTGAAATCTGATAGTTCCTGTGCAGACTGTACTGTAAGTAGCTCCAGTTCCAGTTTCCCGTGATGATATTGTTCACTCGATAGTATTTCTTCGATCTCTGTGTTGATGGCGCTGATGACCTCCTGCCCTTTCAGGAAAAAACTGCCTTCAACCAGCATATCGAAGACAGGAGGAACGAATTTGGGGTGATCGTTGGAGTCGGCGAGCTTGCCGGAGAAAGCACACAGGTAACCCACTTTCCCCACCTTGTCGCGCACCACCAATACACCGAACATCTTGCCGATGGCCCCTTGCTGCTCATCAAAGCCGAAATTGTGGTCAAGGCCGGTAAGTGTTTCCAGGTAATGCTGTAGCTCGGCAGCAGCTATAGATGCTAACGGGTGTGGCTCATAATAAAAAGGAAACGTGAACCGCTCCGGTGGCGGCAGCTCATTTATCACACTATCCGTAAAATAGACTAACCTATCCTGATCACTGCTGCCCAATTATTTGTATCATTTGATGTGCAAAAATAAGGCATCTTCACTGAATGCTAAAAAACACCACCAACCGAACCGCTGGTAATATAATTGCAACAGTATATCAGGAATAGCACTATAGCCGGATTGGCCAGCTCGCTGTAATTGTCATTTGTTTCTATTTCATAAGTGAAGGTAAAGCTATGCCATTGAATATTAGGCCTGAGGACCGCTATTTTCTGGCCGGCATCGGTGGTCACAACATAATCCCTGTTCAATAATCCTTCACCCTTAAAATGATAATCAACACCACCGAGCGTTACAACCACATTCATTGCCCAGCCACGCTTTGCCGCAGCTATGCAAGTATCGCCCGATGTCATTTCCATGCTTGTAAGCCAGAAGTTTGACGGGCCTACCTTGTACGTATCGCCACCGTGTAATGTTATATCAGCATTCGCGGAAAACCAAACTGAATAATTAAGCCTGCCCAAGGGTTGGCTGGTATCGTTATATAATTCAAAATATTGCCTGCGGTGGCCTGTTGCTGTGTATTGCATTGGTGCATGTTATTTGAATAAAAATAACAATAAAAGACAAAAGGGGTTATTTAGGTTTAATATCGCTTATAACAGAGCAGTTGCAATTGACAAAAAGGAATGCTGCAAGTTCCCGTCACTTGCATTTTATATTTTAATACTATGTTAGCAGCGCCAAAAATTAACTTAAAGGCATTTTACCGAAAAAACATTAAAATACTTGTAGTGGAATGATTATTATTGGTGATCAGCGTACTTAAAAGACACACAAGGAATGAAGTATTTATTTTCCTTTTTCATATTCATAAGCATTTCATTGCCGGCATTTGCCCGCAAAAGCGACAGCCTATGGATGGCCAAGCATTATATAAAAATAGAGCAGTACATAACCATGCGCGACAGTGTGCGGCTATTCACCTCTATATATGTGCCTAAGAACAACTCGGAAGACCACCCTATCCTACTCACACGCACACCATATTCCTGCGCGCCATATGGCAAGGATACACTAAGAGATTTCTGGAGTACCTACCAAAAAGCCTACCTGGAAGAAAACTACATCATGGTAGTACAGGATGTACGTGGCCGCTGGATGAGCGAAGGCAATTATATGAACATTCGCCCTTGCTTATCCAATAAAAAAACGCGCAAAGACGTAGACGAATCGACCGACAGCTATGATACTATAGACTGGCTTGTAAAAAATGTGGCGCACAACAATGGCAAAGTAGGCGTATTTGGCATTTCTTATCCCGGCTTTTACTCTATCATGGCGGCTG
>Ga0316218_1004076_pt1 | contig 11449 bp, 8 predicted proteins | sample TBH18003metaG_FD_203634 | JGI IMG/M metagenome (GOLD analysis project Ga0316218, IMG submission 203634) | Freshwater microbial communities from Trout Bog Lake, Wisconsin, USA - TBH18003 | ecosystem: Environmental > Aquatic > Freshwater > Lake > Hypolimnion/Profundal zone | place: USA: Wisconsin... | reverse complement strand
GGCAGTTTATTTCGAGGAACGGTCTTAGTTACAAGGATGCAGATAAGAACAAGCCATTTGTTTGTTTTGGCTCTTTCCAAGACTTTTTAGGTAAGAACCCCGCTGGCGGTATAAAGCCGAAAAATGAATGGGTGCATACCATAAACTGGGATGGTGTAATATTTGACGAATACCATTACGGGGCATGGCGAGAAAGTGCCAAAGAGTTATTTGAAGCGGAAGGAGAAAAAGAAATGAAATTTGGCGAAGGTGAAGGGATAGAATACTTTGATGAAAGTATTATGCCTATTACTACTGGTGCATATCTCTACCTTTCAGGTACACCATTCAGGGCAATTGCATCGGGTGAATTTATAGAGGAACAAATATTCAACTGGACATATTCAGACGAGCAAAGGGCAAAAGAAAAGTGGAAGGGTGAGGATAACCCTTATGCAGCATTACCCAGGATGGTATTACTCACTTACCAATTGCCTGATACAATACGACAAATAGCGATGGGCGGTGAGTTTGACGAGTTCGATCTCAATGTGTTCTTTTCAGCAAAGGGAGCTGGCAACTCAGCCAAATTTGCATATGAAGACGAGGTGCAAAAATGGCTTGATCTGATAAGGGGTGAATATATGGGTACAACCGTAGATAACCTCAAATTGGGTTCTAAAAAGCCCCCAATGCCCTTTTCTGATACCAGGCTGTTGAATGTGCTATCTCATACCTTTTGGTTTTTACCCAGCGTAGCCGCCTGCTATGCCATGAAAAACCTATTGGAGAAAAAGCAAAACAAATTTTATCACGATTACACAGTGATAGTAGCTGCTGGCAGTATTGCAGGTATTGGAGTTGAGGCATTGCCACCTGTTATTGATGCAATGGAGAACCCGCTTGAAAGTAAGACGATCACCCTATCATGTGGCAAGCTGACTACTGGCGTATCGGTAAAACCCTGGACGGGTATATTCATGCTCCGCAATTCATCAAGCCCAGAAACTTATTTCCAGGCTGCTTTTAGGGTACAAACACCCTGGACAATAAAGAACCCAGATAGTAAGTCGCCTAACAAAGAAGAAGTAGTAAAAGAGGAATGCTACGTTTTTGACTTTGCCCCAGACCGAGCATTAAGGCAGATTGCTGATTATAGTTGCAGGCTAAATGTGGACGAGAACAATCCAGAAAAGAAAGTTGCCGAGTTTATACATTTTCTGCCAGTGCTTGCCTATGACGGTAGCACCATGAAACAAATAGATGCTGCTGGTATTTTGGATATAGCCATGAGTGGCACTACTGCCACATTGCTTGCAAGGCGTTGGGAAAGTGCATTGCTGGTAAATGTTGACAATGCGACATTGCAACGGCTAATGAACAACAAAGAAGCAATGGCTGCATTGATGAGCATTGAAGGCTTTAGAAGCCTTAACCAGGATATAGAAACCATCATTAACAAGTCTGATGCAGTTAAAAAAGCAAAGAAGGAAGCAAACGAAAGAGAACTAACAGACCAAGAAAGAAAAGAACTGACGAAAGAGGAAAGAGAGTTCAAAAACAAACGCAAAGAGATACAGGAAAAACTAATAAAGTTTGCTACCAGGATTCCAGTGTTCATGTACCTTACCGATTATCGGGAACGTAGCCTTAAAGACATTATCACGCAACTTGAACCAGGTCTATTTAAGAAAGTAACAGGATTAGCCGTTAAAGACTTTGATCTTCTTGTAAGTCTGAATGTGTTTAATAGTAGCCTAATGAATGATGCAGTCTATAAGTTCAAACGTTATGAAGATGCCAGCCTTTCTTATACTGGTATATCCAAGCATGAGGACGAGAATGTCGGGTTGTTCGATACTGTTATTAGCTCCCAGGAGTTTGAGGAAATGAAGAAAATGTAAAGATGTCAAATGTGACCTTCCAAAATTCTTATCAACTCAATTTTGTAACATGAGAATCGGACTGATAATCGCAGATTTTGAACTAAATTATACTACGTCATTCCAGCACACGGCAAGAGTTAAATATGGTGTGGATTTCAATTCAAGCAACATAGATGATCTTGTATTGAAATTGCAAGATTTAAAGCGCAAAATAGAAGCTAATGCGTTTAATGATGTTCATGTAGGATTTGAAGTAACCCTGGAACACGTTGTTCATGTAGAAAACCTTTTGAATCAAATCATAGACAAGTATAGAGAGATTTTTAAGCTACTGCCAGCTAATATGAAAGTCTATACTATCATGCAAAAGCTAAAAGATGCTGATTCACCGACTGCAAGAGAACTTGCTAAAGAAGCATTGACCGAAGTATTTAGCCCAGAAAAGACTACAAAACCCACTAAAAAAGAACGGATAAAAGCAGATGCCGAGCGGATCAGCAAGCAACGTGCATTAGATGTTATCAAGAAAAATAGTGCTAAAAAGAATTAAAACCCTTATCAACAAAGGGTTTAACCAGAAAACACAGTGCTAAAACAGTGCTAAATTTCCCGAAAAACGCAACGCTAAACACTAAATCATAATCTATATTTGACTGATAATCAATAAAAAATGCCCCAATTTTGGGGCATTTTCTTTGTGCGGAGGGAGAGGGATTCGAACCCCCGGACCTGTTACAGTCAACAGTTTTCAAGACTGCCGCAATCGACCGCTCTGCCATCCCTCCGGGGACAAAATTATAGTATCGTCGCGATTTTCAAAAGCTTTTTTCAGCCTTGTCCACATATTTTATCATGCCATGTCTGGTGATACTCAGTTGTTAAGAACGTCATAAACCGCCATGGGCCACAAATCCGCCGCAGGGCAGCCTTGCGTATATATTCTTAAATTTGAAAAGCCGATGTACCACAATCTCAAAAACACACTCCTGTTACTGCTGCTGGCAGGTGGCTGTGCCTCCGCGCAGCAAGAATCATTACAAAAGTCCAAAACTTTCAAACAGATGAACGATCAACAGCCTGCGCATACCGCGCAGCACATGGACACCGCCACATTTGGCGCGGGTTGCTACTGGTGCACCGAGGCACAGTTTCAGCAACTGGACGGTGTAATAAAAGTAGAATCCGGTTTCAGCGGTGGGCACGTGGAGAATCCCACTTATCACCAGGTGTGCGATGGCACTACCGGCCATGCCGAGGTGTGCAACATTTATTACGATGCTTCCAAGATCAGCTACGACGAGTTGCTGGCCGCCTTCTGGACCTGCCACGACCCTACACAGCTTAACCGACAGGGCAACGACGTGGGCACGCAATACCGCTCCGTTATCTTTTACCACAACGCCGAGCAACACAAGAAGGCCGAGGAGTACAAGAAAAAGCTGAACGACGAAAAAGTGTTCAGCGGCCCGGTGGTAACGGAGATATCTCCCTTCAAAAAGTTTTACAAGGCAGAGGACTACCACCAGAACTATTATAACGAGAATGGCTCCCAGCCTTACTGCCAGTTTGTGATCAGGCCGAAGCTGGAGAAATTCCAGAAAGTATTTAAAAACAAGCTGAAGAAATAGCCAGTGATGCCCGGTGAGAGCCGGGCATTATTTTTTCAGCCATTCGCCCATGAACTTGGGGTCGAGCTGGTAGTAGGCATACTTGCTCTTGTATTCCACCACGCCATTATTTACCCAGAAGATGGCCGGAACACCATCATTCCCCGCCATCTGCATGAAGTCCATAGTATGGAAGTAGAGCAGGTGGGGCACATCCTGCGCGTGTGTCTCGTCAAAGAAAGCCTTCTGGTAAGCATCAGGCCCGTCCAGCACCATGTATAGCGGATAGTCAGGATGCTGCTTGTGGATGATGCTCATGAGGTAGGCTGCTTTTTTGCAGTGCGGGCAGGTGAGGCTCATAAAGGCTATGATGTGCTTGCCATGCTGCAGGTCTTCAGATGGGGCGGGGGTGTACTTGTAAAGCGGTGCCAGATCAACCTGCTTGCCGAAGGGCACAGGCGCTGTGCCGGTGTACATAATATTGAGCAGGAAAGGGGTAGTGAGCGCCGCCGCTGCAGCAAATATGGCCACATACTCCTGCGCCTTATACTGGCGGCCGGGGTAAATGCGCATCAGCACAAACGTAGCGGCTATCATCACCACATTCTTGATGATGGCAGCAAGGGGCTTCATGGCCAGCTTGTCGCCAAAGCAGCCGCAGTCGCCGGTGTTGCCTTGCTTGGCTATAACAAAAATCAGGTAAATAATGAAGATGGCCAGCAGTGCGATGACGGCGGGGTAGGTGACCTTTTTTAGGGCAATATGCAGCAGCAGGAAAAGGCCCAGCGCCACCTCCAGCCCGATCATGACCCTGGCTATGATGCCCGCAGCCAGGAAGCTGTTGATGCCGAGGTCTATGAACGTCCACTGGAAATTATCGAAGGCATTGTCGTTGTGTATCTTGCTCCAGGCAGAGAAGAAGAAAACGGCAGCCAGCAATATAAGCAGGGTAAGGCCCGTGATGCGCCGCCAAAGGGCAGGCTGTTCGGGAGCAGGAAATATTTGTGTGTCCATACGCTAAAAGACGCTCAAAAATAGAGCATTCCGCATTGGGTTGCACGATAAAACTTTCCTAATAAACAGAGGATCAATACAGGTAGCAGGAGTCGACCGTATGGATGTAGTTGTTGTCGTATGTGCCGGACTCGGCCTTGCACTGACTCTGGGCATTCGACTTGGTATCGGTAATGTTGTACTCCTTAAAGGTAGTATCGGGCAGGCCCGGAGTGCCGCTATATGCAATGTTGCAATGGCAGATGTAGGAGCGGGTGCAGGAACCGGCAACAAAAACTACCGCAATACCGAGGGCTAACACAATAGAAGACAGGCGGATGTTCATTAACAATACGTAGTTTGCCTTGCAAGATAATGATTGCGAAGTTAATATTCAAATGTCCGTTGCAATCTGGCACTGCAGCAGCGGCAATTTGTCGGATAACACCTGATTTCCCCCTCGCGGAAGGCCGGGATGGGGCTGTTTATTTCTGGTTTTCCAACATCACCAGGTAATAGCCCCACTTGTTTTTGGCATAGGCCTTTTTCTGCGCCAGGCCGGTTTTGTAGTGGATCTTAGAGAAATAGCTGGCATTGTGGAACAGGTTATACCACTTGGTGCCAAAGAAACCCAGTACGGAAGCAAAATAGATCTTTGCCACCGACTTCTTCACTTCTTTGGTTACGTCCACCATCTCCTTTACTGCAAAGCCGTGCCTGTTGCTCATTTCGTGCATTTCGGCAACAGACAGTATGTCGGACATGGCCCAGCCATTGATCATGGTCTGCATGTCCTTTTCATCGTCAATATTATAGGCCTGCGGCTTAAAGATGTCGGCTATCAGTATGCGTCCGCCCGGTTTCAGTATGCGCTTCATCTCGGTGAAGTAGGCGGTTTTGTCCTGTGCGGTTTCCATACTCTCTATGCACCAGGCCACATCAAAGGTATTATCGGGGAAATTGGTTTTGGTGTAATCCTGCTGAGAGAAGGACACCAGGTCGCCGGCGCCCTTACTCTGCGCCAGTTTTGTAGCCGTACCTACTTGTTTCGCGCTCAGGGTGATGCCCCGTACCTGGCAGCCCACATGTTTGGCTAAGTATATGCTGGACCCGCCAATGCCGCAGCCGGCGTCCAGCACCAGGTCAGTGGCCTGTATATTGCCCAGCTTCATGAGCCGGTAATTGGTATTGAGAATGGCCGCCGCGGTATTGGGGGTATTTTCCTCCCAAATGCCGTAGTGCAGGCCCATGCCTTCCTCCAGTTTCCAGTGCATGCGATAGTGCACTTCGGTCTGGTCATAATAGTTCTCAATATCTTTATTCGTGAATTTCTTCATTCGTTGGCGCCTATCCGGCAAATGTAATGCAGTTGGCTTAAAGATGGGATTTACTAACAGCTATATAACAATATGCCGCAGGTGTTGAAATAGCCTTTCCCAAACCTTTTTTCGTCGTACATTTGCACAATTTGTTTTTTTGATGACCGAGCAACTCAATTCTACTCCGGCCTGGCTGATGCTCAGGGATGGTACAATCTTCAAGGGTAAATCTTTTGGTGCACGCGGCACAGCCGGCGGCGAAATATGCTTCAACACCGGGATGACCGGCTACCAGGAGGTGTTCACGGATCCTTCCTACACCGGCCAGGTGCTGATCATGAATAATGCCTACGTAGGTAACTATGGCGTTAAGGACAGCGATGTGGAGAGCGATTCCGTGAAAATAGCAGCACTCATCTGCAAAAACATCTCAGACCGCTATTCCCGCATGACGGCTACAGACAGTCTTGGGAACTACCTGGTGAAGAACAACATAGTGGCCATATATGATGTGGATACAAGGGCCCTGGTGCAGCACATCCGCAGCAAGGGCGCTATGAACTGCATCATCTCGACCGAGCACTCTGACGCGGCGTCGCTGAGCGCAGCACTGGACAAGGTGCCCGATATGGACGGGCTGGAACTGTCTTCGCAGATATCCACCAAAGAGGCTTATACCCAGGGCGATCCCGCATCGAAAGTGCGCATAGCGGTTATGGACTATGGTGTGAAAAAGCACATCCTGAAGTGCATGACCGACCGCGGCGCATATATAAAAGTGTTTCCTGCAAAGGCATCGCTGAAGGAAGTAAATGAATTTGCACCGAACGGTTATTTCATATCCAATGGCCCCGGCGACCCCGCTTCTATGGACTATGCGGTAGCAACCGTGAAAGATATACTGGCCACTAAAAAGCCTTTCTTCGGTATATGCCTGGGGCACCAGTTGCTGGCGCGCGCCAATGGCATCAATACCTTCAAAATGCACCACGGACACAGGGGGCTTAACCACCCGGTAAAAAACCTGGTAACGGGGCTTTCTGAGATCACCACGCAGAACCACGGTTTTGGTGTGGACCCGGTGGCGGTGAAGGCTTGCGCAGGTGTTGAGGTAACGCATGTGAACCTGAATGATGGATCGATAGAGGGGATCAGGATGAAGGAGCAGCCTGCATTTTCGGTGCAGTATCACCCTGAAGCAACACCGGGTCCGTTTGACTCGCGCTACCTGTTTGACGACTTCATCAAGCTGATCAACGAACATAACTAGTCTCTAACGAACTACTTACTACTTACTACTTACGACTGAAAAATGAAACAAGATAAGGTACTCATAATAGGCGCTGGCGGCCAGATAGGTGTTGAACTGACATTGGCGTTGAGGGAAGTTTACGGAAGCAGCAATGTGGTTGCGTCTGACATCCGCGAAGCGCATCCATTGCTGAAGGACAGCGGCCCATATGTGATATTGAATGCCATGGACCACAATGCCATCCTGGAAACGATAAAGAAGGAAGGCATTACCCAGGTATATCTGCTGGCGGCGCTGCTTTCGGCGACCGGTGAGAAGGATCCTAAAAGGGCATGGGAAATAAATATGCAGAGCCTGCTGCAACTGCTGGAAATAGGCGTGCAGGAAAAACTGGCGCGCATCTACTGGCCAAGCTCAATAGCTGTTTTCGGCCCAACTACACCACACCAGGATACGCCGCAGAAAACGATCGTAGAACCACGAACGGTTTACGGTATCAGCAAATATGCCGGCGAGCTATGGTGCCAATATTATAATCAGCGCTGGGGGCTGGATGTGAGGAGCCTGCGTTACCCCGGCCTCATTAGCTGGAAATCTGAGCCGGGTGGGGGAACTACCGATTATGCAGTTGAGATATATCATGAAGCACTGAAAAGCGGCCACTATACCAGTTTCCTTTCGGAAAACACCTACCTGCCCATGATGTACATGGACGATGCGATAAGGGCTACTATTGAATTGATGGAGGCTCCTGTAGAAAAGATCAAAAGCCGCATGTCCTATAACCTTTCGGCCATGAGTTTCTCGCCTAAGGAAATAGCCGCAGCCATTCAGAGGCACATTCCTGATTTTACCATAGACTACAAGCCGGACTTCCGCCAGCAGATTGCTGATGGCTGGCCCAGGAGCATTGACGATAGCGCTGCACGTGCCGACTGGGGCTGGAAGCACAATTTTGACCTGGATAAGATGACCGCCGATATGCTGCTGCATCTAAAAGAAAAGCAGGCTGTGCACTGATCTGTCATGATGCCCAATCGATAATATTTGCGACCATATAGTAATAATAAAAGCGGAGGACAACCTCCGCTTTTATTATTGTATGAATACCTGGAATTGAATTACTCCTTCACCAGGCGCTGTACTACTTTCTGATCGCCATTGGTCAGCTCGACCATGTAGATGCCCGCTGCCAGATCGCTCAGCGATACGTTGAGCGATCCGTTCTGCTGAGCGCCAAGCGACTTATTGTAAACAGTAATACCGGTTACGTCCGTTATACGGATCTCGGTCTCACCTGGCTTGCCCGATGTGAAAGCGATGTTCACCATATCGGTTGCCGGGTTTGGTGTCATGGCCATATCCAGGCCATTTACCTTAGCTGTTTCTACAGGGCCCAGGCGCAGCTCAAAGCGGTTGTCGCCCTGCGTTGCCTTGTCGCTTGTGATCGTGAACCGGTATTCCATGCCGTCTGTCAGCTTCGTGTACTGGTTCAGCAGCTTGTCGTGCAGGTAAACCTGGCCGCCTGCCGGTACGTCATAGCCCTGCACCTTCATGATGAAGTCCTGGGCATAGCTGCTGGTAAGCCCCAGTGGTATCACCTTGCCGTCGGCATATGGCAAACCGTCCATAGCCATTTTTTTACGGTCAGCAGACCACGAATAGAAGTTCATACCTGAAGGACCTGACGGACGAACCGCATCCCACGCATTGTCCTCGTTGTCAGTTGCCTGGTCGTTGAACTGGATGCGCAACATATCCCATGGCTGGTAGTTCACGTCATACACCGCCAGTGACAGGTAGCCTTGTGCTGCCCTCAGCAATGATGCTGACGAGCTGGATGCCTTATCGGTTTCGTGGAATATCAGTGAATCACCATTGTCTGCGGCCCTTACCTGGAACGATGTATAAGCCTCCATATAGTATGGTGTGCCTGCTGTTATCGGCACCATCACCCAGTTGCCAGCCGGGACCATATAAGGGTTCCACAGGAAGATCGCAGAACCAGTGATCTGGCCGTTGGCCCATGCTGTGTGCGCTATGCTGCCGATGTCCACCGGTGAAGCATATGGGTTACCTATCTGGTTGTAGTCCTGGTTGGCGCCGGTACCTTTTTGCAGGTACACCACCTTTGTGCCCTGGTTAACAGGACCGCTCATGCCCACGGTGGCAGGATCTACGACATATGAACCAGATGCTGGATAGAGCAGCCCTTCACCTTTACTACCACGAATGAACAACCGGAAGCCCTGGTAAGGATGCACCTTGTCGGTGTCGTTACTTGTTTCCAAAGCGTTATTGAATGCATTCCATCCCGGATCATAACTCAGGGCTGAGTTACCATGCAACGGGTTGTACCAGAAGGCTGAAGGTGCGTTGGTGAATGTATTTGTGAAGCCGTATGTATTTCCGCTGTTGCCCGTGATATCAATGAACTTCTCTATCTGGGCAAGTGATATTGTATCGCTGAACGGATGGCTCCAGAAGCGGTAGGCCCTGTGGCCATAATCAATATACTGGCGTACCTGTACTTTGCCGCTGATGCCGGCACCACCGGCTGTGATAGGCGCAATGCGTGCGGTACCGTTCGTTGAATCGGAATTCAGCACCACGCTGTCACCTGTGTTCAGCATACCGCCGCTCAGGCTAAGTGCGCCGGTGATCACCGGCCTTGCGCCGCTGTCCACATTCACACCTGCGGTGTTATTGATATCCAGGTTGGATACATAACCCATACCCTGCATGTGCTGTGCTGTTGAACCACTCATAGAAAGTGTGCCGGCTCCGCTAACTGTGCTGTTGTTGGCCAGTGTGCCCTTCACATTGAGTGTTGATGAGCTGTAGAGGGTGAGGGTAGCACCGCTGTTGATAGTAAGGTTGTTGGTGGTGCCGCTGCCCGAGGTTATCAACGATGGTGCATTGGTGGCGCCTGATGGTATGGTTACATTATCGCCTGATGTTGGCACAAAGCCGCAAGACCAGTTGGCTGAATTATTCCAGTTAGTGTCAGAAGCTCCGGTCCATTGCATCGGAGTTGGGTTGATGGTGATGATGCTGTCATAACTATTGTAGCACGTGTTGGTGCCATCGTGTATATCGATCAGCTCATAACTTTTAGCGGAAGTGAGCGGGCTTGTAGTTACCGTAAACATTCCGCCGGAGATCGTAGTATGGAGCGTATCTCCTTCAGACACATAGTCCAGCACCCCGCCTGTAGTACCACTGAACACCACGCTGGTTGTGTAACCCGAACAAGGCACTGCTGCAGAAGTAATGGCAGCAGTCGGATAGCTGATGACGTTCACATTGATCGTGTAATTGGAGCTGGTGCAACTGGCGCTTGAAACCGTAAGTGTGCCCGTGTATGTGGCAGCAGGTGCTGCACCCGGAACGCTAAGTGTAATAATTCCGCCGCCAGGCAAAGACGCAGGAGTAACATCGCTGAAGCCTGCAGTGTGCGCTGTGCCATCATATGTAATGGCGTAGGTTGTAGGGCTGCCCGTAGTGCCTGAATATGCCAGCGATGCACTGGTTATACCCATACAAACATTGGGGGTTGCACCCAATGTTATTGTAGGCAAAGAATTTACTGTAACGGCGCTTGTCGATCCGTAGGAAGTAGTACAGCCGCTACCGCTGTAAGTGACTGCGACCGAATAAGCGCCGGATGAAACTGTTGGTGTAAACACGGGTGAAGTGGACGACGTGCCGGTAGTAGTGGTAATGCCCGGGCCGCTCCAGCTATAGCTCGGCGTACCTGCGCCACCCGAAGCAGTTGTCTCGGAAAGGCTGAGGTTGTCGCCGTAGCAAAGTGTGGTGGCGGATGGGCTGACATTAACGACTGCCTGTGTGGCCACGGTTACGGGTGACGTAGTGGCATTTGCTGTCGTGCATCCGGAACCACTGTAAGCAAGTGATACACTATATGCCGCCGTAGTAGTGACGGCAACTGTAGGCACAAAGGCGCCTGGTGTCGGTGTTGTTCCGGTTGTTGAGGCGATGCCGGGGCCGGTCCAGGTATAAGTCGCTGTGCCTGTGCCTCCGGATGGTGTTGCAGTAAGCGTTTCAAAACCGCCTGTGCAGATCGCCGACGCCGACGATGTTACTGTTACCGATGGCTGGGCAACTACGTTTACTGTAGCCGTTGAGTTATTTCCTGTACAACTGCTGTTGACATCGGCTGTTGTTACTGTGTAAACCTGTGTTGATGCAAGCCCTGAAGATATAGGGTTATAAACTGTTGTGCTGCTGAGGTCGGTTGATGGTGTCCATGTGTAGCTATAGCTCGGCGTACTGAATCTCCAGCCCTGCGGTGCAACAGAGGTTATCGCATAAGTTGCAGCGTTTTCTCCGTTCGCAGTAAGTCCTGATGTGCCGGTGCTGTTCTGCACTCCGCATGTCTTGCTGGAGCTG
>Ga0316218_1004066_pt1 | contig 11467 bp, 9 predicted proteins | sample TBH18003metaG_FD_203634 | JGI IMG/M metagenome (GOLD analysis project Ga0316218, IMG submission 203634) | Freshwater microbial communities from Trout Bog Lake, Wisconsin, USA - TBH18003 | ecosystem: Environmental > Aquatic > Freshwater > Lake > Hypolimnion/Profundal zone | place: USA: Wisconsin... | reverse complement strand
TAATGCCCATGACCCAGGGAATCTCGACCTCCCAGTTGTTCTTCTGCTCGGCCTCGTTGATGCTGGCCACCAAGGTGAGCCCGGCCGGTGCCGGTTTGGTCTCCCACATGGCTTCCATGGCGGCCAGCTTGGTCTGCTGTGCTTCGCCCACGGTGTAGCCGGACTCATCGCCCAGCACAATGACGCTTAAGCACGAGGCCAGGCCAAAGGCTGCGGCCACGCGAAAGCTGCGCTTGGCAAACTCGACATCGCGTTTTTTGAGCAGGTACCAGCTCGAAATCGACAGCACAAACATGGCGCCGGTGGCGTAACCGGCCGACACCGTGTGCACGAACTTGGCCTGCGCGTCGGGGTTGAACAGTACGGCCCAGAAGTCGGTCATCTCCATGCGCATGGTCTGGTAGCTGAACTCGGCACCCACCGGGTTTTGCATCCAGCCATTGGCAATCAGAATCCAGAGCGCCGACAAATTGGTGCCCACCGCCATCAGCACCGTCACCAGCAAATGTTGGGTCTTGCTGAGCCTGTCCCAGCCGAAGAAGAACAGGCCAATCATGGTGGACTCCAGGAAGAAGGCCATCAGCCCTTCGATGGCCAGCGGTGCGCCAAAAATATCGCCCACGTAATGCGAGTAATAGGCCCAGTTGGTGCCAAACTGGAATTCCAACGTAATGCCGGTGGTGACACCGAGCGCGAAGTTGATGCCAAACAGCTTGCCCCAGAAGCGCGTCATGTCCTTCCAGATGCCGTTGCCGGTCATCACATAGACACTCTCCATAATCACCAGCATCCACACCATGCCGATGGTGAGCGGCACAAAGAGAAAGTGGTAAAGCGCCGTGGCGGCAAACTGTAGCCTGGAGAGGTCTACCAGTTGTTCCGAAATCATTGGTTTGTTCCTTGTGTCGAATCGACTGCGGGTTGCAGCAGCTGCGCGGCTACGCCGCTGGCATCCACAGCCACGCTCTGTTGCCGTACAAACACCCACCAAAGCGCCAGCAGAATGGCGAGCTTGAGAACCAGCACCAGGGCCAGTTTCTTGAGGAGTGTTTGGTCGGAAAAGTACATTGCAGTGGCCGTTGATAGGCATGACTACAGTCAAGATCCATGCCACGCGGCACACAAGGAGATATCTGAATCAATTCAAGGGCTTGGAGCACTCGGCAGTCCGCGCCTCCCGCAAAGTGCCATCTTCCCGACTGCCATAGTTGGCGCTTTTGTGCCATAAGTGGCATACACTGGACGCCGCCCCAAAAAGGATTTTTGTGAAGCCACTGCCGGAATTGATGTCCTTCTTGGAAGGGCTTAGCGAACCCCACATCCTGTTTGATGCGCGCTACCGCATCCTGGCGGCCAATGCCGCCTACCGCCAACAATTCAGCCAGGCGCAAAGCGTGGTGGGGCGCACCTGCTACGAGGTGTCTCACCATTTCAGCGTGCCCTGCGATCAGGCCGGTGAGTCCTGTCCGCTGGCGCAGGCCCGTGAATCCGGGCAGCGCGAACGTGTCATGCACTTGCACCACACTGCCAAGGGCGAGGAATACATCAACATTGAGCTGGCCCCCATATCCAATGCGCAAGGTAAGCAGGCCTATTACGTGGAAAAGATGGAGCCCATCCGGGTAGCAAAGGGGCAGGCGGCGGCGCATGGGTTGATAGGGCGATCACCCGCCTTTCAGGAAATGCTGTCTCTGGTGGCGCGTGTGGCGCCGTCCATGGCCACAGTGCTGCTGCTGGGGGAGTCCGGCACCGGCAAGGAGTTGGTGGCCCAGGCGGTCCATGCATCCAGCACCCGTGCACACAAACCTTTGGTGGCAGTGGACTGTGCCAGCTTGCCGGAGACTCTGTTTGAGTCCGAGCTGTTTGGCCATGAGCGGGGCGCTTTCACCGGAGCCAATACCGCCCGTGGCGGGTTGGTGGAAGCTGCCAGCGGCGGCACGCTGTTTCTGGACGAGGTGGGCGACATCCCCTTGACCGTCCAAGTCAAGCTCTTGCGCCTGTTGGAATCCGGCACCTACCGTCGGGTCGGCAGCACAGATTTGCGCCACGCCGATATTCGCGTGATCTCCGCCACGCACAGAGATCTGGCGCAGATGGTGGCCAAGGGCACTTTCAGGGAGGACCTGTATTACCGGCTCAGCACCTTTCCGATCCCATTGCCCGCATTGCGGGAGCGCCGGGAAGATATTGCCCTGTTGAGTGCGGCGCTGCTACAGCGAATGAGCCCCAAACGCAATCTGACCCTGAGCGCCACTGCCCAGCGTTTATTGCAGGAGCAGGACTTTCCGGGCAACGTGCGTGAACTGCGTAATTTGCTGGAGCGCACCTCGCTGCTCTGCGATGGCGATACCCTGGGCGTTCGCCAGTTGGAGCGTGCCTTGTTGTCCAGTGTGCCGCGGGCTTCGCCCAATCGCCCGGGGCATTCGTTGCCGCAGGTGGAGGTCGCCGGCGTGCCGGGCGACGAACCAAGCGCATCTAAATTGAAGGATGCACAGCGAGCGGCACTCGCCAAGCTGGTGGAAGCGCATGACGGCAGTCGAGCCGAATTGGCACGGCATCTGGGAATTAGCCCACGCTCCCTGTACCGCAAGCTGAAGGGCTTGAAATAACGCCAGCGCCCGGACCACGCACGGCAGGGCATCGCAGCCTCGCCGTGGGGCGATTTGAGCCTACTTGGCTGCGGGCGGTGCTGCCAGGGCGGCCTTGGCCTCGCGCTCCAGTTTGGCCTTGGCGTTGGCCGCAGCGTCCTCGGCGCGGATCAGGTCAAAGGGGCCGTACTTGTGCTGCATCTCGTTGAACGAATCGGCGTAGGGACCCCAGGGGAAGTCTTCGGGTTTGTCGAGCGGGTTGGAGAAGTCCTTGGCTACCTCGCCCTCCCGGGGTTGGCGCGGATGCGAAATAACAAAACCGGCGACGTCATAGGCATCGTCCTTTGACAGCGCTGGGCGGTCCCAGGTGGCCTGGCCGAAAGGCATGTTGGTATACACGTACTGGAAGGTCGACAGGATACGGAACATGGACGCCGACTCGCTGGTGGCATCTGCCCCCCAGAGCGGTGGAAACAAGTAGCCCTTGTGGTCGCCCACGGTGCCCACACGCTTGCCCAGCCCATTGTCGGCGTGGCAGGCGACACACTGCTGCTTGAAGACCAATTCACCGCGTACCAGGTTGGCGGCCCGCTTCGGCTCTTCCAGCACCATCTCTTTTTCGCCTATCAGCTTGGCCCCTTTGGGTACTCCGCGCGAGAGGTATTCAATATAGGCCATGAGGGCCTTCATCTCGATCGAATCGTCGGGGATAGCGCGTCCCGACAGGCTATGGGTAAAGCACAGGTTGATTCGGTTCTCCAGCGTGACATTCCTGCCAAAGCGCGCTTGGAACTGGGGATACACGGCATAGGTTCCCACCAGGGGGGCGGCGTATGGCAGCGTCGCTGCGGCACGGTGGCAACTGGCACAGGCCATGTTGGTACCTGCGTAGCGTTTGGCAGGATTGGCTACCTCTGGGCCTAGGTATTCAGAGGTGTGTACCAGCAGTTCCTGCCCCAACTTGATTAAGCGGTTTTGCTCGTTGTCCGGCATCTTCGAAAGGTCCGTATCAGGCATTTTCCAGGTGCGAAGGTCCACGACCGGACGCGCAGCTGCGGGTTCGGCGATGGCCTTGCCAGCCCCGATGGATGTCAGCAGCGCCAACAGCAAGGCCCCCGCAAGGAGGCCTGATTTATTCTGCTTGGTGTGTGAAAGTGCTGCCTGCGTGACTTTGTTGTTCATGGTTTTTTTCTTTCGATGAGCGGCATCGCCGCAACCAACTGCCAGCCTATTCACAAGCCAATCTTGGCCTGGCGATAGCACGGCAATATTTTGGGCAATTTGTGAACTGCCAACGAAAGGCTAACTGCTTGTGCAGGTTTGGGGATGATCTATATCACTACGCAGTAGATTTTTATGCCAATGATTCCGCCCGCTTAAGTAGAACTTAAGCGCCGAAATTTGTCACGAAATCGACACACCTAATAAGTAACTTAGGGCCTCCTTTACTCAGGCATTTTTCATGAATCCAACATTTAGAACGATTTCGCTTGTCGTTGCATCGATTTCTTCCTTAACTGGCGCTAGCCACGTCATCGCACAAGAAATAACAGGTGCCGGTGCCAGCTTTCCCGCCCCCGTCTACGCCAAGTGGGCCTCCGACTACAACAAGGCTACCGGTGTCAAGGTCAATTACCAGTCCATCGGCTCCGGCGGCGGCATCAAGCAGATCGACTCCAAGACGGTGGACTTCGGCGCCTCCGACATGCCCCTGACAGACGAGATCCTCAAGTCCAAGGGCCAGATGCAATTCCCCACGGTGATGGGCGGAGTGGTTCCGGTCATCAACATCAAGGGGATTGAGCCTGGTCAGTTAAAGCTGACCGGCGCGGTGCTGGCCGACATTTTTCTGGGCAAGCTGAGCAAGTGGAATGACCCCGCCATCAAGGCCCTGAACCCCACACTTGCTCTGCCGAATATGGACATCTCGCAGGTGCGCCGTGCCGACGGTTCTGGCACCACCTTTATCTTCACCAACTATCTGAGCAAGGTGAGCCCCGAATGGAAGACAAAGGTCGGCGAGGGCACGGCAGTGAACTGGCCGGTGGGCGCCGGTGGCAAGGGCAACGAAGGCGTGTCGGCCTTTGTAAACCGCCTGCCCAATTCCATTGGCTATGTGGAGTATTCCTACGTCAAGCAAAACAAGATGAACTACGCCATCCTGCAAAATGCATCGGGCGCTTTCGTCCACCCGGACGAAACGGCCTTCAAGGCAGCTGCGGCTGGCGCCGACTGGAGCAAGTCGTTCTACCAGATCCTGACAAATGAACCCGGTAAGGAAGCCTGGCCCATCAGTGGCGCCACCTTCATCTTGATGCATGAAAAGCAGGACAATCCAGCTAATGCCGCTGCGGTCTTGAAGTTCTTTAACTGGGCCTACGCCAACGGCGGCAAGGTTGCCGCGGATCTGGATTACGTACCCATGCCAGCCTCTGTGGTGGCCGCCATCCAGAAGTCATGGAGTGACATCAAGGACAACGCGGGTAAGCCGGTAGCCTACAAGTAGGTCCAGCTTGTGAAGCAGCCAAGGCCCTGATGACCTGGCTGCTTCACAAGCAAGTTCTTGTAAGCCATGACATATAAATTTATGGCTTAAAAGCAAAATATTCTACTCTGCCGCAATACTGGCGGACACGTAGACAACATACGATTAATGGCTTATTTAACGCGGTGCTGTGACCAGGCGATATGCTTGGAAGGTGACGCTCACGGATAGTCCGCCGAGAGTGTTGGATTTACTGATTTCAATCGTTGCTGAGTGCAAATCGGCGATGGTCTTGACAATGGAAAGCCCCAAGCCACTTCCTGAAACTGGGTTTCCAGGAATTCTGTAAAATCTATCCATAACACGTGCATAATCACTCTCCGGTATCCCCGGGCCAGTGTCCTCTATAAGGAGGCAGACAGATCGGCCATTTAATATTACTTTGAAATCTATTTTTCCATGCTCTGGAGAATACTTAATGGAATTATCCAAAATATTACGCAGCATAATTCTTATGGCCTCCTCCTGTCCCATCACAAAACACTCGTCGGTTTGACTCAAGCCCATGTCGATATGCTTTTGCAGTGCCAGGGGATAGACGTCAGTAAATGCGACTAAACATAGTCTATTTATATCAAAGTGTTTGGTGGAATTATTCGAGTTGGAATTGGACTGTTGTTTGGCCAAAACCAACAGTTGTTCGACCAATCTGGTTGCTCGGTCGATTCCAGTACCTAATCTGTGTACGGCAACTTCACGATCCTTCTCTGTGTGAGCGCGTCTGAGTTGTTCAACTTGCAATTTCAGCGCTGAAAGTGGTGAGCGCAATTCATGAGCGGCATCGGCTACAAAATTCTTTTGTGCATTAAATGCTTGGCGCATGCGTCGCAATAGCAGATTGAGCTCTTCAACCAAAGGGCGTACTTCATTGGGCAAACCTGCAGTATCCACCTCATCAAGGGAGTCTGCTTCTCGCGTTGAAATCTGCCGCTGCACGCGATAGACCGGGGCTAGGGAAGACGTCACGACCCACCACACCATGAACAGCAAAAGCGCGACCATAACCATGATCGGAGTGGTGGTTCTGATGGCCAGATTGCGAGCCAGGCTGCGGCGTGCAGCCCGGTCTTGCGCCACTTGAATGACTTGCTTTCCATGGAGCAGCGTGTACAGCTTGTAGGTTGTGCCACGCGCATCAAACAGTGTGAAACCGGTGGTCTCCCGCAAAGGTAAAGTGGTGCTAGAAGAAGACTGAAAAAGGACCTTGTGATTCGTCGTTGCGACTTGGACAATGAATTCGAAACTCTCTTCCTCATCCTGCCGAAACCCGTTGCTACCGTAACCATCGAAATTGAGTCCAGGTCGAAGCGACAAAGCCATTTGTTGCATCTGATAGTCGAATATCTCATTGGTTTCGTCTAGTGACGTCCTGTAGGCGATGAACAACTGAATGCAGGCTGTTATCACCACGGCCGAAAAAAGTAGAAGCAGGAGCCTGGCACGCAAAGAATTTGTGACCTTGCGCTTCATGGGCTTCCTTTGGAAATCATATATCCAACCCCTCTGACATTTTGGATCAGTTCGGCCCCGATTTTTTTTCGTAAGCTATGGATGTGAACCTCAATTGCATTACTGCTTACACCGTCCTTCCAGCTGTACAGTCGGTCCTCAAGTTGATTGCGCGAAAGAACAATGCCAGGACGTGCCAGTAGCAGTTCCAAAATGGCCCACTCACGTGCCGACACCATAACCGGCTGTCCTTCAACTTTCAACTCGCGCGTCGCTGGGTCAATGCTTACACCAGCATACTCGTAAATAGGCTCGGCACGGCCAACAGACCTGCGAACGAGCGCCCGAATTCTGGCCAGCAACTCACCCAAGTCATAGGGCTTTACGATATAGTCGTCTGCTCCTGTGTCAAGCCCTTCGATGCGTTGGGCTATGCCGTCGCGAGCTGTGGCCACCAGGACCGGCGTCCTGTTCTTTCTATCCCGCAGTATTTTGAGTACGGTTAGTCCGTCGCACTTTGGCAGCCCTAGATCCAAGAGAATGAGATCGTATTGCTGATTTTCCAGAACGGAGATAGCGACATCCCCGTCTTTTACCCAATCTACGGCATAGCCCTCGTCACGCAGGAGATCAAGCACTGATTCCCCGATCATCGTATCGTCTTCAACAAGAAGCAGACGCATGACAGCCTCGTGAAATCTACTTGTTTATCTGCGAGTCCATGACCTCGATTACCCTTGCGGTGATGTCCGTTTTGGGGTTTGCATACACCACATCCTGAAACACCATGTCTACATGCATAATTTCAGCTATTTTTTTCACAGCCTGGGTGGCAATGCCAAATACGTGCTGGATGTCATCACGTTTTCTGGCATCACGATCCTCAAAAAATTGCTGTTGCTTGCGTTTCAAATCTCGTGCCAACGCATCATTTTCGACCTGCTTGTCCTTGAATTGCGAAGGGGAGAGGCTTGGCCCAATTTTATCGAGCTCAGCGTTCTTTTCCTTCAATACCGTTGCAAGGCCTTGCAGCTCATTCTCCTTGGGCAAGAAGTCCGCCTGGAACTTGACCAATGCTTCCTTTGCGACCTGGGAGTCACTGAGGATCTTGCGCGCATTGATGGTTGCGACCGGGATCTCAGGCGTGCTGGCAGATGCCAAGGTGCTCACACAGAGAAAACAGGAGATGAATGGGAGTACGAGATTCTTGTATTTCATTTGACGTTCCAGTCGACGAAGTGAACTGAACTGAACTGACTTTTTGTTCTGCATTAGCGAAATGCCACTTGACGCGATTGCACCATCGGTGCCCTCAGTCGGGTGAGGTACTGTCGAATTTGTAACGCATCCCGCAGTCGAACGGCATTCGCCCCAGCATTCAACAGAACCAATGTTGCGTGTGAACCTGCTTGTTTAACTCGCATGATGAGGCAATGGCCAGCCTCGTTGGTAAACCCTGTCTTGGAAAGTAGTACATCCCAACCAGTTGCACCGACCAAGCTGTTGGTATTGTGGACCGTAAAACTGCGTCCATTCATTCGTATAACCTCAGACTTGTCGGTTGTGATACTGGCGATTTGTGGATACCTTGCCGCGGCTTGCGCCATCTTGGCCAAATCGGCGGCACTGGATGTGTTTTCAGGCGAGAGACCTGTAGGCTCCTTGATGGTGGTTTCCTTCAGACCGAGCGCCTTGATCTTAACTTGAACGGCTTGAAGAAATGCAACGGTGCTGCCGGGATACGTTCTAGCCAATGCCGCCGCCGCCCGATTGTCAGACGACATCAATGCCAGTTCAAAGATCTCTTTGCGCCTTAGCGTGGTTCCCACTGGAACATGTGATTTGCTGTGCTTTAGCAAGTCAACATCCGAGGCTTGAATCGATATAGCCGCATCCATATCCGGCTTACTGTCGAGCACCACCATAGCGGTCATCAACTTGGTAAGTGACGCAATGGGAACAATTGCATCGGCGCCTTTGGATAGCAACACTTGGCCGGTGTCATCACTCACCACAATGGCGTGTTCGGACCGCAAAGTTGCCGCCTGACAAAAGTCTAAGGTAAAAAAGAGTGAAATGGCAATTGCGATGAAAAATTTTGAAGTCATCGGATCGAAAGTGGCAGTTTGGGTGTGACGCTCACTGAAAGGGAGCCGATGTAATAGAAATGAAACGGCAGTTGCGATGATGATCTACTTGGCTTAAGTGAGACTTAAACGCATGCGCTGTCACTGTGTGCGGCATCAATCTGCAAAAAAGGTAGGCAAAATCTGCAACGTTCTTCCGTAATTGCCGTAGCAGCATTTGCAGAGGACAGTAATATTAACAACTGGAGTTTGAATGAAAAACGTTAACCGCTTGGCGCTCATCGGTTCACTGACAACGGCTATGCTTTTGGGTGCCTGCAGCAGCACTCCAGTTGCGCCACCAACAACTGCAACCCCACCAGCGCCAACGGTACAGCCTGCGGCCGCGCCATCAGTGGCACCCAAGGCGGCTACACCCGCGCTCGTGACCAAATCGGAGATAGCCGCTTATTTGGATCCGGCTAACCCACTGAGCAAAGACAAAAGTGTCTACTTCGACTTTGACCAGTACTCGGTAAAGCCAGAAGGTCAGCACGTTCTTGAAATGCATGGCAAGTATCTGGTGTCCCATTCCGGCGTGAAAATTAAGGTCGAGGGCAACGCCGATGAGCAGGGTGGAGCGGAATACAACCTGGCACTTGGTCAGAAGCGCGCCGACGCGGTTGTCAAAGTCCTTAAGGTTTTTGGTGTGCAAGACACTCAAATGGAGGCGGTCAGCTTTGGCAAGGAAAAGCCCAAAGCTTTGGGCCATGATGAACAGTCTCGCGCCCAAAACCGCCGTGTCGACTTGGACTACCCAAGCAAGTAAGCAGGAATAGGTGGCCGTAGCATTTCTTGCTTTATTGCCTTCGCAATAAGGTTTGCAGGAGGACTAATGCATTGCTGTCCAACTGCCACCCCAAGCCGATTGCTTTTGCAATCGGCCGCTTAGACGTGCATGGCCATACCTGGTTTGCGATGGTTTTATTTTTTCTATTGCAGCCTTCGGCAAAAAGTCAGTGGTTCATGCCTCCAGCACTATATTCAATCTTGGCGGGTATATTCCCCGCTCCCTCTGGAGCGTTCTCCTACCAGGCAAAGCGCAAGCGAGTCGTAGGGCTCCCGGCTTCTGATACTCTAACCCTCTGGGTGGGGGTTGTTCATTTGACTTATGGTATATGACTATTTCCTGAGACTCAAAAGCCATGAAAGAACATTCGATTTTTCTTCTGGTGTGCATTCCCTACCAATCACGTCGTTGCAATTTCTACGGAACCATTTTTCTGTCTTTGCAGCATCCGTGAATCGTTCTGAATTTACCGCGGGAGCCATCGGTTGAATTGTCTTTCCCGTCTTAACGTGCTTGCCTAAAGCAGTTGGATCATTTGTGTGGCAGCTGGAGCAAGACCAGTCACGCCCATGTTTGGATGTGAAGAAATCGTGGCCACTGCTTGTTCTGGGCTGTATTCCTGCAAGACGTACGAAAGTTTCTATTTGCTTTGCAGGCGTCGTGTTTTCAGCATGGACATGTGGGCTCAACATGACAAAAAATCCTGCCGATAAAAGTCCGATCAATGTTTTCATCAAGTCTCCAAAGTATGGAGCTAGTCTATATCGCTATAAATTAAGTCAGACTTAACTTGAGATTTTGAGAACTATCAATTGTCAGCTTTTGTTGAGTTACGCCTGCTGCCCACCAGAGGACTTGAATTGAATGTGTTGACCTGCATTGAAAAATTGATTTGCAGTGCAGTGCAGTGCAGTGCAGTGCAGTGAGTGTCATTTACTTTGACTCAAAACTAATTGTGCTTGCGGCAGTTCAATCCCTGTGATTGGTGCCACTTCGCAGAAATGTCCGGACGTCTGATCGCCACAAAATCGCTTGCGCTCACGGGGTCAGGCAGATATAAGATATGTAAAGGTCCGGAGGGAAAGTTGAAGCCTGCGCGCAGCTGAATTGGAACGATGGCATCGCGATGCATTCGTAATTTGAGCGTTAAGTTACGTAAAGTTAGTTTGCTCTCGTCTTGCCCTGAACTAGACTCAGTTCCGCACCCGTAATACCGTATTTATGAAAACTTGGATTGTCCTGAGTCTTTTGGGCTCACTATGTGCTTCGGCAACAGCGCAGTCATCTGATCCACCGTCGGCATTGCTGTTGAAAGAAATGTCAGATGACCGCTCGGAAGTGCGGCTGATTACGTCGCTATTTGCGCCAAACACCTCAAGTCCATGGCATGTCCATCCAAGCGCAGTTGTAGTCTATGTTGAGGTCGGAGCCGGATTTTGGGAAATTGAAGGCAGACCATCCATGACAGTAACTGCAGGGCAAGGTCTATTGGAGCCAGCCAATAGGCGTTCCAAAGTTACAAATACTCTTTCTACGCAAGTTCTCAAGTTAGTGTCTTTTCAAATCTCGGATCCTTCGCGACCATTTTCAATTCCATCGAAGTGATCTGATCGCATGTTGCCATATGCCGAATATGACAGATTGACATATCTTCGGATTGGGTTTGGTTGGCTTTTTACTCCGAGTGTAATCATGTTTCGTTATTTACGTGTTGCGATACTAGGACCGGTTGCTGGCGATACATTTAACCCTTGAGTGTCTGGAAGCTCTGCACTAAGGAGTCGGAATGCAAACAGGACTCAATCTGTATGACTGCCCCCCAAGAAATGGAATTGGTGGTGCACCTAAAATTTAGCGATGCATGGTTTTCAACCCGTATGACTGCTTCTGAGCTGTACCGTTGCTGCCAGTAATGACTGAATTGGAGCAGCAACCACTTTTGAGCTGGCTTTTCGTGTGACTCCTAACG
>Ga0316218_1004064_pt1 | contig 11471 bp, 10 predicted proteins | sample TBH18003metaG_FD_203634 | JGI IMG/M metagenome (GOLD analysis project Ga0316218, IMG submission 203634) | Freshwater microbial communities from Trout Bog Lake, Wisconsin, USA - TBH18003 | ecosystem: Environmental > Aquatic > Freshwater > Lake > Hypolimnion/Profundal zone | place: USA: Wisconsin... | reverse complement strand
AATATTCATCAGCTTAATTGACCTCAATTCATATAACTCTCTGATACTTGTTTCCAAAACAAAGGTTTCCCAGAAACTTGATGATTCGAAACCAACAAATTCAATGTTTAATGGCGTGCTTTCTTTTCTATTTAAAAGGAAATCCAACTCTGACTTTGTTATTGTATAAGAAGAATTAATTGGAATTTTAAATCGCTCCTTAATTAACTCAAGTTTATTTCTAGTATAATTGATAGAAGAATTTTCTTTGCCGAATGTTATTATTAAATATTTCGAAAATCTAGTGCCATAGTCTGAGTTCCATTTATTAATTTCTTCTAATGAAAAATTGGTCATTATTCTTTTTCTTTCACAATCAAAGAGTATTACAGAATCTAGTTCGTCAATTATTTGATTACTGATTTCATCAATTTCATTTAGTGTTTTGGTAGCATTTATAAGATTATAACTTTCTCGATTGTTATCGATTGATTTAGTGTATGGTCTAAATTCAAACTTTTGAGCTAGTGAAGTAAAGAAGTTTTTTTGTAGGTTTAAAAGTGATTTTGGCTTTAATGATGAATTTTCATTTAGGCTTTTATAGAATTCTAAAAGGACTCTATTTTCTTTCTTATCATTAACCCATTTAATCCAAATTTTATTTGGCTTGTTTTTGTTGTTTAATTTCGCCCCGTCTGGGCATTTCATCTCTAAACCTTTTAGTCTTGATTCGATCACAGCTATTAGTTCTTTGAGTGTAAAATTGCTTTCTTGGAATGTGTCAATCGAATAATAATATTTAAATAGTTTTATGCTCAAAAACTCTCCAATAAGCAACTTTTGAGCATCATCAAATTCGTTTTCAATATGTATATGCAAACTTGATAAACCGGTATTAGTGGATAAGAAGTATAAATTGAGTATTTGCTCTAAGTAACAAATTATTTCAGTAAACTCTGTTTTGGAATCATTTTGAATTTCACTGATAATGTTGTCCAAAGTGTTTCGTGTTTCTTTCGTAAATGAATTCAAAAGAGGTAATATATGTTGTGTAATCAAATCCATTATTCAACAATATTAATTTCTACATTCAAAATAGCCCTTGTAATCCCCACAAACAATTCGTATTTGTTAAGCTCACTTGGCTTTGAAATCACTAAAAACACATTCTTCTTTTCAAGGCCCTTGAATTTTAGTATCGAGGAATATCTCAATTTGTTTGCAGTATCACCAACATTAAACTCTGATAACTCTTCAATATCTTTTATAATCAACAACTCTCTTAAATCCTCTTTTCCTTTGTATTCACCTCTTAAAAATGAAGATTCAATGAGAACAATACAATCATGGCCTTTTAATGAAGAATCAGTTTCTCTAATTGGAGTTAAGATGCTTTTAACTATATGCGACTTTACTTCTTGTAAAGTTTTGTGCCGTCTAACTTGGATATTAGAAAATTTCATTTCAAAATCATCAGTATCAAATATTTCTGGATGTTCTAATATTTCTGATGATAATCTCCGAATATCAGGATTTTGTGCACTTCTTTTAACCTCATTGATTTTGAAATGACAATAATATTCAGTCAACAAATCGGCAATTTCAGCTACACCTCTTCCACTTGTTGAATAGCTTTGGTCAATATCATATAACACCAGAGAGTTGCCATTAACTAATCCTTGCCCATTAAAACCTGAAAATTTATTGATAAACAAATCCAAGCCTCTGTCAAGAAGATCTTGTGCTTCATCAATTACTATAAAATCATATGGCTTAAGTTTTTCCTCATTTTCAAGTCTTTGAATGGTGTTTTTAACCAAATCATAGAACTGATCTACAGTTAATGAGCTTAATTCCCTAAAGTCTAACGATGGATTGAGTTTTTGAATGAACCTGAAAAATGTTGTAACTTCTATTTTACTAGATAACTGTCTCTCATTTAGCAGAGATTTGGTATAGTGCATTAGAAGATTATTCCAACACAAATAAATCCCATTTTTATTATGCTGCTTGTCAATAAAGGCTTTTGCAATAGTTGTTTTACCGCTCCCAGGGGGACCTTCAATCATTACCCTTGGATTTTTATACAATCCATCTAGGATTTCAATGTTTTGGATTCCAAGCCACTCTAGCGTATTTATTGTATTTAATTGATTTCTATCTCCAATAATTGGACTGAGTATTTTTTTGATTGCAACATATTCCTTTGGAGAAACCTCACTATAATTTCTAAAGTGCTTTTGGTGTTTGCTTTTGGAGTAGTCAAAGACATTCAATATAAACTTTTCTATTGACCCTTCATAATCTTTAGCAAGATAAGAAGTCCACAATAGTTTATTGTCGATTAACTTTGATTCAAATGGGTAATCAACGTGCGGAAAAGCTGTTGCTTCGCAGAAAAAACACCCTTTTAAATTATTAAGAATGTTGTCTTTTAAGGTGTATTTATATCCTTCGGCTTGTTTAAATGGATTTTGTTTAATTGGAGTTTCGAAGTTTTTTCCGTAGAAAAAGGTATTGTCTTTTGTAGAAATAGGACCGCCTTTTACTTCCAATACCAGAATGCCATATTTACATAAAACCAAAAAATCAATTTGAGAACTTGTTTTTTTGTAGTAATTGAAGTTGTCAGAATGTTCAGGAAGTTTCAAATCGTGCCAAACATCCCATTCTAAGTTACTTTTGTTTAAGTCATTCCAAAGTTGCCTGTAAATATCAATTTCACCACGCAGAGGAGAGCCATCTTCCTTAACGATTATGGTTTCTAAAGCATCTATTGGGTTATTGGGATGAAATCTTACGGGCATAATCAATTCTCATTTGCAATGGTTGAAATTTTATTAATTGCATATAATGCGAAGAGTTGCCTAACGGGAACTTTGTCTTTATGCTTAAAAAACTTTAGCTGGTTTTGTTCAACCTCTATATTTTCAATGTTTAGTTTTTCAATTAGCTCCTGAATTGAATCAACTAATTCCGTTGGTTCAATAAATTTAGAATTCGATTTTTGAAGTTCATAAAGCTTTTGCATTTCTTGAGCATTTCCAATTTTATCGGAAAATCCATTGTTGATGAACTTTAAATACTCCTTTCCTCCTTTGTATTCTTTAATTATTCCTTCAAGGTTTCTGTAATAATTATCAGCTATTTTTTGAATTGGAAAACCCTTGCCTGTGCCATATTGAATTGACGTAAACCATTTGCCCTCTGCTGATTTTGAGTTCTTTTCTATGTCATAATTGGATAAAGTGACAGTTAAGTTTCCATCTTTTATGGGGTGCCTTCTAAACCTTGAGCCTTGATTTTTAACTGGAGGTTTATCAAATGTTTTTAATTTATATGTATTAAGATTTACTACCCCTTTGATATTGACCTTTTTACTCAAAATAAGATTATTTGGTATAGGTAGCCTGAGTTCTTCTAAAACCATTTTGGCAAATGCTCTACTGACTGAACAACAAACCGCGTTACCAACTAAACGCCATTTGTTGTTATCTGCACCTAAAAACTGATAAGTAATTGGGAATCCCATTATTATAGCAGCCTCTCTTACAGTTGGCAGACGATATTCACCATCTCCAATTCTGTTAAGTTCGGATTTATAAATTATAGACTCTCTAGAATTAGCAATTTTTGTTGCTGTAATCGTGCGACTAGGTTTGTTCTCGTTTTCAGGAAATGACATTTTTCCCATAAATGGGTGATTGATTTTCCAATATTTCGAAAACTTCCATTCTACTTTGTAAATTCCTGTGTCATAGAAATGATCAGTTAATTGTGTTTGCGAAATTGATAATTGATACTGTGGGTCGATAATTAATTTATCTGACTCTTTGGCAAAAGGATGAGGTAAGTTTTTCTTCATCTTTCCAATTGTTAAGTATCCTTTTTTTCCATCAAGTCCATTTTCTGAATGAGTTGCTTTGGGAATTATTAACTTCCCTTTTTTAATGACTTCACCTGAGATGACACGTTTTCTAGCTTGGAAAGAACCATAGTCAGCTGAGTTTATTATAGCTGTGTTTTCGTATAAATCAATTGCGATTTTCAGAGGGCTAATTCTATTCTTATTTGCCCATTCAGCTAATCCTAAATCTTTAAAAGTGTAGGCGGTCTGTAAATATCTTTTTGAGTTTACAACATTTTCCATAAACCAAGCTTTGAGAATAGAATTAGGTTGATGTTTTTTTACAGCAACAATCCTCAAAAATGTTTCTGTTAAGTCAACACCCAATGATTTATCTGCATTACCCGATTTATTTGAACTTGAAAAGCTTACGCAAGGAGGACTTCCAATAATAATTTCTGTATCTGGTAATTTTTCAATTTCATCAATTGAATGCTTAAAATCTAAAATGTTCTTTACTTCACAGTTTAAACTAAAGTTATGGTTATAAGTGTCTACTGCAGGTTTCCAGTGGTCAAATCCGTATACGATTTCATAACCCATTTGTCTGAATCCCTCAGAAAATCCGCCAGCACCACAAAAGAAATCTATGACTCTTAGTTTTCTCATTTACAATATTGTTTTCATTAGTGTGATTGCAAAAATTGCACACATTTGGTTTTGCGAAGGGCAGCTTTAGTGTCAGGCAAAACCAAATGTGTGCAATGCGGGTTGGCAAAAAGAAATTTTAAAAAATGTAAAGGGTGGGCTTTTTCTTTTTCTATTGTCACCTGTCCGTATAGCAAAACACGGACAGTTAGTTTGTCTGTCTGCTTGTTGAATATGGTCTGTATGTCAAGTCCATTTTTAGTCATTATCTTTCTGTGTCGTCTGTCTTTTTAGCATTGGTGGTAACGGTCAGGGCTTTAAGCAGTTGGGGCATGCACTTCCGTCCAGCCTGGCAACTGCCGCTGAATAAATGTACAAAAGCTTAATGACATATTCTACTGACGAGTCGCGTTGGGTCGCCCTGAAGTTGAAGCCGGGATTTTTGTTGCAGATGAAAGACGCTATTCTGTCCAGCCCCAATTGCTGAAAGCTGGTGTTGTGCGCAGACCTATTTCTTTACAACTATAGTCTTGGCGACTAAATCGCCAACTCTTTGATTTAGGATATTGTTCGAAGCTACGCTAAGCCCAACTACACCAAATAACGGAAAGAAATCAACAAGATCGAAAAGGTGCCGAATGATGCATTGTTTAATAGTTGCATTTTGAGTGCTTGTATCGACAACTTTCAAACCAAAAATAAATTTGCCAAGGCTTTGTCCAAAAAAACCTTCTGTAATTGGTGTTATAAACCAAAATATAAAACAAAATAAAGCTGGAAACCCAGTTACCTCTGTATGTATAGAATTATTTGAAGTAGTAATTACCCCATAATTTGAAGCTATAAACCAATAAAACACTGAATAAATCGAATAGTCTATCAATATTGCTAGATAACGGGCTGTCTTTGTTGCGAGTGGTATACTTTCAGAATGAATTGTATTTATTTCTGACATTTTATTAGAATGATTTAGATTTAAAGGTTTGCGCACAACGTTCAGGGCTTTGTGCAGGTGGGATTTAGCATTCCTTCCGCCCGGTACCAAAGCCAAATTTATAATTATAAGTTGAAAATACATTCAAATGCCCGGCGTTGTTCGTCCGCCGAAACCGAAGCTGGGCTTAGCACACAGCTGATTGTTATTCCGTCCGCCCCACTTGCACAAAACCCCATGTTGGTGGCAGTTTTTCTCATTAGTATTTCAAAATTACATTCTCAACTAAGTCGTCTATGAATTCTAAAGCTTTACTTTTTGGCAGAATAATCGTAGATGGGTGTGCAAATGAATTACGAATACCTAATTTGGTGTCCAATATTTTTCTTACATCATTAGAAATTATCCCTGCACTTCTGCAAACTTCAATAAATTGGCTCTCTTTAATATCTCCAAAATCATCTTTAGAATGAATTGACTTATTAATGTTAGCTCTTCTTAGTGCTGCAATAAAGTCTGTTAGTTTATTTGCCAAAATATATTCATAAATATGGTCTATAGTCAGTAGCCAAACCATAATAATTGATGCTCGATAAGCTTCAACTTCAAATGTTCTTATAGCTTCCTCTAAGTAATCTCTTTCGCTTTTCTTTTGCAATTTGTCAACTAAACTTCGCATTGCATTATTCACAATGATAGTAGGAACGTCTAAATTGACATTCTTTTCAAGTTCAGAAAACGTTTGTCGAGATATTTTATAAGTTGTGATTTTATTATTTTTAATAAATTTCTGCTGACCCTTTTTTTTAACTGAATTGTCTGATAGATACTTTGGAATGTTTGAATATGGCGGAATGTTTAACTCTGTAAAACAGTCTCCAATATCTTTTGATTTAAAAGTCTCAAAAGTTTTAAAACGTACTAAATAGTAGGCAAAGTAGTCTATCATTTCAGAGTTTTTTAAATGCTGAAAGTCTGATATTTTCAATACAAATTCAGATAAACTATTAATCATTAATTTTCTTTGCTAAATCGTGTTCTATAAAATTAATTCCTGTTCTTGTAACCTTTATGTCATTAGTATTTGAAACATCTAACCACCCTTTATGCTTTTTTGTGTCATTCAATGTTTGTGGAAAACTAGGAACTTTTATTGATAGTTGGCGATAACAACTATAAATATGATTTGTTGAAATTTCGCTGATTTTTAAAATCTCCTGAAAGTAATATGCAAAAACTAAGTTGTTCTCATAATTTGTCTTAATTGTGTATTCGTTGTAAAAGTCCTTTAAACTCTTATTATCAGTTGGTTTAAAATTAAAATCAGTCAAGTAAACTGGGTCTTTAGAACTTACAGTTTTAGCTTTTTTAACTGTCACTTTATCTTTTTGAGTTTTGGGCTTTTCTTTAGGTGGCGTGTCTAATAAATTTTGTTCTTTGTTGTTATTTTCATTGGATGGCTCAGGACTTGTGTGTGCTGGTGGGTTGCCTATCAAGTTATCTACAACTTCAAAGTGAATTGAAAGCATATGAAAAACCTTCAAAATACTTCTTTTGTCTAATGGACTTAAAGCGTCTGCACATTGGTTGAATGATTTCAATTCTCTTTCCTTGTCTGTCATTGTTCTTTAAAGTTTTATGATGTGTCGAATAAAATTGCCACCAACACTTAAAAGTACGCAACACAAAATACACATACAAATTAATTTTCAATTACTTATATCTGCGTTTTTTTGGGTAGAAGCTTTTTGCTACTTAAAAAAACGCAGGGTATCTACCCAAAAAAACGCAGATTTTACTATGCTAATTTATCCAATGGGTTTTCAATTCTGCCCCCGCTATCCGGAGAGTTTAGGTCCAGTGCTTCTCCGTATTTCTGATAAAAGCCAGACTTGGTATGGCTTAAAACTTCAAAAGTATACAGGTAAAAAATACCTAACCCATATTATTGGAAAATAAATGCAGCAAGATGACTAACACGCTATCCAAAGACTTTCGAAGGCTGTCTTTGGATTTTTAAATATAAATCAGACTTAGTCTGATTATCATTATATATCCATAGTAAGGGTTAAAGCCTGACTAATCCGATATATAATCAAAAGGCAGCGTAGTAGCCATTTTCTCCCACCATGCCCAAAAATTTTCTGCAAACAAATGTTGCGGATCAAAATAACTGCCGTTCGCATATACCTTCACATAATTGGTTCCTATAAAACTTAGCTTCGATACTTGTATGTCTTTTCTGCTTTTGGGTGACAGGTATTTTAAATAATCATTCGGTGCTCCTTTTCTCAGATACTCCACTTCCAAATGATCGGGAATAGACAATACCCCTACCGTTGAATCTATATTGGCAAATATTTCTTGCCTGCTTTTTAAACCGGGTAAAATAATTTCTGTGGCTGCTTCATAATTCAAAACGGTTTTGTAATAAGCAGCACTATCAGCCGCAGCAACCATATTTCTGTTTTCTGCTCCGGCATTGGCAAACAATTGTTTTATTCTATCTCTTTCTGCATCGGTCACTTTTTTTAATGCATATACTTCAAAACCTTCTTTTTCCAATTCATCTTTAAATAAGCTGCGCATAAAATGCATCATGGAACCATGATAGGCTTCTTCCCTGTTTTTCTTCCAGCGATTGACCACACTGCTTTTTGCAGACTTCATTTCTTCAAACAAAGGATAACCTGTGTACACCAAAAACTTGGCATCATCGTTATATTTAAATTCTTCCAACTTATAATGAATGGTATAACCCAATGATTTATTTTCAATAATCAGTTGCTCATCAGAATAAGCGGTTAATTCATTTCGCTTTTCAGAAAAATGAAATTTGATTACTTCCGGATTTTTGATGGTACAATTATTTGCATAAGTTGATGTGCCGATAAAATTTTCTATAAATAAGCTGCCCCATTTTCTCCAACCGTTTTTATCAAATGCCCTCACTTCCACATTGCCAAGATCATTTATTTTTTGTTTCAATATAATCAGCAATGGTTCGGTTAAATTATCTGACTGAATATTTTGTACATGGGTTTCATACCCTAACCCTGACACGATCAGATCAAATTTTCCATTCATCGAATACTTTAAAATAAATTCACCTGTTTCATTAGTGGTAGTGCCGATAGAGGTATTACTTAAATACACGGATGCATTGGGTACCGGTTTTTTGGTATCGGCAGCGATCACTTTTCCTTTTACTGCAAAATTCTGCGCAAAAGAAACTGTTGCCACTATATTGAATAAAATGAATAAAATTTTAAATCTCATATCTTATTATTTATGCCAAACCATTACCGGTTTGGTATATCCCCCGCTATCCGAAGAATTAAGCGAAGCATCTCTTCGGATATACAATAATAGCCGGAATTCTTCCGGCTCTATCGCCTAAACTAAATGATGCCACGAGTATTCAAATACTTCGGAAGGGCGTTATTGGATTTTTTAATATAATCAGACTCAGTCTGATGATCATTATACATCCATAGTGACGCTGCGCTGAACACTATGGATAGCGAAGGTAGCATGGCAAAGTATTGGGTGTTTTAATATGTACGGAATGTTCAAATAGGGTGACACATAACGTCAACGGCTTGCTGCAGATACTTTAAAATAATTTGTTCTTTATTGTCCATTTTAAGTTGATTTTTAGTCAACCTATTTCAGGACGAGACAAAATATGTTGTTGAAGTTAAGTACAAAAGCTGAACATTGAACATCGAGCCAGAACCGCTGCTGATGCTTGCACATAGCTGATGTAACACTGTCCAGCCCTGCTTTTGCAAATACTTTTGTTGTGCGTACGCCTTTATAAGACTAAATAATCTATCTTTTTAATTCGTGTCCAACCTTTGCTCTTCAAGTTTTGATAAATCAAAAAAGTGTGTCCGAAATAGGCAAATCTCAGTTCTTCTGTGTCATTGTCTTTTTTAAAAGTGGTAATGTCAAGAAATGCAAATTGATTGTCTGTGGTAAAGATTGGGTCAGTTACGGAAAAGAAAAAACCATTCTTTGCTTTTTCATATGACTTAATCAGCTTGAATGCTTTAAATGTGTCAACCAAGAGCCTTGGCAAAATTGATTTAGAAAACTGATATAAATACTGTTTTTCGTCATCGTTGAAGAGGTTGTTAACCGTCGTGTCTTTGAATATATAGCAGTAATTATAAGGTGAATGTTCGTCACGCTCCAACTCTCTTCTTACAGTCTCCGATGACAAGTCTTGGTCGATATGAAAGCGGCAAGTATTCCACTTGTCAGTCTTGTTCATAACATAAAAAACAGTTGGTTTTTTGTTGTCTAAACGTGTCGTTATGTCGAAATTAGACTTGTCCCTGAAGGCAAGTTTGATTATGTCATTGTCTTGGGAGAAGCACCGTATCCCAAAAAATAAAATCGTTATGGTGGTTAGAAGTTTCATTAATGGTGACGCACAACACAAATATATACGCTACTACAAATACTTTCAGGTAAAAATTTAAGGTTGAAAATCAATGAATTAACGTTATACTTTTTGTATTGTTATGGCGTCAATGACGCAATTATACATTTTGTATTGTTATTACGCAAAGCCAACTTTGAACATTACATCTTATGGCTAGTTCAACGCAAAGCCTTCTCAGTCACACTGTAATAGTGACAAAGTAATTAATGAAATATGATTTTTTTTTGGGGGGGGTAGCGATATAAATGTATAAAATATTTATATCATTTCATAATTTAATTTGTAAGAATTTTACATATCCGCCCCTATCCGAAGAGTTAATCGAAGCGTCTCTTCGGATATATAATAATAGCCGGAATTGTTCCGGCTCTATCGCTTTAAACTTAACGGTGCTGCAACTATTCAAAGACTTCTGAATCGTTTCTTTGAATTTTTTTTAATCATCAGATTCTGTATCATCATTATTATACATGCTTGTATTATTTCACTAACATGATGGAAAGCAGAAATAAAAATTTTCAACAGGAACATCCCAAAAATTTGGCAGTATGCTTTATGGCATGGAATTCAATTCCTTTATAATTCTTGCGGTGCCGGCATCTTTGGAGATTACTAAAGAAGGCACTAATGCTTCTAATCTTTTTTTAAGTTGTTCTTTTGAGTCTGTTTTATAAACCTTATCCTGATAATAAATCAACAAGCCTGACTTGATTAAACCTGGCCTTTCATTAATATTAAACAGGTCATCATAAATTTTTACAGGTCCGTTGGTTAATTGCCTGAAAAAATAAGCACGGTTATTTAATCTTACAAAAGTAGTAGAATCCGCATTCGTCAAACTGCTGTCTGCTCCGTAAAAAACAGCTTTATCTATTTTGGATATTTTATATCGTTTTATCAAATCTCCGTGATTATTATAAAGCTTTAAGTTGAAAGTCGGGAATTCCCATGTGGCATATTCAAAAGTTCCTGAAACCTTTTCTCCTGAATTTAATATGATATAGCCGGTATGTTTTTGATAATCGATTGCATATTTTGATGAGCCTGCTCCTGCTGCTGCAGCTATCGCAACCGCATTTTGTGCATGTACTATTGATGATGAAAATAACAGCAGAAACAGAATTTTCATTCCTTTATAATTTATATAAAACTAAAAAAAATATCTATATATTAAAAATCCGCCACCGCAGAATTTATGCAACTCCCCCCCGAGAATAAAACTTTGGTGACGGAATTATTTCAAATAAAAAATATTTTACACAGCTTCGCAACCCTTAGTCACAATTCTTCCTTGTATGACAGCAGCAAAAAACTTATATAGAAAATTAAATAACATGCCGGTGGATTTAAAATTAATTACGCAAAACCTCATTTGCATCATGTGAAATAGCTTTATCGAAGTATAAAAAAATAAGGAGACTCAGCTATCCGAAGAGTTAAGCGAAGCATCTCTCCGGATATTCAATAATAGCCGGAATTGTTCCGGCTCTATCGCCTTAAACTAAATGATGCACTTAAATGATCTATCGGCAATAATCCTTCGCCCACTCAGCTATCCAAAGACTTCCAAATGGCGTCTTTGGATTTTTTAATAAAATCAGACTGAGCCT